>Ga0105050_10003906_pt1 | contig 20277 bp, 21 predicted proteins | sample FRY01_FD_78088 | JGI IMG/M metagenome (GOLD analysis project Ga0105050, IMG submission 78088) | Freshwater microbial communities from Lake Fryxell liftoff mats and glacier meltwater in Antarctica - FRY-01 | ecosystem: Environmental > Aquatic > Freshwater > Ice > Glacier meltwater ...
ATCGCGCAACATGCCGTCGGCCTTCCGGTCCAGCGCGACGGCTTCTTTCTCCACGTCCATCTCTTTGTTGCCACGCGCCATGGCGCGCAGCTCCTCTGCCTTGCCTTCGATTTCGGCGAGGGGCTTTTCAAACTCAAGATAGTTCATGCGGCTCTCCGTGACGGACGCCTTGGTATATGACGTGGCGGGCGCATGATTGCAACTCGGCAAGAGTTGCGGACGAGGCGTTGCGCTGACACCGGCCGGGCCATCCCGCCGAAACAGCAACGCCCCGAACCGCTGGCCCGGGGCGCGCGTCCTCCCGCTGGTGCGACGTCGGGCCTCCTCTCCCTTCGTCGCGCGGGTGTTCTTTTAATCTGCCCTGAGTCGCGCAAATTGTAACGAATTTGTGCAATTATTCCGGGCTGCGTGTCAACAATTACTGGGGTAGGGCCGCCGAGATCATCTCGGATTGCCGGACGATGACCTCGGCTTGCCTGATCGACGCAATATCGACCAGCCGCCCCTTGTAGACTGTCGCGCCTTCACCGCGCGCGGTTGCGTCGGCCATGGCGGCCAGAATTTCGCGCGCTTCTGCAACTGCGGCATCGGACGGAGTGAACACCTCATTCGCAAGGGCGATCTGCCTGGGGTGGATCGCCCATTTGCCAACCACGCCCAGCGTGGCCGACCGCCGCGCCTGCGCGCGAAAGCCTTCGTCGTCGGAAAAATCGCCAAATGGCCCATCCACCGGCAAAATGCCGTGCGTCCGGCAGGCCGCGACAATTGCCGCTTGTGCCCAATGCCACGGGTCGGACCAATGCCGCGCGCCGTCGCGCAGCATATAGTAATTTTCCTGCGTGCCGCCGATCCCCGTGGTCTGCATCCCCATCGACGCCGCAAAATCTGCCGCCCCAAGGCTCATGGCCTGCAAACGGGGAGACGAGGCTGCAATCTCTTCCACATGCGCAATGCCCGCCGCGGATTCGATGATAACCTCGAAACTGACCGGCCTTTTGCGCCCCTTCGCACGTTCCACCGCTGTCACCAGGGCGTCCACGGCATACACATCCGCCGCGCAACCCACCTTGGGGATCATGATCTGGTCCAGCCGGTCACCCGCCTGTTCCAGCAGGTCCACCACGTCCCGATACCAGAATGGAGTATCAAGCCCGTTGATCCGCACGCTGAGGGTTTTCTGGCCCCAGTCCACCGCGCTTATGGCTTCGATGATGTTCGCCCGCGCCGCAGGTTTGTCGGCGGGGGGCACGGAATCCTCCAGATCCAGGTTGATCACATCTGCCGCCGACACTGCCATCTTGGCAAACAAGGCAGGGCGCGATCCGGGGCCGAACAGTTGGCAACGGTTTGGGCGGGCAGGCGGAGTAGGCTGGATACGAAAGCTCATGCAGGGCCTCTGGCAAGTATGTGTCCAATGGTGCGTGCTTTGCGATATATTATTGCGCCACGCCCTGCAAGCCGAATTCGCGAGCGCAGCATTCATGCCGCGCTGCCGCAAGCTACGATCCGTCGCAGGCCGATCAAAAAGCTTGACCCCCTCGCGCCGAAGCGCCTACTGCGCCACCAGCCGCAAAGGACGTCATCATGACCGACAGCATCGCCAAGCCGTTCAACCAGCGCATCCGCATCGTGGCGCTGCGCGTGTTCTTCCTGTTGGCGCTGCCGCTGATCCTGTTTTCCCGGTCACCCTGGACGCATCCGGAATGGGTGTTCGAAATCCTGGAGGTGTCGGGCATCATGCTGATCATCTTCGCGGTGCTGGGACGGTTCTGGTCGATCCTTTATATTGGCGGGCACAAGAACAATACGGTCATGCAAGATGGCCCCTATTCGATCTGCCGCCACCCGCTTTACCTGTTTTCCACCATGGGAGTCGTGGGGCTTGGCCTGATGCTGGGCAGCCTGATCATGACGGCGTTTCTGGGCGTGTCGGCATTTGTGATCCTGTCAGCCACTGCGCGCCGTGAAGAAGCCTACCTGCGCGCCACATTTGGCGCGGCCTATGACTCATACGCGGCCCGCGTGCCACGGATCTGGCCGAAACCGTCGCAGTTTCAAACACAGCCGACTGTCATCTGCGACGTCGCCACCCTGCGCACAAATTTTGCCGACGGGCTGGTGTTCCTCACGTTCATACCGCTGGCCGAGTTCATGGAGTGGATCAAGGAAATAGGTCTTGTCGGCACTTTCCCGCTTTACTGACACGCACAGTCTTGCGTCCCGCCCCGCCGTGACGCCGAAATCTTGCGCAAAGCATCGGACAACCGCAAAAACATGTGCAAAACCGACCGCCTCACGTTGAGTTTGCACTGTAATTCCGCGCGGCCTTCTGCATCATGCGCGTAAAGTCAGCCTGAAGGATGCCGCCATGATCGAGACCCCCTATCTGCTGTTTCTGGGCGATGCGCCCGATGCCCTGGCGGCAAAAGTCGCACAGGGCATCAAGGATTGGCGTCCGGAATATGCCATGGGTCAGTTCCGTATGGACGGCTGCAAGGCCGATATGGGCCTGCCCGACATGACGCTTGCCGAAGCGAAGGCCGCCGGGGTGAAAACCATGGTCATCGGCGTGGCGAACCGGGGTGGCGTCATCTCGCCCGCCTGGAAGAAGGTGCTGATCGCCGCGCTGGAGGAAGGGCTTGATCTGGCATCCGGCCTGCACAGCCTGCTGCGCGATGAGGCTGATCTGGCGGCAGTGGCTGCCGCGACCGGGCGCCAGTTGCACGACGTGCGGGTGCCGAGCGTGGATTACCCGATCGCCAATGGCAAAAAGCGGACCGGCAAGCGGATGCTGGCCGTCGGCACCGATTGTTCGGTCGGAAAAATGTATACCGCGCTGTGCATGGATGCCGAAATGCGGCGGCGCGGGCTGAAGGCAAGCTTTCGTGCGACCGGACAGACCGGGATTCTGATCACCGGAAACGGAGTGCCGCTGGATGCGGTGATCGCGGATTTCATGGCGGGATCGGTGGAATGGCTGACGCCCGGCAATGACGCGGATCACTGGGACCTGATCGAGGGGCAGGGCAGCCTGTTCCACGTCAGCTATTCCGGCGTCACACTGGCGCTGATCCATGGCGGGCAACCCGATGCGCTGGTGATCTGCCACGAACCTTCGCGCCCCCACATGCGTGGCCTGCCGGATTATCAGCTGCCGACGATTGAAGCGGTGCGCGACATGGCGCTTGCGCTGGCACGTGTGGCGAACCCGGCGTGCGAGGCGGTGGGTTGTTCGATCAACACCCAGCATCTGAATGACGAAGAGGCTGTGGCCTGTTGCGCCGATGTCGAGGCGCGCACCGGCCTGCCCACCGTTGATCCGTTCCGCCACGGGGCGGCGCGTCTGGTGGATGCGATGCTGGCGGTGTAACCAAGGAAGGGGGGCTGTCTGCCCCCCTCGCCCTTCGGGCTTCACCCCCCGAGGATATTTCGATCCGGAAAGAGCCGCCGCAGGAGTGTCCATGATAACCGTCACCGCCGATGTGTTCCGTCTGGCACAGGTGTTCACCATCTCCCGCGGGTCGCGCACCGAGGCGAGGGTGCTGACCGTGCGTATCACCCGTGGCGGGATCACCGGCCGGGGCGAATGCGTGCCCTACGCCCGCTATGGCGAAACGCTGGAAAGCGTCACCGCTCAAATTGCGGGGCTCGATCCGGCCATCACGCGCGAGGCCTTGCAAACGGCACTGCCCGCCGGGGCGGCGCGCAATGCGGTGGATTGCGCGCTGTGGGATCTGGCGGCGAAGGAGGCAGGGGTGCGCGTCTGGCAGTTGGCGGGGTTGCCTGCACCGGGGCCGGAGATCACCGCCTATACCCTGTCGCTGGACACGCCCGACAACATGCGCGCGCAGGCGGCGAAACACGCTTTTCGCCCGCTGTTGAAAATCAAGCTTGGAACACCCGACGACATGCCAAGGCTGGAGGCAGTGCGGGCCGGTGCCCCCGCCAGCAAGATCATCATCGACGCCAATGAGGGGTGGACACCCGAAGTGTATACCGACCTCGCCCCGCACCTGATCCGCCTTGGCGTGGCGCTGGTGGAACAGCCTTTGCCCGCATCCGCCGATGACATGCTGGCCGAAATCGCCCGCCCGCTGCCGGTCTGCGCGGATGAAAGCTGCCACGACACCCGGTCACTGCGGCATCTGAAGGGCAAATACGATGTGGTGAACCTGAAGCTGGACAAGACCGGCGGGCTTACCGAAGGACTGGCGCTGAAGGCCGCCGCCATCGCGGAAGGCTATGGGTTGATGGTGGGCTGCATGGTCGGATCATCGCTGGCCATGGCCCCCGCCACCCTTCTGGCGCAGGGTGTGGCCTATACGGACCTTGACGGCCCGCTGCTTCTGGCGGAAGACCGTGAACACCCGCTGGCGTTTGACGAGGCCGGCGTCCATCCACCCACCGCAGCACTTTGGGGATGACCATGAGCCGCACAGTCTATGTCAACGGTCACTACCTGCCGGAAGCCGACGCCACCATATCCATCTTTGACCGGGGCTTTCTGATGGCCGACGGGGTGTATGAGGTCACGTCCGTGCTGGACGGCAAGCTGATCGACTTTGCAGGCCATGCCGTGCGGCTGGAACGCAGCCTGCGTGAGTTGGACATGGCAAACCCTGTCTCCATGGACGAACTGCTGGCGATCCACCGCGAGTTGGTGGCGCGCAATGGCATTACCGAGGGGCTGATCTATCTGCAAATCACCCGTGGCGCGCCTGGCGACCGTGATTTTGTCTTCCCCGATCCGGCGACCACCCCTTCCACAATCGTGTTGTTCACCCAAGCCAAGCCCGGCCTTGCCGACAGCCCGCAGGCGAAAACCGGGATCAAGGTGATCTCGATCGAGGATATCCGCTGGGGCCGCCGTGACATCAAGACGGTGCAGCTTTTGTATCCGTCGATGGGCAAGATGATGGCCAAAAAGGCCGGTGCCGATGACGCATGGATGGTTGAGGACGGGTTCGTGACCGAAGGCACCTCGAACAATGCCTATATCGTCAAGCATGGCCGCATCATCACCCGGCATCTGGGCACCGAGATCCTGCATGGCATCACCCGCGCCGCCGTGCTGCGCTTCGCCGCCGAAGCGCAGATGGAGGTGGAGGAGCGGTCGTTCACAATTGACGAGGCGAAAGCGGCGGATGAGGCGTTCTTTACCTCGGCCTCGGCGTTCGTGATGCCGGTGGTCGAGATTGACGGCGTGGCGCTTGGTCTTGGCATTCCCGGCCCGGTGGCCACCCGGCTGCGCGAAATTTATCTGGAAGAAAGCCGCAAGACGGCGGTGTAGCACCCGGAGTCGGCCAGACCGATGCGGGGCGATCCGGCGGCGCTATCCCGTTTTTCGGGCGGGCAGGGCATCTGCGCAAAAAATGAAGGGCGCCGCTATGCCGCGCGGTGGATCGACACCCGGTCCAGGTTCACCGAAGCTGCGGCAACCCCGACCAGAATGACGACCGCCACACCGTTCATGGTAATGGCCGCATCGCCCCCGGTGCCAAACGCCTCGACCCCCAGCGTGCCACCGGCTGCGCCGTGGTCCAGTTCGATATCCAGCGCATCGGAATCGACGTTGAAATCCGTCACGAACGTCGGGCTATCCTCCGCCCCGGCCGTCACGATACCGCTGTCGTAGAGCGGTTCGTCATCATCGCTTTGGCCCCAGACCGTATCTGCACCGATCCCTGCATCATCCCCGGCCCTGACCGTCAGCAGATCGGTCACGCCATCATGGTCGCTGTCATCCGACTGATCGTCGCTCATCATGTCAAGATCATCCGGATCTGTGCCCGAACCGGAAAAGAGGCCGATCAGCAGAAAGGCAGGCAGCAAGGCCAGCAAGAATGTCATACCCACGTTTTACCTCCTGGAGCAGTGCCGCCCACATACCATAACTGAAGAATTTGGCGATTCTCGGGCAAACATTAACGCAGCGGCAATTATTTGCTGCCTTGTGGACGGCAACCGTCGAATGCGGGCGGGCACCTGGCACTTTTGCCGGAACATCGCCGCATGTGTGACCGCTGCAACTGCACGGGTTTTGGTGCGCCGGAGCGGCCGCGGGCTATGGATCATGCGCCTTGATGGCCGCCGCGAAGCCTTTGGACTGTGCCGGGGTTGCCTCGCGCTGGTGCAGGGACACCCAATCGGCATAGGGCATGCCATACAGCACTTCGCGGGCGTCGTCCTTGCCCAGCGACAGGCCACGTTCAACCGCCGCTTCCTGATACCAGCGGCTCAGGCAGTTGCGGCAAAAGCCGGCGAGGTTCATCATGTCGATGTTCTGCACATCGGGGCGCGCCATCAGATGATCGCGCAAGCGGCGAAAGGCGGCTGCCTCAAGTTCGGTTCGGGTCTGGTCGTCCATATTGCCTCCTCATGGGGCCAGCGCCCCCAGAACTTCGGTCAGGATCGGGGCAAGCCGGTCGGCCCATGCCGTTTGCTGCGCCTTTGTCCCGATCAGATCATTGCGCAATTCGACAAGTGTGTTGTGCCGCCCCGGTTGCAAGGCGTGGCGGTCTATCGCATCGCCCGGAAGATGCCCGTTGTAGGGTTCGTTGTCACCGATGCAAAGGTCGGTTTCGGCCATTAGCCGCGCAATCAACGCGCGGCTCAGCCGTGCGTCCAGATGCGAATAAAGCACCCCCACATGCCAGGGCCGGGGCGGCCGGCCTTGCAGGCAGCACGTAAAGGAATGGATCGCCAGGATCACCGTATCATCGCGCCGCGCCGCGAGCAGCGCCATCGCTGCGTGATAGGGCCGGTGTAGCGCGCCCAGCCTGCGTTCGGTTTCTGCCGCGTCCACATACCGGTTGGCGGGAATGATCGTGCCGTCATACAGCTTCATCAGCAATGTCGGGTCTTCTTCACCCCGGTTCGGGTCGATCACCAGACGGCTGAAATCCGACAGGATCGCCGTGGCACCCAGCCGATCGGCCAAGGCCCGCGTCAACCCTGCCGCGCCGACGTCATAGGCGATGTGGCGAGCCATATCGGCGGCGTCCAGCCCCAGATCGCCGCCACCCACATCAGCGGGCACCCGGTTGGTCGCATGGTCACAGGTCAGCAACCAGCGCGTGTTCCGGTCTTCGTTGATGATGTGATAGGCGGTCACCGGCAGGCCCCTGTCGTCAGAATGTGCATTTCCCGGTTTATGCCACGCCCGGGGAAAGCGCCAGTTGCCCCGCAGGGGGAATTGGGCCATAAAACGCCCGGCCCACCACGACATTTGAACCTGAGTACAAGGAACGAGGCCATATGAGACGCCTTCGCAACGTAAAGATCGTGGCCACCCTGGGCCCGGCCTCCAGCGACTATAATATGATCCGCGCCTTGTTCGAGGCGGGCGCAGACGTGTTCCGCCTGAACATGAGCCACGGGTCGCACGACGATATCCGCGCGCGGCACGTCATCATCCGCCAGATCGAAGCCGATGTGGGTCACCCGATCTGCATTCTCGCCGACCTCCAGGGGCCAAAGCTGCGCGTTGGCACCTTTGCCAGCCCGACGGGCGAAGATCTGGTCGAAGGCGCTGGCTTCCGCATGGATCTTGATGCCACACCCGGCACGATTGACCGCGTGAACCTGCCGCATCCCGAGATTTTCGCGGCGCTTGAACCCGGCTCGTCGCTGCTGGTGAATGATGGCAAAATCCGGTTGACGGTCGATACCTGCGGACCGGACTTTGCCAATTGCACCGTGGTCGTCGGCGGCACGATCTCCAACCGCAAGGGCGTCAACGTGCCCGACGTGGTGCTGCCACTTGCCGCACTGTCGGCGAAAGACCGCAAGGATCTTGAATTTGTCTGCGAGCTGGGCGTCGATTGGCTCGCCCTGTCCTTCGTGCAGCGCCCCGAAGACGTGCTGGAAGCGCGCGAACTCGCCCGTGACCGCGCCGCGATCTTGTCGAAGATCGAAAAACCGGCGGCTGTGAAAGCCTATGATGCGATCCTGGCCGTGTCTGACGGGATCATGGTGGCGCGCGGCGACCTTGGCGTCGAACTGCCGATCCATGCCGTGCCGCCGATCCAGAAGCGCCTGATCCGTGGGGCGCGCGCTGCGGCCAAGCCGGTAATCGTGGCGACGCAGATGCTCGAATCGATGATAGAAGCGCCGGTTCCGACCCGCGCCGAAGTGTCGGATGTGGCGACCGCAATCTATGAAGGCGCGGATGCCATCATGCTTTCGGCCGAATCGGCGGCGGGCAGCTATCCGATCGAAGCGGTGGCGATGATGAACAACGTGGCGATCTCGGTCGAAAGCGACCCGGTCTACCGCAACATCATCGAAGCCTCGCGCAGTGCAAAACGCGAAACTGTGGCCGATGGTATCGTGGCGGCGGCGCGCGAGATTGCCGAAACCACGGATATCAAGGCGATCTGCTGCTTTAGCCAGACGGGGACCACGGTTTCGCTGGTGGCACGCGAACGGCCGCGCGTGCCTATTCTGGCGCTGACCCCGCTGATCGGGACGGCGCGCCGGATGTCGCTGACCTGGGGCACGCATTGTTCGATTTCCGAACCGCAGAACCGGTTCAAGGGCGCGGTGATTGCCGCCGTGCAGGCGGCGGTGAAATACGGCTTTGCGGCCAGCACCGATCAGGTGGTCGTCACGGCCGGCGTGCCGTTCAACGTCCAGGGCACGACGAACATTCTGCGCGTGGCACCGTGCGATGAACGCCTGATCCGCAGCGCCGACACCGAATGACGGCGTAACACGCGGCGGCGCCCGGAGGATGAGACGATGGATACCGATCTGTTCCTTGTCATCGGCCTTGTTCTGGGCGCGCTTGCCATACCGTCGGTTGCCGCGGCGTTTTCCGATGGCCGCGCGCCCCGCACCGCCATGATTCTGATCCTGATAGCCGGCACGCTTGTGGTTGTCGCATTGTCGAACAAGCCCGGCGGCTATCGTTTGGACGACGTGCCAGAGGTATTTTTCAGCGTCCTTGGCCGCGTTCTGAACTGACGCGGGCGTAAAACCCGCTTGCACCGCCGCGTGCGCGCGCTTATACGGCGCGCTCTATAGCCCGCTGGACCGGCCAAAGTGGCATGCCGAGTTCTGCGTAAACCACTCGCAAGAGGAGATGGAAATGCCCAAGATGAAGACCAAATCGGCGGCCAAGAAGCGTTTCAGCTTCACCGCATCCGGCCGCGTCAAGGCCGGCCCCGCCGGCAAGCGCCACGGCATGATCAAACGCTCGACGAAATTCATCCGCGATGTGACCGGGACGATGATCCTGTGCGCGTCCGATGCGAAAATCGTCAAGAAATACATGCCGTACGACCGGTAAGGAGAGCCTCAGATGTCCCGCGTTAAATCCGGCGTCGTAACACACGCCCGTCACCGCAAGGTGATCAAGGCTGCCAAGGGCTATTATGCCGCGCGCAGCACCAACTTCCGCACCGCTACTCAGGCCGTCGACAAGGCCAACCAGTACGCGACGCGCGACCGTAAAAACCGCAAGCGCAACTTCCGCGCGCTGTGGATTCAGCGGATCAACGCCGCCGTCCGTCTGTTTGATGCCGCGTTCACCTACTCGCGCTTCATCAACGGGCTGTTGAAAGCCGGTATCGAAGTGGACCGCAAGGTTCTGGCCGATCTTGCCGTGCATGAGCCGGAAGCGTTCAACGCAATCGCCGCACAGGCGAAAGCCGCGTTCGATGCTGAACCCGTCGCAGCCTGATTTCAGACGACGCAGCACGACTTCAACCCCGCGCCACAAGCGCGGGGTTTTGCGTTACGGGGCACCGGGGTGCCGCCATCGGGGCCATCGAGGCCCCTCCTGCGGCACTGCCGTGGCAGGGCCCGCAACCCTTGCAATCACGGCCGACGCCCGCTAGCACCATCGCACCGAAAACCGGAGGCTTTTCATGACCGCGCTAGACACCCTCAGAGGGAAATTCATCGCAGCTATCGCCGGGGCAGCGGATGAAGCCACGCTGGAAGAGGTGCGGCTTGCCGCCTTGGGCAAGAAGGGCGAGATCAGCCTGAAAATGCGCGAACTGGGCCAGATGGCCCCTACAGAGCGCCAGATTTTCGGGGCAGCGCTGAATGTGCTGAAGGATGAGATTGACGCCAGCCTGCGCGCCCGCAAGGCCGGACTGGCCGACGCGGCGCTCGATGCACGGCTGCGGTCGGAGTGGCTGGATGTCACGCTGCCGGGCCGCCCGCGCCGCATGGGCACGATACACCCCGTCAGCCAGGTGATGGAAGAACTGACCGCGATTTTCGCCGACATGGGGTTCGCCGTCGCTGAAGGGCCGCAGGTCGAATCCGACTGGTTCAACTTCGACGCGCTGAACATCCCGCCGGAACACCCGGCGCGGCAGGAGCATGACACCTTCTTCATGCACCGCGCAGAGGGCGACAACCGGCCGCCGCATGTGCTGCGCACCCACACTTCGCCGGTCCAGATCCGCGCGATGACCGAACAGGGTGCGCCGATCCGGGTGATCGCACCCGGCCGCGTCTACCGGATGGACATGGACCAGACCCATACGCCGATGTTCCATCAGGTCGAAGGCCTGTGCATCGACCGCGATATCTCCATGGCCAACCTGAAATGGGTGTTGGAGGAATTCTGCCGCGCGTTCTTCGAGGTGCCCTCGGTCGAACTGCGGTTCCGCGCGTCGCATTTCCCCTTTACCGAACCATCGGCGGAGGTGGATATCCGCTGTTCCTGGGCCGGTGGCCAGTTGAAGATCGGCGAGGGAGACTCGTGGCTGGAAATCCTCGGTTCCGGCATGGTCCACCCCAAGGTGCTGACCGCCGCTGGGGTTGATCCCGCAGAGTGGCAGGGATTCGCCTTCGGCATGGGCATCGACCGCATCGCCATGCTGAAATACGGCATCCCCGACCTGCGCGCCTTCTTCGAATCCGACTTGCGCTGGCTGCGGCATTATGGGTTTGCCGCTCTGGACGTGCCAGATCTGGCTGGCGGGTTGTCGTCCTGACAACCACCTTCTGACCCGTTAGCCCCGCGACGCGAAGAAATCGCTGATGCTTTGCGCCAGCGTTTCGGAAATGCCACTTACCGCCATGAGATCGGGCACGCCGGCGCGGGCCACGGCCTTGGCCGACCCGAAATGCGCCAGAAGCGCGCGTTTGCGCCCTGCGCCGACGCCGGGAATATCGTCCAGCGGGGTGGCAGATACCGCCTTTGCCCGCTTGGCGCGGTGCGCGCCGATCGCCCAGCGGTGCGCCTCGTCCCGCAGGCGCTGGACGAAATACAGCACCGGGTCGTTCATGCGCAGCGCGAAGGGGCGGATACCGGGGCGGTGAAATTCCTCTTTGCCCGCGTCACGGTCCACGCCTTTGGCGACGCCGATCATGGCTATGTCTTCCACCCCAAGCTCGGCCATGATCCCCGCGACCGCCGACACCTGCCCTGCCCCGCCGTCGATCAGAAGAAGGTCCGGCCAAGCTCCGGATTTGCGCTCGGGGTCTTCCTTGATCAGCCTCTCAAAGCGCCGGGTCAGCACCTCTTTCATCATTCCGAAGTCGTCGGAGTTCGCCCCCGCCTCGCCCTTGATGTTGAACTTGCGGTATTGCGATTTGAGAAAACCATCCACCCCGGCCACGATCATGCCACCCACGGCATTGGTGCCTTGAATGTGGGAGTTGTCATACACTTCGATCCGCTTGGGCGGGCCGTCCAGATCGAAGGCTTCGGCCAGACCCGCCAGCAGCTTGTTCTGCGTCGCGCCTTCCGCCACCCGCCGCGCAAGGCTTTCGCGGGCGTTGCGGGCGGCATTTTCCACCAGTTCCACTTTTTCACCCCGTTGCGGGATGCCCATCGTCACCTTGCGCCCGGCCCGTTCCGAAAGCAAAGCCTGCACAAGGTCGGGGTTTTCCACAGGATGCGACAGCAGGATAAGGCGCGGCGGTTCCTTGTCGTCATAGAACTGCGCAAGAAACGCCTCCATGATCTCGGGTTCCTCGGCCCCGGCCCCGGTGCGGGGATAGAAATCGCGGTTGCCCCAGCTTTGATTGGCGCGGATGAAGAACACCTGCACGCAGGCCTGCCCGCCTTCCAGATGCAGCGCGATCACGTCGGCCTCGGCCACGCCCTTGGGGTTGATGCCCTGCGACGACTGCACTTGGGTCAGCGCCTTGATCCGGTCACGCAGGGCTGCGGCACGTTCAAATTCCATCGCATCCGACGCCGTGGACATCTCACGCGCGAGGTTGGCCTGCACGGTCGTGGTGCGACCCTCCAGAAACCGCTGCGCATCGGCCACCAGATTGGCATAGGCGGGCGCGTCGATGCGCCCCACACAGGGCGCCGAACAGCGCTTGATCTGGTAAAGCAGACAGGGCCGGGTGCGCGACTCGTAAGTGCTGTCGGTGCAGGTGCGCAACAGGAACACGCGCTGCAACTGGTTCAGCGTGCGGTTCACCGCCCCTGCCGACGCGAAAGGGCCGAAATACAAGCCTTTCTCGGCCCGCTTGCCGCGGTGCTTTTTCAGCATCGGAAACGGGTGGTCGCTGGGGATCAGGATATTCGGAAAGCTTTTGTCATCGCGCAAAAGCACATTGTAGCGCGGCTTTAGCTGCTTGATAAGGTTCTGCTCCAGCAGCAGCGCCTCGGTTTCGGTGCGCGTGGTCAGGAACATCATCGAACAGGTTTCGCGGATCATCCGCGCGATCCGCCCCGAATGGCCCGACGCCCGCGCATAGTTCGATACCCGCGCCCGCAGGTTGCGCGCCTTGCCGACGTACAGCACTTCTGACGCCGCATTGAGCATGCGGTAGACGCCGGGCGACCCGTCCAGCGTGCGCAGATAACCCTGGATAAGCGCGTGCCCGGTCGGCCCGTCCGGCAGAGCGATGCTGCTATCGCTTATGTCGTCACTCACGTCTTCCATGCCCTTTCCAGCCCAATGATTCCCCGCCTCCGCTTCACTGATAATGCCTTCGGGGCAAGAGGGAAGGTATCCACCGTTTCTGTGGATAACTCTGTCCAAAACTTTCGCGGAGAGGCGATTTTTCCTTGTTTTTGGCCCGGTTCTTTTGTTTGCCTATTTTTTAAGCGATTTATTAACCTGTTGAAATTGCACAGAAGAATTTATTAACGCCCGCAAATCCCTGATAACCCTAAAGAATTTGTAACGCATTGGTGAACGCATTGTTAAAAGTGGACAACTTTCCCCACGTCACGCGCGAAGGGCTACTCTACCCCCAGCACATCTGGCGTTTGCCAGCACAAATGCTGGCCGCCGTCGACGCAGATCAATTGCCCGGTCACGGCGGGCGCATCAAGGAAATACCCCAGCGCAGCCGTGATGTCTGCCGGGTTTGCCCCGCGTTTCAACACTGTAGCGGCACGCTGCCCGGCGAAATGTGCGTCCGGTTGACGCGCACCTTGCAACGTCGGGCCGGGGCCGATGGCATTGACCCGCACTGTGGGCGCAAGTGCCTGGGCCGCCGTCTGCGTCAGCGCCCAGAGGCCCATTTTCGCCAACGTATAGGTCATGAACTCCGGCGTGAGCTTCAACACGCGCTGGTCGATCATGTTGACCACCAAAGCCTGCGCCACGGGTTCGCCGTGGTCGTCCGGAACCGGAGCAGGGGCCTGCGTGGCGAATCCCTGCGTCAGTACGAAAGGCGCGCGCAGGTTGCTTCCCATATGCCGGTCCCAGCTGTGGCGCGTGGCAGACGCCAGACTGTCATATTCAAAGATAGAGGCATTGTTGACCAGTACAGTCAGCGGCCCGCCAAGGCCGTGTGCCGCCCGCCCGATCAGCGCGCCAGTCGCTTCTTCGTCCAGCAGATCGGCCTGCACCGCTTCGGCCCGCCGACCCATGGCGCGGATCTCGGCCACCACGGCCGCAGCTTCGTCACCAGAGTCTGCGTAATGCACGGCGACGTCATGCCCGCGCCCTGCCAGATACAGCGCCATCGCGCGACCCAGCCGCTTTGCGGCCCCCGTGACCAATGCCCGCCCTGCCATGTGCTTGCTATCCCTTGCGCGCGGGCGTGCAGCCGTCACAGCCGCCGCGCCCGATGATGTATTTGCCGCACCTGGGGCATGTGGCGGGTTTGGCCAGCGCCCGCCGCCGCATCCGTCCGACGCGCCTCGACATTGCGCCCGGGAACAGCCAGTTGCCGATCATTGCCACAACAGCCATGCCGCCCAGAAACAAGATGACGATCTTGACCAGCATACTACAATCCGTACCTTGCCCAGGCTGCGCGGTCTTCCACTTCGGCCAGCGCCGAGCCAAGCATGTTTGCCCCAAACCGGCTGAGCCAGCCGCGCTTTTGCCCGTAAGCCATCAGCCGCACCTTTTCTCCGTACAACTGCTTCAGCTTGGGCACCAGATGGCCCACACCATCCACCAGCCCCACGGGCATCGCTGCGGCCCCCACCCACACATCTGCGTTGAACACGTCAGCTTCCGGGTTCAGCCGCGCCCCGCGCCGCGCTTTTACATGCGCAATGAATGCCTGATGGATCGGTTCTTGCAACGCCTTCAGCCGGACCACGTCCTCGGGCTTTTCCGGCAAGAACGGATCGGCGAGCGACTTGGACCTACCTGCCGTGACCACCCTGCGTTCAATACCCTGCCGCGCCATCAGTTCAGGAAAACCGAAACTGGCGAAAATCACCCCGATCGACCCGACGATGGAGCTTTCATCCACCCAGATCTGATCCCCTGCACAGGCAAGCCAATAGCCACCCGATGCGGCCACATCTTCCACAAACACATGCACCGGAAGCTTTTTCTCGTCCGCAAGCCGCCGGATACGCGCGGCAATCAGGCTCGATTGCACGGGTGATCCGCCGGGCGAATTGATCACAAGTGCCACGGCCGCGGGCTTGCCGCGCGAAAACGCCCGCTCGATCACCGGCGCAAGCCCCGCATCCGACAGATTTCGCGGGCCGGAACTGATGGTGCCTTGCAGGCGGATCACCGCAACAAGCGGTGGTTTATTAATGAACGGGATAAAGTTTTTCATGCCCATGATGTAGAGGGCGCGCTGCCAGTGGACAAGCCTGCCCCCGCCGCAGAACCTGATTTCTTGCCCTGCGCAGCGTTTGCTGCCAAACCAAGACGATGATCGACAAGCTGGAAATGTTCCTCGCCCTCGCCCGCGAACGCCATTTCGGGCGGGCGGCGGAAAGCTGCGGCGTCACGCAACCCACGCTGTCCAGCGCCATCAAGCAGCTGGAGGATCAACTGGGCGTGCAACTGGTGTTTCGCGGATCACGTTTTCAGGGCCTGACGCCCGAAGGATTGCGCGTGCTTGATTGGGCGCGGCGCATCGTGGCGGACACGCGTGCAATGAAGGATGAAATGCGGGCGGTGCGGGCGGGCCTGTCGGGCCACCTGCGTCTGGGGGTCATTCCCACCGCGTTGCCCATGGTCGCGGACCTGACGCTGCCTTTCACGGAAAAACATCCGCATGTGCGGATCAGCGTCCTGTCGCGCACCTCTGCGGAAATCCTGCACGGGATCGAGTCGCTGGAACTTGACGCAGGCATTACCTACCTCGACAACGAACCGCTTGGCCGGGTCACGCAGGTGCCGCTTTACGCGGAATATTACCGCCTGCTCTGCGCGCCCGGTGCACTTGCAGCCAAAGCCACGCGGGTGACATGGGCCGAGGTCGCGCTTTTGCCGCTGTGTCTGTTGACCGCCGACATGCAGAACCGTCGCATCGTCGATCAGCATCTGGCCGGGGCGGGCACATTGTTGGCGCCTACGGTCGAATCCAACTCCACCATCGTGCTGGTGTCGCATGTGCTGTCAGGACATTGGGCATCGGTGGTGCCAAGCAAGCTGGCCGATCTGTTCACGGTCGGCGGGCGACTGGTGGCGGTTCCGATCATTGCGCCCGAAGCCGCGCACACCGTCGGGCTGATCGCCGCGCACCGCGAGCCGCACACGCCGATACTGGCAGCCCTGCTGGAGGCGGCGCGGCGGGCTTTTGATTGATAAAACCTATCGAATGACGGCTTATCACTATGATTTGCCTATCATCTTGGGTAGAAAGGTGTCAATCAACCGGAGTTAAACCATGCACCATGACGCGGCAGACATCAGCGCGCGTGTGGGGGAAATCCTTGCCGCGCACCGTACATTTGAAGGGCCGCTCTTGCCGATCCCCGGAAAGGCGCATGGCTTTTGGGCCGATGGATGTGGCCGATGTTCCGGGGTTGTTTGACGCCTCACACCCCAAGGCGCTTGGCCTGACCGACGATCTGCCATGGATGAAGATGCAGACCCGCCTGACGTTCGCGCGCTGCGGTGTCACCGACCCGCTGTGCCTTGCGGGGGGCCTGTGTCTGTGGCGAGGAAACGTCGCTGCTGAACTCGCTTGAAGGCACGCGCGGCGTCGTGCGGGCGAAACCGCCCCTGCCCGCGTTGCAAGGGTTTCTGGGCAAGCCCACGGTGGTGAACAACGTGATTTCGCTGGCGACAATTCCGGTGATCTTTGAAAAGGGTGCAGCTTTTTACAAGGAGTTCGGCCTTGGTCGGTCGCGTGGCACCATCCCCTTGCAGATCGCGGGGAACGTCAGACACGGCGGCCTGTTCGAGGTCGCGTTCGGTCTGACGCTGGGCGAAATTGTCGATGGAATTGCCGGCGGTACGGCCACGGGCCGCCCGGTAAAGGCCGTGCAGGTCGGCGGGCCACTGGGTGCGTATTTCCCGCGTTCGATGTTCCATGTGCCCTTTGGGTATGAGGAGTTTGCGGGCGCAGACGGGTTGGTCGGCCATGCCGGATTGGTTGTCTTCGACGACTCGGCAGACATGCTGAAACAGGCGCGTTTCGCGATGGAATTCTGCGCGATCGAATCCTGCGGGAAGTGCACCCCCTGCCGCATCGGCGCGGTGCGTGGCGTGGAAACCGTGGACCGTATCGCGCGCGGCGATACTGCGGCCATCCCGCTGCTGACCGACCTGTGCAACACGATGAAAGCAGGGTCGCTTTGCGCCTTGGGTGGTTTTACGCCCTACCCGGTGCTCAGCGCCCTGACCCATTTCCCCGATGACTTTGCCCCGATGAAGGAAGCTGCCGAATGAAAGATTTCATCATCCCCGACCGCGATTTCGGCACCCCGGCGTCACGCGCCAAAACCATGGTCACGCTGACCATCGACGGTTTCGACATCACGGTGCCCGAAGGCACCAGCATCATGCGCGCCGCAGCGGAAATCGGCATTTCAGTGCCGAAGCTGTGTGCGACCGACAGCGTGGATGCCTTTGGGTCGTGCCGCTTGTGTCTGGTGGAAATCGAGGGGCGCAACGGCACGCCTGCGTCGTGCACCACGCCGGTTGCACCCGGCCTGAAGGTTCACACCCAGAACGCCAGGCTGAAGCAGTTGCGGCGCGGGGTGATGGAACTTTACATCTCGGACCACCCGCTGGATTGCCTGACCTGTTCGGCCAACGGCGACTGCGAATTGCAGGACATGGCCGGGGCCGTCGGCCTGCGCGATGTGCGCTACGAGGCCGTTGATACGCATTTCAAGGTCCGCGATGCCGGCGGTTCGGTCAACGCGCTTTATATTCCCAAGGACGAATCCAACCCCTATTTCAACTATGATCCGGCCAAGTGCATCGTGTGCTCCCGCTGCGTGCGCGCCTGCGAAGAAGTGCAGGGCACTTTCGCGCTGACCATCGAAGGCCGCGGGTTTGACAGCCGTGTGTCGTTCGGGGCCAAAACCGATAACGCGCTTGCGTCGGATTGCGTGTCGTGCGGCGCGTGCGTGCAGGCCTGCCCGACCGCGACCTTGCAGGAAAAATCCATCATCGAGATCGGCACGCCCGAGCGTTCCGTCATCACGACCTGCGCCTATTGCGGTGTAGGGTGCAGCTTCAAGGCGGAAATGCGCGGCGACGAGTTGGTGCGCATGGTGCCCTACAAGGAAGGCAAGGCGAACCGGGGCCATTCCTGCGTTAAGGGCCGCTTTGCCTATGGTTATGCCGCGCACAAGGACCGTATCCTGAACCCGATGATCCGCGACGCGATCACAGACCCATGGCGCGAAGTGTCGTGGGACGACGCCATGACGTTTGCAGCGGCAAAGATGCGCGGCATTCAGGCGGATCACGGGCGGCATTCCATCGGTGTGATCACATCAAGCCGCTGCACCAATGAAGAAACCTATCTGGTGCAAAAGCTGACCCGTGCGGTGTTCGGCAACAACAACACCGACACTTGCGCGCGGGTCTGCCATTCGCCCACCGGCTATGGGCTGGGTGCGACCTTCGGCACATCGGCGGGCACGCAGGACTTCGATTCGGTGGAACACACCGATGTTGTGATCGTGATCGGGGCCAACCCGACTGATGGGCATCCCGTATTCGCATCCCGCCTGAAGAAACGCCTGCGGCAAGGCGCCAAGCTGATCGTCATCGACCCGCGCCGGATCGATCTGGTCGATGGTCCGCATGTGAAGGCCGAACACCACCTGCCGCTGCGGCCCGGCACCAACGTGGCTGTGGTTACCGCACTCGCGCATGCGATCGTGACGGAAGGGCTGTTCGACGAGGCCTTCATGCGCGAGCGTTGCGATTGGGACGAGTTTCAGGACTATGCCGAATTCGCCGCCGATCCACGCCATTCCCCCGAGGCGACCGAACTGCTGACGCAGGTGCCCGCCGCCGAGCTTCGCGCGGCAGCCCGGCTGTTTGCCAAGGGCGGCAATGGCGCGATCTATTACGGGCTGGGCGTGACCGAGCATAGCCAAGGCTCCACCACCGTCATCGCCATTGCCAACCTCGCCATGCTGACCGGCAACATCGGGCGGCCCGGCGTGGGCGTCAACCCCTTGCGCGGGCAGAACAATGTGCAGGGCGCGTGCGATATGGGGTCGTTCCCGCACGAGCTGCCGGGTTACCGCCATGTGAAGAACGACGATGCGCGGGCGGTGTTCGAATCGCTGTGGGGCGTGAAGATCGACAATGAGCCCGGCCTGCGCATCCCCAACATGCTTGATGCAGCGGTGGAAGGCACGTTCCGGGGGCTTTATTGCCAGGGCGAAGACATTCTGCAATCCGACCCCGACACCAAACATGTGGCGGCAGGTTTGGCGGCGATGGATTGCGTGATCGTGCATGACCTGTTCCTGAACGAGACCGCCAATTACGCGCATGTGTTTTTGCCGGGGTCGTCCTTTCTTGAGAAAGACGGCACTTTCACCAATGCCGAACGCCGCATCAACCGGGTGCTCAAGGTCATGGCCCCGAAGAACGGCTATGGCGACTGGGAGGTGACGCAGATGCTTGCCAATGCCATGGGCGGCAACTGGACCTACACGCATCCCTCGCAGATCATGGACGAAATTGCGGCCACCACGCCGTCGTTTGCCGGTGTGTCCTACGAAACGCTGGAAACCCTGGGGTCCGTGCAATGGCCGTGCAACGAGGCGCACCCACTTGGCACGCCTCTGATGCATGTCGAGGGCTTCGTGCGCGGCAAAGGCAAGTTCATCCGCACCGAGTATGTCGCGACGGACGAACGCACTGGTCCGCGCTTTCCGCTGCTGCTGACCACTGGGCGCATCCTGAGCCAGTACAACGTCGGCGCGCAGACAAGACGAACGGCCAATGTCGTCTGGCATGCCGAGGATCTGCTGGAAATCCACCCCCATGACGCCGAAGTGCGCGGCGTGAACGAGGGGGATTGGGTGCGGCTGGCGTCGCGGGCGGGCGATACGTCCTTGCGGGCAAGGCTGACAGACCGGGTGTCGCCGGGTGTGGTTTACACGACCTTCCACCACCCCGACACGCAGGCCAATGTCATCACCACCGACTATTCCGACTGGGCGACCAACTGCCCGGAATACAAGGTGACGGCGGTGCAGGTTTCGCCGTCGAACGGCCCGACCGGCTGGCAGGAAGACTACAATGCGCAAGCCGAAATGGCCCGGCGCATCCTGCCCGCGGCCGAGTGAACGGGGCGGCGGGTGGACGTGCAGACCCGCGTGCAGCGCCTTGCCCATGCGGGCGGGCGCGCCGAGCCGGGCAGCCGCGTGCTGCCCGAGGAGGTGGCCGTTGCGATCAGCTATAACGGATCGACGCAGGCGGTGATGATGGCGACGCCCGACGCGCTGGAGGATTTCGCGCTTGGCTTTTCGCTGACCGAGGGCATCGCGCGGCCTGACGAGATCGACAGTATCACGCCGGTGGAAACGGACCGGGGGATTGATCTGCAAATCTGGCTGCGGGGTGATGCGGGGCTGCGGCTTGTGGCGCGACGGCGCACGATGGCGGGGCCCGTGGGCTGCGGTCTTTGCGGCATCGACAGCCTGGACGAGCTGGC
>Ga0105050_10003919_pt1 | contig 20236 bp, 18 predicted proteins | sample FRY01_FD_78088 | JGI IMG/M metagenome (GOLD analysis project Ga0105050, IMG submission 78088) | Freshwater microbial communities from Lake Fryxell liftoff mats and glacier meltwater in Antarctica - FRY-01 | ecosystem: Environmental > Aquatic > Freshwater > Ice > Glacier meltwater ...
CGTGATAAAATCAGAATAAAAGGCTTCGATAAAAGACATCTCGTCATGAGGATTGCAACAGGAATACACAACCTCCGAATCAGGTATAAAACAGCTATCTAAAAAAATTCGTGATAATGTTTAGTATCAAAGGATTTTTAGGAAAATATTTTCTGCATGTTAGAGATCCAATACCACTTGATTTCTTATCAAATCCTCAAAATCTTCTCTTTTTCGAATCAGTTTTGCTTCTTTTTTGAAAACCAATACCTCCGCAGGACGAAGCCTTGAATTATAATTTGAAGCCATACTGAATCCGTAAGCACCCGCATTTTTAAAAACGATCAGATCTCCAGCCTTCACCTCTGAGATCATCCGATCAGCAGCTAGCGTATCCGTCTCACAAATATATCCAACTACATCATACGGCTTGAGGTCACCTCCGGGGTTACTTAAATTGTAGACTCCATGATAAGCATCATAGAGCATCGGACGGATGAGGTGATTCAATCCTGAGTCTACCCCAGCAAATGTGAGTTGGGGAGTATGCTTGATTACATTGGTCTTTACTATTAAATAACCCGATTCGCTGACGAGGAACTTCCCCGGTTCAAGCCAAAGCTCTAAAGGTCTTCCATATTTTTTACAGAATTCCTGAAAAGCTTCTGTGACTTTTCTGCCAACTTGGAAGACATCCGTAGTCACATCACCTACTTTGTAACCTACTTTGAATCCTCCGCCAAAGTCTAAAAATTTCAGATCCGGAAATTTCATAGCTGCCGTGAATAACACATTTCCACCTTTCAGAAATACCTCTGCATCCAGAATATCTGAACCTGTGTGGACATGTAGCCCAGTAATCAGCATCTTGAATTCAGCTACCACTGCTAACACTTCCGCTAATTGATCGATAGAAATCCCAAATTTACTTTGGATATGACCAACAGAGATTTTAGCATTTCCGCCTGCCATGATATGTGGATTGATTCGAATACAAACAGGAACAGTATTTCCATAAGTTTGACCGAACTGAGCTAAGATGGGTAGGCTATCCAAATTGATCATCACGCCCAAATCCACGGCTTGCTGTACTTCCTCAAAACTGACACAGTTTGGAGTGTACATAATCTCATTTGAAAGAAAGCCTGCCAATAGGCATAATCGGACCTCTTCTATGGAAACCGCATCGACCCCTGCACCGGAAGCTTTTACCAGTTTTAAGATCGAAATATTCGAAAGGGCTTTAGTCGCATATTTGATCTTCAACGGAACACCAGCAAATGCCTCTTGTAAGGCTTGAATTTGGTTTACAATCTTATCCCCGTCATAGACGTAGACTGGGCTACCAAATTGGTGAGCAATTGATTCTAGGTTGATTCCTTGAATTTCGGTTGGGTTTTGAACTACAGACATTATTTAAAATTTGCTCACAAATATAGCTAAATCAAAAAAAAAGGAAGTACTAACCCTACTTTTTAAAAATAAAAATGCAGCTGTTGAAGTCGTGTGACTATCTGCAATTGTACTGGCAAACTAATTTTATTTGCTTGACTGGCGACCGAAGTACCGGCAATGCTCGTGTTTGCCATACATTGAATCACTTATCTTGTTTTACTTGTGAAAGTACAGCTGTAGATGTGGGAAGATGTCATTTTTTAGTTGTGCAGCTATATCCAATGATTAATTCTAAGCGTATTGCCAGTTAAATGTTGTTAACCAAAAGGCTGAACCTCATTATAAAATTAAATTTGTTCAATGTCTAAACGTTCGATTACGCTTATTATCGTACTCATGTTCCTTTCCAGCTTCGGCTTGATCGGCTTTCAATACTATTGGGTATCCAATGCGATCAGCATTAATCGGGAGCGATTTGACCAAAACGTCTTACAGGCACTTTCCAGTACAGTAGATGAATTGGAGAAAATGCAAACTAGAAATTCCATACTCTCCACCTTGATGCGGGATTCAGTTTTTCAAGAATCTATTTTTCAAAAAATTGAACCCATAGAATACCAACCCACTCAAAGACCCACTTATCGAAGACGTCCTTCGTTAGTGGATACTATCTTCAAGGGAACAGCACCAGAAGTGAGCTCGACTTTCAGAAGGATTCTCGAATCTCAGGGTATAAACATAAATATCCTCGATGAATTGGAACAGTTTTTTGCTTACATGACTCCCGAGCAGGCTTCCAAACTTTTCACTCCGGATGAGATGCAAGTACTTCTTCAGGAGAAAGAGCGACAGTTTCAATATCTAAATGAAGTTGAAAGATCTCAACGTGCTTTAAAAAATTCTCAATCTTCGGCTTTCCCTCAAGTCATTGCTGATATCAATCTTACTGAGGATGCTTTGGATAAAATCCGCAAGGCTAATTTAAAAATCGACTTGGCAAATCAGACCTTTGACGAAATCGTCGCAGGACAAAAAGTGATTCTGGACCGATTAGATACCGCTGCGGTCAGGAAAATGATTCGAGGTTATTTATTGGAAAAAGGAATTTTGGAAAGTTTTGAACTCGGGCTTTTAAAGGATGATGGATTGTTTGTACCAATCGGCAAAGTAGAACAACAGTTTATCTTAGTGCAACGAGGCATTCAGGCCAAACTTTTTCCCAATGACATTATGGGCAAAAACAATTACCTCTACATCTTTTTCCCCAAAAAAGGAGGTTACGTAATCAGGCAAGTTTGGCTTCCTATTTCAAGTTCTTTGATTTTTATTGGAGTTATTATTTTCTGTTTTATCTATGCGATCAAAGTAATTATTAGGCAGAAAGCGCTTTCTGATATCAAAAATGACTTTATCAATAATATGACTCATGAGTTTAAGACCCCACTGGCTACAGTAAGCTTGGCCGTGGAAGCGCTTCAGGATCCCGAACTTTCCTCCCATGACAAATTTAGAAAGCGGTATTTGGGGATCATCAAGGATGAAAATAAACGCTTGGTCGCACAGGTAGAAAACGTTCTTCAGGCTGCCGCATTGGATAAAAATGATTTCAACCTTAAGCTAGAGTCATTAAATCTCTCGGAAATATTAGAATCAACGGTAGACCATTTCGCACTCTTAATCGAAAAACGAGGTGGGGAGATCAAATTTGATAATCACTTGAAAGACGCAGGAATAGAGGGCGATCATTTTCACCTCAGTCATATTTTCAACAACCTGTTGGATAATGCAAATAAATACTCGCCTGATCAGCCAAAAATTGAAATTCAGGTCACCGCTGACTCTGAACAGTTTTTCATCAAAATAAAGGATCACGGCATCGGAATGAGCAAGGATTCCCAGCGTAAGATTTTTGACAAATTCTATCGGGTACCTACTGGGAATATTCACGATGTAAAAGGGTTTGGCTTAGGTTTATCCTACGTCAAAACTATGTTAGAAGCTCACAAAGGTACTATTGCTGTTGCCAGTGAGCCTGGAAAAGGAAGCACATTTACCATTAACTTACCCAAAACACAATGAGTAAAGTCAAACTACTAGTCGTCGAAGACGATCCGAATCTAGGTGATATCCTAAAGGAATACTTGGAAATGAAAGGCTATGAACCCACACTCTGCAGAGATGGTGAGGAAGGCTGGAATAAGTTTAAGAAAGATAAATTCGACCTCTGTCTTTTGGATATTATGATGCCAAAGAAGGATGGATTCACTTTGGCAAAAGAGATCAAGAAGGTTCAGGAAAATCTTCCAATACTATTTTTGACAGCCAAAAATCAAAAGGATGACATCATCGAAGGACTAAAAATCGGTGCAGATGACTACATCACCAAGCCTTTTAGTATGGAAGAATTGCTTCTTCGGATCAATGCAATCCTGAGAAGAACCAAGAAATCGGATGAAGTGACTGCTTTGAAAGTATACAAATTCGGGGATTTCATCCTACACTACGATGAGCAAGTTCTTGAAGGTCCAAAGGGAAGAAATAAACTGACTTCCAAGGAAAACGAGCTGATTCGAATCTTAGCTGCGGAAATGAACAAGCTAGTCAATCGAAGTCATGCCTTGAAACATATCTGGGGAGATGATAGCTACTTCAATGCGCGAAGCATGGATGTGTATTTGAGCAAAATCCGAAAGCTGCTCAGAGACGATCCTAAAGTTCAAATTATCACCGTACATGGTGAAGGATTCAAACTAATCGTCAGCGAAGAGCATTAAACAGTTCTTTCAGGCACAAAGCAATTCATTAAGAAAAGATTGGTTCAAGTCTACCTACGGCAGTTAAATCTTCTGACCTGCCTTCCGGCAGGCAGGCTTGGACCATTTTTATTTTAATTGAACTTTAGTTTTCCTAATGCTCCTGAAGCTTCAATTCCATATTTTTTCCCCCTTTATAAAGTTCCAATTGATGGATTGCCTTTCTCAATTGTCCTCCTCGATTAGTGTGGCACCAATTCCATTTCCGGCAGGAAAAATAACTTGATCAACACTGATCTGAACTCCCTTGGCAGGATCATGTGACAAAAGCATGGCTCCATCCATATCTACATAATCCAATAATGGCGCGATATGAGCAATAGCAGTGATACCAATAGAAGATTCAGTCATGCAACCCACCATCGTTTTCATTCCAAGCGATTTTGCCTCCTTCAGCATTCGTAGACCTGGAGTAATGCCTCCAGCTTTCACCAGCTTTACATTGATGGCGTTAAAAAGTCCGTGACATTTCTTGACATCTGACTCCACGATGCAGCTTTCGTCGGCCATTACTGGCAACTTACTTTCTGTAAAAACTCGACGCATACCTTCCAGATCATCCTTCCCAAGCGGCTGCTCCATGAATTCTACCCCCAGCTTGCTCAGCTCGCCCGAATAGGCAATCGCTTGATCTGCTGTCCAGGCACAATTGGCATCAATTCGAAATACCGAGTCGGTGTGCTTTCGAAGTTCTCGGATAATTTCCAAGTCATTTTCAGTTCCAAGCTTGATTTTGTAGATCGGCCAGTCCACTTCTTTCATTTTAGATACCATTTTCTCGATGGTGTCTATTCCGATGGTAAAGTTGGTCAATGGGATTTTCTTGGGGTCTAAACCTAATAACTCATATAGTTTCTTGCCCTTTCGCTTCGAGTAAAGGTCCCATGCCGCCATGTCTAAGGCACATTGTGCGAAAGGATTGTCTTTAAAAACTTCCCTGCCGAGTTCCCACAACTGTTCAGGTGTTTCCCAAGCTCTTTTTTCAACAATTGGTCTGACTTTTTCGATACATTCAATCATATTGCCAATCGTCATTCCGTAGAAAGGATTGGTCGTGGACTCTCCTAAGCCGTAAAAACTTGCATCTTCCAGTTTTACGATCAGCGTATCTTGTACATCACGGCTTTGATGGGCAATAGTGAAGGTGTGTTTTAAAGGAAGGTCCTTTACGAAATAGGATAATTTGATAGCCATATATACTGAATTTGAGGCAAATTAAGGCGAATTTTCCTCCCAAGTTGCCTAGATTTACAAATAAATTACTGCGAAAATAAAGATTTATGAAATCAATCCTTAAGCCTTACATTAGCCTTTTTTTGCTGTTTATCCTAGTTAATGTTGGGAATAAAACTGCAATCGCTCAGACGTTCGAGCCGCTTTCAATTTCAGCTTTGGAAGCTGCACAGGAGCGCTACCTCGAGTCAGCCATTACCCACAGAAGGTTCAAACATGCAGACCTCCAACCTTTGATTCAGAAACATGCGGATGCCTTTCAACTGGAAAAATTGGGAGAATCGATTGAAGGGCGAAGTGTTTCTTCTTTGGATTGGGGTACAGGAAAAACGAAAGTGATGCTTTGGTCACAAATGCATGGTAACGAAAGTACCGCGACGATGTCCTTATTTGATCTTTTCAATTTTCTAAAGGCCAGCGGTGATGGTTATGATGAAGTACGTGCACTTTTGAAAGATCAGCTTCAGATCAAGTTCATTCCGATGATCAACCCTGATGGAGCAGAAGCTTTTAAGCGAAGAAATGCGCTGGACATCGATCTCAACCGGGATGCGGTCTCCCAAATTTCGCCAGAGGCGCAAATCCTAAAAAATGCACGAGACGACTTCGAACCAGAATTTGGCTTCAATCTTCACGATCAGCAGATCTACTACAATGTACACAACACGCCAAAGCAAGCGACTATTTCGGTTTTGGCACCAGCTTATAATGAAGCGACAGAGATTAATGCTGTTCGAAAAAGAGCCATGCAAACCATCGCAGGCATGAATGAAGTCCTTCAAAAGGTGATACCCGGACAGGTAGGAAAGTATGATGACGCTTTCGAACCTCGGGCTTTTGGGGATAATATTCAGAAATGGGGAACGAGCACTATCTTAATCGAGTCGGGAGGATATACCAACGATCCGGAGAAGCAATATATCCGCAAGCTGAATTTTATGATCATTCTGAATGCCCTTCATCAGATCGCGACCAAAGGCTACGAGCAATATACCACCGAGCAGTATTTCGCCATTGGAGATAATGATGTTCAGCTGATGGATTTGATACTTCAAGAAGTGGAAGTTCCGGTTGGTGAAAAATTCTATCCAGTCGATTTAGCGATTAGAAGAAGAGATGTGACAGCTGGCAGCACGTATTATATGAATTCTTCAGTAGAAGATCTTGGCGATATGCAGGTGTATTTTGGAATGGAATCCGTAGATGCTACGGGAATGCGCTATACAGAAGGGAAAGTCTATCAAAGCACTTTTGAATCGATCGATCAAATCACAGCCGCAAAAGCGCTGGAACTTCTCAAAGAAGGCTATCTGGCTGTAAAAGTGAAAAATACTGTCAAAAACACCCTCCATCAGTTACCGATCAACATTTTGGCTAGCACCGAAAAGCTAAGTCAGGGTTGGATGACAGGCGCTACTCCTAACTTCTTTCTGGCGAATGATGGGAAACTGAAATATGCAGTGATCAATGGCTATTTGGTAGATTTAGAGAATCCAAAATCACAGGAATTTAAGCAGCGGGTTTTATAGAGTTAAGCAGGTTAAACCTTCTTAAAACCCGCCTTTGTGGCGATTTTTTTTGTTTTCATGATTTGAGATTCTTATTTTCAATAGACTAATTTTTACCAAATGAGAAAGAACATTCCAGCTATTCTATTTGCTTTGGCCATTATCATTGCGGCATTTATTTTAGGCAATGCAGTCATTAATCGGAATCGCCCTCAGGGCACTATAAACGTCACAGGTCTAGGTGAGAGTAATTTCACTTCTGATCTGATCGTCTGGGAAGGAAATTTTAGTAGGGAAAGCAAAGACTTAACCTCAGCCTATGCTGACCTAGAATCGGATAAAAAAGCGGTCACCACCTATTTGAAATCCAAGGGTATTCCTGAGGATCAACTGATCTTCAATGCCGTTTCCACCAATCCACAGTATCAGCAAAACTATTCCGATGACGGTCGCTTTCTCGGTCAAACTTTCACCGGATACCAATTGAATCAGTCGCTGAAAATCGAATCCAAAGAGGTGGAGAAAGTCGAGAAAATTTCTAGAGAAATCACTGAGTTATTGAATCAGGGAATTACATTTTATTCACAAAATCCGCGCTATTACTACACTGAGCTTGAATCTCTCAAACTAGAAATGATCGCTAAAGCCACGGAAGACGCCACCATCCGAGCCGGCCGGATTTCAGAAAATTCCAAAGGAAGTCTGGGAGATCTGATTTCCGCAAATATGGGGATCTTCCAAATCACTGGTCAAAACTCCGGCGAAGACTATTCTTGGGGTGGCACGTTTAATACAGCCGACAAGAACAAGACCGCTTCGATTACGATGAAGTTGATTTTCGAGATAGACTGAGCAGTTTCAGTTGGCAGTTGGCAGGGAGCAGTAGGCAGTTGGCAGTTGCAAGATCAATTTTTGAGGTCTTTATTATGTAACATTGATCTTTGCTCAAAAGCTTTCATACCTCGAAGGTTTTGATTAGATACTATTGTTTTTTTACCACAAAGGGACACAACGATTTTACCAAGGACGCAAAGTAACCTTTGAGGTCTCTATTGCTAATCTCGGCTTTTATATAAAAACTGACAGACCTCGAAGGTTTTGATTAGACACTAGTAGACCCGTCAAGGTTTCAAAAATCTCAAAGTTGAGATGCCAATCGTTGATTTTCTTACCAATCGGGATTGGACTCGAAGGCTTTGCAACTTGCACATGAAGGTTAAGGTCAAATGAACAATATAAATTGTACTTGCTTTTAAGAGTGTGAAAGCTATACTTCTACTTCCTATTCTAATTACCTCGCTTATGCTGTATGATTTTAATTCCAATAACCCCAAATCAGATTGGCAAGTAGTCGATGATGTAGTGATGGGAGGAAGATCCGATGGGAGATTCTCCACCAATGAAGCAGGGCATGGCATCTTCCAAGGCAAAGTCTCTTTAGAAAATAATGGGGGATTCTCATCCCTTCGCCACTCACTCAGTGCAACCGTGGGGAATAACACCAAAGTCAGCATCACTTTGAAAGGTGATGGCAAAGTCTATCAGTTTCGAATCAAATCAAGCCTTAACGATAGGCATTCCTATATTTCAGAGTTCCAAACCACAGGCGATTGGCAAGAAGTTGTGATTCCACTTTCTTCGATGTACCCCGCATTCCGAGGCAGAAAGTTGACCATCCCGAATTTTAATTCTGATCAAATAAGCGAAATTGCTTTTCTAATCGGAAACAAAAAACCCGAATCTTTTCGACTGGAAATTTCCAAAATCGAATTGATCTAGTGCGAATTTTTCAAAATGAAAAGGTCCGAAAAATCCAAAAAGGAAGCTAGTTTACATCCCCGAAATCTCCATCAGGGAACCTATGATCTAGAAGCTTTGATTAGAAGTTCTCCAGAGTTAAAAAGGTATGTATTTGTCAATCCCTATGGAAATCAAACGCTGGATTTCTCTGATCCTGATGGGGTAAAAAGTCTCAATCGAGCTTTATTAATTCATTTTTACAGAATTAAAACTTGGGATATCCCAGCGGATTTTCTTTGCCCACCTATTCCTGGCCGAGCGGATTACATTCACTATGTGGCAGACTTACTGGCGGAAACTACCCTCAAAAAGATCCCATCAGGTCCGACTGTTTCCGTTTTGGATATTGGTACCGGAGCTAATCTAATCTATCCAATTTTAGGAAATGCGACCTACGGTTGGCGATTTGTAGGGTCTGAATTGAATGATCAAGCTATTCAATCTGCTGAAATGATTCTTCAGTCTAATCCCCTACTATTAAGTGAGATTTCGATTCGCAAGCAAAGTGATCCAAAGAAGATTCTAACAGGAATTATCCAACCTCTTGAGTTTTTTGATTTGACGATTTGCAATCCTCCTTTTCATCATTCTGCCGAGGAGGCTCGCCTGGGAACACTACGGAAAGTCAAAAACTTACATGGAAAGACTGATGCTAAACCGGCTCTTAATTTTGGTGGGCAGGCAGATGAACTTTGGTGTGCAGGTGGTGAACTTCAATTTATAAAAGAGATGATCCGAGAAAGCGCAGAGTTCCGGTATCAAGTATTTTGGTTTTCATCTTTGGTCGCTAAATCAGAACATCTTAAACTACTTCAAGTCGAGCTAAAAAAGGCTGGAGTATTTGAGCAAAAAGTGATTGAAATGGCACAGGGAAATAAAAAAAGCCGTTTGATTGCATGGACTTTTCTCACTAAAAGTCAGCAGGAAGTTTGGAGTAGAAAACGATGGGCATAAAAAAAGCAGGTATGATAACCTGCCTTTTTTAATTAACTCCTTTGTTTTTTAAGCATTAAGTGTGTAATCCACACTGATTTCTAGGTTAAGAGCTTTAGAGATTGGGCAGTTTTGTTGCGCATCTTTCACCAGTTCTGCAAATTTTTCATCCGTAACGCCAGTAACTTTTGCCTTGAGAACTAAGTGGGATTTTTTAAGTGATCCATCTTCAAAAGTGATGTTTGAAGTCACATCAAGTGATTCCGGAACAAGTCCTTCAGCACTTAAGTTGAAACTTAATTTCATCGCAAAGCAGCTGGCATGCGCTGCAGAAACAAGTTCTTCGGGATTTGTACCAATTCCATCTTCAAACCGAGTTTTGAAGGAGTACTGTGTTTCATTTAAGACTTTGCTGTCGGTAGTCACGTGGCCTTTTCCTTCTTTTCCCGTACCGTTCCAAACGGCAGTTGCTTTTCTGATCATGAGTCTAAAATTTAGATTAAAAGTTATTTTTTTGTAAGGAGAAAATAGGCTTTAAAGTTCCAGAAAATGACATTTTCACTCTTTTCAACAAATTTATATGGATCACTATAAAGATTGTGCAGATCTTTTTGAAAGTCATTAGATATATTAGTTGAGGGAATCTGTGGGAACCATTTTTTCCTTTCTCCCACAGATCTTCACGGATTCTCGCAAATCTAAAGCGTACTAAAAAACTGACTTACTGGAAATTCATTTTTTCTTCTTTTATCAAAATCTAAAAATAAGCCGAGAATTAAATTCATATCAATCTGTGACCTTTTCTGTGAGAATTTGTGGGAACCATTTTTTCTTTTCTCCCACGGATCAACAGCGTGCTAGAAATCAAACCTGTCCATACTTATATTCTATAGATGTAAAACAGCATAGAAAATTGGATCCGTATCAATCTATAAAAGACATAGAACTTAATCCCTGAAGATCTATGCCTATTTATATGGGAATCTGTAGAAATCCCGTAAAAACTATTTGTTTACCAAACTCCGGAAGACCTCCAGATACTGTTCAGTAACATGATCCCAATTATACTTTTGAGTGAGACCGGTACGAGCAGTACTTCGAAGTTCGTCCATTTTCTCAGGCTTAGCTTCAGACTCATTCACTAGACCTTCTATTGCTAGTACTTCTTTTGGGAAATACCAGCCATGCTTTCCATTTTGGAGCATCTCTTGATTGAAAGGGGTATTCAATGCCAAGATTGCACACCCATAGCCCAAAGCCTTAAGCATTGCAGGATTAGTGCCTCCATACTCATGGCCATGAAAATAAGCATAGCAATGCGAATACAAAGCTGCCAACTCAATGGGGTCTGTAACGTACCCAGTGAATAATAATCTTGAGTCTTCGATGTTTTTAAGTCTTGTTGCCCATTCATCCTCAAAAGGCACATCACCAACGATGACCAGTTTTCTATTCGAATCTGATCTCAGAAATCCCTCAATAATCAAGTCCGCATTATTATCTGGCACCAATCTGCCAACGATAAGAAAATAAGCTTTTGAGTTTAAATTCCACTTTAGAATCGGTTCTTCTGGTACGCTTTCTTTCGGGTTTGCTCCATAAGCAATGACTTTAGAATCAGTCTGAAAAAGCTCCAAATATATCCGTCGCATCTCATCAGAATCATTGATTATCTGATCATAAAATTTAGTGGCCATCCGAGAGGCCCAGAAGAAATACGTAGACCCAGCACCTTTCCATTTCGGCCTTAACCACTCCAAACCATCTACATTAATTACTGTTGGTTTGCCAAAAAGTCTAGCGATCAAGCCAAATGGACCATTTCCACTATTCACCACAAAAATCACATCCACGTCTGAAAGGCAGGCATGAATCATAGAAAAAAGAGTGTGAGTCAATTGGGTGAGACTTTTTCGCTCGATTGCCGGAGTGTAAATGCATTCGATTCCATTTACAAGTCGGGGTCTATCTTTGAAAAGTGACCGATGGTTATAAACTCTCACCAGTACCCCACGAATCACTAAACGCTCGCCGAGTTCTTTGATCATTGTATCATATCCTCCGTACACATATGGATATCCTTTGGCCCCCATGATGGCGACTTTCAGCTGTTTTTCAGTTGCCTCCATAGGTGGTCTCTAATTTTTTCTTCGAAAGCTTCAAAGCTAAATTCCTTTAATACACGTGCTCTCCCTGCTATTCCCATTTTGCTTCGTAAAGCTTCCGATTCAATAAGCTTTTCCAATACCAGCACGCCTCTTTTCACGTCAGAAATTGGAATCAAAAATCCCGTCTCTTCTCCCAAAACTAGCTCTGAAGCTCCTCCCGACTTCGTAGCCACTACAGGCTTTCCCGAAGCCATAGCCTCGAGAATCACTGTAGGGAATGAATCCGGAAGGATCGAAGGCAGCACAAATACATCTGTAGCGGCAAGGATCTCTGGAATATCTGATCTGAATCCTAAGTAATTGACGGAAGAGCTAAGAGATGGAGATTCTATTTTTTGAAGAATTTCCTGCTCAATAGATTCATATCCAGGAAATGGATCTCCGACTAGTAGAAAATACAGCTTCGGATACTTCTTTAGCAACATCTCCGCCATTTCTAAAAAAAACAGCTGTCCTTTTCCAGGATTTATTCGCCCCACCATGGTGATCACGATTCGATTTACATCTATCCCTAGCTGCTTTTTGGAGTTTGGAAAATCTTTCAAGTACGGATCATAGCAAATACCATTGTGAATGACCTTAGGCTTTGCTTTTTGCAGTTTATCCTTCCAGTTACTTTCCACTGCATGAGAAACTACAATAGGTTCTAGTGTCCTAGAGTCCAGCATTCTGGCTAACATTAATATCAAAGATGAAGGGCCCTGTAGAATTTCATGAATATGCCAAATATGTGGGAGATTTTTTCTTCTTGCCCACCAAGCACCCACTACGACTGCAAGAGTATTGGAATAAACCAATTGAAAATCATACTCCCGATGAAGCTGATTCAAATAACTATAAGCCTGAATATTCTTACCTAATCTATTTATCAAGCCACTGGGCCTGACATATTTTCTACGGAGAATTCCAAGGTTTTTAATTCGGACCGTATAACCATCCTTGATCAATAAATCTGCCAGTGGACCTGGTCCGGTAAGTAGCACTATTGGGTTAAATCCTTCCCTACGGTAAACCTGTACCACTTGAACAATTATTTTTCCTGAACCATAGAGTTCAGAGGAAGATTGTAGAAAAAGGACGTTCCGTTTTTCAGTCATTTGACTTGAAATATATTCCGATGATCCCGGATCGATTAAAAAAAGTAGAAATGATTTCTATCAACCATCCTAGGGGTAGAACCATACCAATTCCTACAAGTAGACCAATCGTTTTCTCTCGTTTCAGTCTCAGTACCAGATTTTCTCTAAAGCCAAAAATACTCAGTAGGGACTGGACCATTCCCATCAATCCCAGATGAATTGAGAACCTCCGATCATTCCTTTTTGAAAACCCGATTTTTACCATTTCAGCGATGAGAATATCCTCGCTCCAATGCGTCAAATGCTTTGGAATATCCCAGTGCATCCAATTTTTACCTGCAATTTTTGCCTGCCATGAGTTGGCTCTTGGTATTTCGATATACACCAATCCACCCCTTGTAAGATTAGAGTTCAAGAGTTCACCAATCAGTTCGATAGGCTTAGGCAAGTGCTCCAAAACATGATTCAAGGTGATGAAATCAAAAAGCTCAACTTCGATTTTTCCTCCAGAATAAAAATCCGTAATAACTTTTACCTGATAATGATTTGCAGCAAAATCTGCACGGGCTTTTGCAGTCTCTATTCCTATCCCATTCCATCCTTCTGATTTGGCAACCCATAAAAACTGACCTTTCCCCGAGCCGAAGTCAAGCAAAGCAGCAGCTGTCGGTTCGATTTGCTTAGCTTTTGAAAGAATCTTGCGTGCCTCTGAAAAAATGATTCGCTCAAATATAGATTGGCGATTATCAACTACTCGATAGACCTCATCTTGGTATAATTCCTCAGTATCTATCAGATTAGGAATAAAAGTCCAGCCAACCTGACATTGCTTACACATGCAGATTTGAAAGGCTTTGAGGTTTTCAATTGGAATCGAATTACAGACCGGACAGGTGATTTGCCGCATGGACTAGTTTTGCAGATCGAGAATAATCTGGTGAAAAGCTTCAATAAATTTCTTTGATGAAAAATCCTCGGCACGCTGTAATCCTTTTTGGATTACAAGCTCCCGTAGCGTATTTTCTTTGCTCAAAAGTATCATTTTTTCTACCAATTCATCCAGATTTCCAGTTTTACAAACGATTCCTGCGCCCGCACTTACTTCTACCAAAGCGGGCTGATCAGAATGGATTACCGGAAGGCCTGCACGCATAGCCTCTATAATTGGAATTCCAAAGCCTTCATTGGATGAAGGAAAAACATAGGCAAATGCACCTTGATAAAGGGCACTAATTTCCAAGTCACTGACGTATCCCGGGAGTATGATTCGATCTTCTAAGCCCAACTCTTCCACTAACTTTTTTACCTCAGGTAGTGAATTCATTTGCACACTTTGCCCTGCTCCCCCAGCAAGTATCAATTTGAATCCAGTGTTGGTACTCTTCAAAAATTTATCATAAGCCTTGACCAAAAGTGTCAGATTCTTTCGCTTATCAAAAGTCCCGATATGTAGGAAATATTTTCCTTTTTCTAAGTTGACCTGTTTCAAAAATCCTTTCGAAACTTTCCGATTCAGCGTTTTAGGCACTTGATAGACAACATTGGTTTTATTAGGCAAGGCTAAATGCTTAGCCAATGAGTCCTTTGAGTAGTGTGTCGTGGTAATGATTCCAGTATTTTCTTTAACTCCCTTTTTGATCAAACTCAGAAAATACTTTCGCCACCAGATGGGATAGTTTTTTGGCATTTGCCAGAAAAAAGCGTCGTGAAAAACAGTTAAGCGTTGACAGGGGAGCTTTGCCGCAGGAGAAACAAAATCAAGACAAATCAATACATCTGGCTTGTGCTTTTTGACCAAATCCGGTAGCTGAAATTCTTTCCATCGGAAATACTCGAGATGGTAATTCAGGCGCTGAATTTTTGATTTTAGGTTTTTGAAGGTTTCATCAGCGGCTTGCTTCTCGGGATCATGGCTGAAGATCCACTTAATCTCAGGATGAGGATAGGTCTCCGCAGCTTTTGCAAGTTCTACCATATAGGTTTTGATTCCTGTAGTGGCGACATTGAGGTATTGAAGATCAAGGAGTACTTTCAAAATAATGGGTATTTTAAGAATAATGATCAGAATCAAAGTAGATATCTACTCGATAATTGACCAATCGTAAACAAGTTTGCACAAATCAAATTTTTATTCGCGGTTGTATCTGTGAAAAATTGGCAAAGAGTTAGCCAAAGATCTTTCTAGAGAAAAGCGCTTGCTATAGGTCTGACTCTCATTACTGATTAAGAAGAATAAAATCCCTGATTTTAACCCATTTGGCGGTCAGGATTTCTTTAGGCGGAATACCTACACATCCACCTTGGTAAAGTTATTCAACTTTTGTAGTACTGTTACCTTTTATTAGGAGCAAAGTGGCTAGTCGACTTATTTATAAATTGCTTGAAGCAAAGCATCTGATCTCTGCCTCTTATTATCCTTTCATATATACGTGTAACATCCTAGAATGCGTCTGAGTTAAAATTTGTTACTTACAACTATAAAAATGAATGAGGTGTGAGGTGTGAATAATTTTTTCTGTGCGTCTATTTACCGATAGTATCAACTGCTTTGCCAAACAGTCATTAGTTACATAAACTCACTTTTTCAAAATTAGTTCAACCACTCAGCATAAGTGTTCAGCAGTAGTAGTAGTTTTCCCGCTGTATTAGGTCTTTGTGGTGAAAGAAGCGAAAAGTGAAGAGATATTTCTGAACTATCTGAATAATTGGTGTATACTCAACCGAAGATACTTTGCCTAAAAACTTTTAACCAACTAGTATTGCTTCGATTGAATACTAACGGTATTCTTATACGATCATAGATTCTACTCAAGGGTTTGACCAAATTGGATTCAATTGTTTACCCTCATTTAGATGGTTTTTTCGTTACTTTGTAGCTATTCTTTTCCTCAACACATAGAAATTTGATGGTCTTCAAAGATTGGTTGGTCGGTAGAGCATTCCTTGCAGCTCTTATTGTATTTCTTTTTTTAACCTCATGTGTGGATACACTTGAGTCTGAACAGGTAATTTATGACAATGACTTCTCCGATTTGGATTTAGCTGGATTTGAAAATGCACGATTATTTATATTTCAAAAAGATACAGTAGTTGGCTTTTACCATAATGAAGAAATTGCAGTGAATCTGGATAATCTTCCAAATCATAACTTATTAAAAATTACGCTAGATATTTTGATTCATGATAGCTGGGACGGTAATCCAGATGACGGACTTGGAGGTCCGGATTTTTGGTTTTTTGGGGTAGACAGTAAAGAGGTATTTAGAACCACTTTTTCAAATACTCCTTGTGAATCCACATACTGCCTGCATCAATCCTATCCTAGTACTTATTTTAGACAAAATAGACCAAAAACAGGTGCTACAAATACAAAGATGCCCGGACTTTGTCTCTTTGGTGCCTTCCAGGCGTACACTACTCGATATAGTATATCTAAAATCATTGAGCATACTAATCCCAAAGTCCGAATCTATATGAATTCAGAACTTGTTGCGACCAATTCTCCTGATCCTATCTGTGATGAGTCATGGTCATTAGCTAATGTTAAAGTGGAGACATTAACTTTAAAGTAATGAATAAGACGAAGATATTGCCGTTGCTTTTTTCTTTGGTTTTGGTGCTTGTGTTTTTCAAACAAGCCAAATCACAAACCATTCCAGTAGGCACACCGCTTTTGGATGATTACCTCCGAAGAGCCCAGCTACTCGGTAAAATAGATTCCGCGTCTTCATTTATGATTCGCCCGCTTTATCCAGTCCAAGCATTTGGTGCAAAAGATGGCTTTGATCTGGATAGTTCTGTGGTTGACTTCGATAATTCCACTGTTCACCGACGTTTTGGGAAGAACGGGGAAGGCAAATTCTTGGTGATGCCTGTTACACTTCGGATGCAATACAATTCCAAGTATGCTTTTGGCGTGAATGATGGCGCTTTCATCCCGAATCGGGGTTTACAAAATCTGATCAGTGGAGGTGCCTATGCGGAATACAAAGGTTTCAGTATTCAGTTTCAGCCTGAGCTATTGATTGCTCAAAACAAAGCTTTTGATGGTTTTCCAATCGAGCATCAAGCTACGATTTTGTATTACTACGAGTATATGAATCGAATCGATACTCCCGAGCGATTTGGTACTGGATCTTATAATCGGATTTATTTGGGGCAGTCCAGTTTGAGGTATAATTTCGATGAGTTTTCTATTGGTATATCTTCTGAAAACCTCTGGTGGGGTCCGGGAAGAAGAAATTCACTTTTGCTGGGCAACAACGCACCTGGTTTTGTGCATTTCACTGCAAATACCAGAAAACCAGTCAAAACCAAGATTGGCTCATTTGAGGGGCAGGTAATCGCCGGGTTTTTAAAACCTTCGAGATATCTTCCACCTTGGCCTGATTATCGAATACAGGAAAATCCAGTATATATTCCCAAGCCTGAAAACGGCAATCGCTTGCTATCCGGAATTGTGCTGACCTATCAGCCAAAGTGGGTTCCGGGTTTATTCTTAGGTTACGGCTCAACCAGTAATATTTACAATGACGACATTTCAAATATAAGCGATGTCTTACCAGTATTAAACGGAAGAAAAGGGTCTGCAAATATCATAGATCCGATTCGGGATAAGCGTCAGCAGTTCAGTTCGGGCTTTTTCAGATGGCTTAGCCCGGAAGGTCAATTTGAATTTTATGGGGAATACGGGACACTTGGAAATAGCCGACAGCTAAATGATTTCATCATTACACCTGAGGCAGGGCGAGGATTTACATTTGGATTTTCACATTTGATGAGTTTAAAAAAGGAAGGTCACTACCTCCAAATCAGTTCGGAAATGACTCAAACCGGTCAAACCATCAGAGAAGATATCAGAGACTTGCAGACTTGGTATATTCATGATCATGTGCGACATGGCTACACTCACAATGGTCAGGTACTGGGAGTGGGAAATGGTCCTGCAAGTAATCAGATTTTTGCGGAGTTTGCCTGGGTACACAAGATGAATCGGATAGGTTTTCAAGTGGAAAGAATTGTTTACAATCTTGACTTTTATTATTTCCGATATGAAGCCTCTAAGGACATTAGAAACAAATATGTGGATATCGTGCCATCCTTAGTTGGGGATTGGAGATTTGGAAATATCCTTCTCAGTGCGCGGATGCAATACGTCAATACCCTGAACTACACTTGGTATTTGGAAAATCAGCCTGATGAGTATTTCGTGCCTGGCTATGATCGGCAAAATTTTGTAGGACAAATAGGCCTTACGTATTTGTTTAAGTAGATTTTCTGATTGACTGCGAATCACTAATACAGAGGCAAAATTATTATTGGGTTGGATGATCTTGGTCGCTATTTTGAACTGGTATTAGTCAGACTAGAGGCTTTAGAGTGCTGTGGGTTTATACTTAAACATAATGGCATAAAAATTTGCTAGAGCGAAATTGTAAGGATCGGTAATTCCCAAAAAGTGATTTCCAAATGGGGAAGTAAAACCTGTGAAAAAATCATCACGGTAAAAAAAATGCACACTGCCAAACGACAATCTGAGGCACAATTGTGGAGGCTGTTTTCATCTTTTTAATCAATTGTGTATTGATATGATCACTTGTTGCATCCCAATAGAGAAACATTGCTTCCAGGCTAATTGACTGTTCATCAAGTGAAGGCTTTAATCTCGATAACATTTCCTGAGACAAGACTCTGGTTGGTTCGGAAAATTCAGCTCCGATGAGAGTAACATTAAGGGGCTCTCTCCGAATAATACCACACCTACGGGTTTCAGATACAGCTGACAAAAAAGAAAAAATTGCTCCACAGCAACAACTGGTGTATCTCTTATCAAAAGTTTTCCACCAGAAAGTTGGGGCATGAAGGCATTTGAACACATCCTGACTTGGTTTTTTGGGTCAAGTACTGCCAATTGTACTATTGCCACTGATCCATCAAAGGCTTGGGCAGAATTCATAGGTTTTCTCTTAGACAATCCTCCAACCGGTCCATCATTGGAGTTTCTTTGACCAGATAATTTCCGAAATTCTAGTTCATCAATTATTTCACATTACATTTCAGATAATGCTGGTGAAATTAATGATGAATTATTTGCAGTTTGCCATAAAGAAGATGGTAAAAGATTGGACTTGAGGAGTCGTTCAAACATAGGCTAGCTTAGTTAAATGAAACTTGATGATAGACTTTTGAAAGTAGATTCCCTTTATTTGAATAAATTGATGCTCGCCCTATTCAGGTTACTTTAGATGTTGCGGGATATATGTAATTCAACCAGAATATTTTTACCAATCTGCAAATGGCTTTAGGTTTCGGTTCCGGATTTAAAGCCAAATTAGAGGCAGAAGTCGCTCACAATTTTATATTTTCTAACTATCAACCAATTTCAACATTGCATTCGCCACACCTTTTGTGGAGTCATCGTACTCTTCATGTGGGTATTCATGCTTTTCGTTCAGCAAGTAAAACTGCTTGTAAAGATCAAAAGGATTCTGTGATCCAGCTACCCAGGCGATAATGATATCTAGTATCTCATTCATCACAGGCTGGAAGGTCATCCGTCCATCCGATCCCCGTACACCTTTATTGTCACTTTTGCGCTTTCCAAGATTTAGGAAGATATTCTTTTCATCATAGATTATATCACGCATCTGCTTGTAGTCATCTCCCTTGGGCAGATGATCCATTAGCAGTTTTCTTATCCCTTTATAATAGACACTATATTTCTCTTCTGGACTGTCAAGTTGCTTGGTAACCAGCTTGCGAAGCTCATCAATTTCTTTTAGCGCTCCCGTATCTTCAGAGATCGTAAGCTGCTTGCCCTTTCGTTCGTTTGCCCGCTGTAGCAACTGTAACCTCTCTATATCCGCTTCACTTAGCTCCTGCTCCTTTTTTGACTTCTTATTATTCTCTTCCATTTTCCTTAAATTAGTTGATCTCAAATACTGCTTTAATCTTCTCACTTACCACTTTGATATTGTCTTCATCCCAAGACACCGGATTGAGCTTGCTGACGGCAGTCTTGCAATTCGGGTAGAACTCCTTAAAGGCGGCATAAAAATTCTTCCCGTAAAGTTCCTTCTGATACCAGGTATAGAATGAATAAACCAGTGAAGAATGGATTTCACTTTCCCTTGCGAATTTATCGACTACATAGGGGCTGTTGATGAAGCTTTTGATATACTGAAAGCTTTCGACAGGCATGAAAAAATCACGCGCAAAGCCATTTGCCTTCTCCTCGATAAGGAACAAATCTTCGTCGTCTGATAAATGGTAATTATTGGAAACAACTGTATCATAGTCAAACAGCACATGGTGTAACTCATGCAAAA
>Ga0105050_10003920_pt1 | contig 20232 bp, 19 predicted proteins | sample FRY01_FD_78088 | JGI IMG/M metagenome (GOLD analysis project Ga0105050, IMG submission 78088) | Freshwater microbial communities from Lake Fryxell liftoff mats and glacier meltwater in Antarctica - FRY-01 | ecosystem: Environmental > Aquatic > Freshwater > Ice > Glacier meltwater ...
AATTTTTATCTAAATGGTTTCGCGATCCCCAATTTATCCATAATAATCACTCCTTTTTCATTTTGGTTAAAATCAAAGCGAATCTCACGGAGTGAGGCAGATCTGAAGTTTAGGTTTAGTGCACCCAACTTCTCCAAGTCAAAAGAGAAGGTCTGGAAAATATTTTCCGAATGATCATTATCATCCAAGAAATCTATTTTCAGCATTCGAGACTTGATTTGTCGCTGTAGGTGTGAAAACTCTGAAAGTAAAAAGGAGATCTTTTCACCATTTGAATCTGTCAGTATAATGTTAAAATCTAGTGGAGCATCTGGAGTTTTATCCTCGTCTTCTTCCGATTTGGCTTCCTCATTTTCGTCTTCGTTTTTAGCATCATTGGCTAGCTCATTTTCATTTGAGCTGCTTACTTCATTGTCATTGTCATTCTTCCATTTCCCTTCAGATTTTGGATTTGAGCTTTCAGTTGATTCTGCCAGAGAAAAAACCAAAATAGAAGTAGAGTCAGGCCGAAAGCTCATAGAATCGAGATAAATCGTATAGCTAGCCAAAGTTGAATCTTGAAGAATTGGCTTTACCCCAGCCTTCCAAATAGTATCGATTCCGGAATTCAAATTCTCGTAATTCCAACCAAGATAAACGGCTCGACTTCCCTTTTTCCCATACTCCATATCAATTTCACTTTCCCGCCAAACGGTCAAATTCTCACCTTGAGCCGCTCCGCCTGTTGCAGTGCTTGTCAGCTCAAAATCCTCATCAAAGTTCACCCAAAATCTACTTTTTGAATCCTCAAATTGACTCAGGTAAATCGACTCGGGAAGCCATTCTTTTCCTTTTCTCGCATCAGTAAACAACGGAAGATACTCGGAACGATTATTTAAGCTCGCTTCTAAGAATGCTCCAATGTAGACTTTAGCAACCTTCCGCTGCGCGTCAGCTTGCATCAATTGGCCGAGATTAAGAATTCCTTTAAACGTCAGTGAGAAATCATTATCTCCCCAAGTAGTATTAAACTGCCCATGATTCGCTCCCGAGATGTAGACAGTAGACTTGAAATGGTAAGCACTGTCGGTAAACTTGATTCGCTCATACTGCATTGCCCCGGCAAATGAAGTCACATCAGCGTCCTGAGCTCCGTGGATTGTCAGGTAATTCACATTTTCAAACTTTGTCCTGGAGTCTCCTGGCTTATATTGACCATCCACCGGAGCTATTGCCACTATCCCTCGGATATTGAAATGATAACCCAACTTAATCGAAGCATCGTCAGGATAGTATTCCAAGTCATTGAGCATGGCCGCATGACCAACGGCCTCACCTCCACGTGAGTGTCCCATCAAGGCGATTTTGTCCATGTCAGCCTTACCAAAAAGTGAGTGTGAATCATCTTTATTCCAATCATCCCAAACTTGCAAATGCTCCAAGAGTAGCCAGCCCCTTGCATCATTTTCCTTTTCCAACCGTCCAAAACGATCCGTCCAAGACCCATTGATAAAATTCTCATCCACAGAGGCCAAAATCATTCCGCGAGATGCTAAAAATTCACCTAGATAATCATAGCCAGGATCTGAAAAGTCTTGCATGGAATGATTCCCATGAACCACCAAAACCAAGGGAAATGGACCTTTGCCTTCCGGCATCCAAACTCGCGCATTAAGAGGCAATTCTTTTGCGTCAAATCCCCAATATTTCTCCCTCCACCAACCGCCAAGCTTTTTCCAATTGTCCAAAAAAGCCCTTCCGTCAACCGATTCCGTCAGGTAAGTAGCTCCCTCAGCAAATTCTTCTCTACGAATATCTTTTCCCGAGCCATAGGTAAATATAGAAAACTGATAGCTTCCATTTTCTCCGGGAGAGGCGGCTAGAATCTGAGAAATTTTATTCTCAGTGAGTTTGGCAGCATTGATTTGTGGATCGATGTCCAATCCACGGACACTTCCAAAGTAAATTAAGGCACCTAAACCAGCAAGTCCCAAAAAAGCACCCAGACTAGCGATCACTTTTTTTGGAGTAGTTAGCTTCTTGAGGTGCCCTTTCCAAAACATGGCGATCCCAGCACCAGAAAGAGAGAAAATCAAGACCATAAAAATCACAAATCGCTCATCTTCCAGTCGAACGAGCGTGAGCAGAATGGCACAGGAAATTACGGCAAGTTTGTAGCTTCTCGGAATCTCAAAAATTACCTTTATCAGCTTGACTGAAAGAAAAGCAATCAGGGTGACCGCAAGCAAAATCAATAATGCAAAAAGTAGAATCCAGGGATCCTTGATATTGATGCTCCTTCCCACCACCTCTATTACGAAAACGATCAAGGTCAAAACCAACAATCCAATAGCCGCGCCTTTGATCGCAAACGGCCCTGGTTTGATGAGGTTGAGCTTTGACTTAATCCATGTTCCTACTTTTTTGAATAGTTTTTTCATTGGTTTTTATTTTGGGGAATGAACTTCCCGTATATGATATCTCTAAAATTTTTATGGAGTCCAATTCCATCGTAAGGAAACAATTGGACGAAAAGTACTGCGACTAATTCACTTTGAGGATCTATCCAGAACAAGTTCATAGCGTATTGATGATTTTATAGATTTTACCCTGATTCTTATTCATAATGTAAAGCTGCTTTTCAGCGTCAATTCCAAATTTTAGACCTACTCGTCCGCCTACCAACTCCTCCATCGCCGTATCCAATGTAGAGTAGGCCAAAGTCAGGGATCTCCTTTTTTAGAATTGGGATTGAATGTAAGCTCCTGTATCCCGTGAGCTTGGCAGGAATTAGCTATCCGAAAGATTTCGCGGTCGGTTCCTTCGAAGGTTTTGGCATTTGGATCATCCATCCTCGATTCCGTCAGCATCCATTGCATGAAAACTTTCAAGCTGCCGGTGTAGCCAAAATCCGAAGGTTGCGTCCCTGCTGATTCAGTATGGGCAGTATAGAAAAGACCATTCTTCTCAAATTCAGGATGAAAGGCAAAACTAGCTGGACCAGTATCCCATCCTGGTTTGCTCACCATATCTGGTCTTAGTTGCTTTAGATCTAGATAGCGTTGTGCCTTTTGGTCAATTAACTCATAGATCCCGATTCGCTGGTCATTGATCATCATACACCTTGTCCCTGGGATTGGCTCCATTTTAGTCATTTTGGCTAAAGCAGGCATAGTGTCCGATGTGGGTAATTGGGCAAAAAACTCCAGCTCCACCCGTAACTCAGAGTCCTGAATTTTTTCAGGGATAAGATTAGAAGTAATATCTCCAAAAATCCCAATAGTAAGTGATTCGAACGTGTGAAAGCAGCTCAGGATATTGTCAAGATCCGAATCAGAAAAGTTTATAAAAACTGGTATTTCAGTCTTATAAACAGCCAAAAGCCTCAACGTTCTTTCGTCTTTAGTAGCAATTAGCTGTGAAGGATTCTTTATGAATTTTCTAATCCAGTCAGTCTCTATCTGGCGGGTCAATCCACTCAAATTTGGGCCAATTGCATTCTCGTTGAAATTATGGTAGGAGCTACAATTTTGTTCAAAAAGTGCCCTGCCATTTACTACCTGATCAGAAGAAGTTGAAATATCTTCACCGAATTTTTTGTCTTCTTGGGAAGAGCAGGCTGAGCGCATAAGAAAAAGTAGTAGCGCAAAAGTGACGCGTAAATTCATACAGAATACGGTAGAAGCTCAGGATTAATAGGTGATAACGGCTGATAATATGCAAATTCTTCTTGGAACTGGGAAACCAGCAAAATAAATTGGACTTTTTCAAATAATATAATTGGTATATCCCGCATTACTTTTGGCATCTGACACTAATGCTCACTGAGCTATTAACGTATTCACTTTGAGTATTCTGAATTGAAGCGCTTCAATAATACTAAAATGGTTTTTTATCATAAAAAAAGGGGAAGCTAAAAGCATCCCCTTGTAATCGAACGAATAATTTTAATAATTCTTCTTACTCTCTTTTTTTGCAGCTTTATCAGCTCTTTTTTCTTTCAGTGTTTTAGTAGCCTTAGATTTATCGTCCTTAGGTTTACCTTCTGGTTGCTTCGCCATGAGTTTGGGATTTAATAATTATGGGTAAAATTATCCGTTTTATTTTCCTACGGGTTGAAAGAAAGTTAGTAATAAAATCTAGGAAAAAACTTCCTGGCACCTTAAGATTGGAAATAAAAAAGCCTCCGATTAAAAAATCAAAGGCTTAATTATTCTATCTAATTATAGTTATACCCTTAAGTTAGTGGAACATATAAATAAAGTGACTTACCATACAAAACGTGCCTTTTACCAAAATCATGTATTCGCTGATTTACTGATCTTTAGGATAATCAACTAAATTAAAACAATACCTAACTCCTGATTTCTCCATTAAATTCGTGGTAGAACCTAACAAGACTATTAAATGGATATTAATTATAAAATAAATGAGATTCTGAAAATCTGGAATCCAATAGGTGTTAAAGGAAAGGATCTTGACAACGAATATCTAAGGTATATGGATGAAATTATTGATTGTGTAAATAATAATAAAAATCTTTTGAATCTAATTGAGGATATAGAAGGAAATCGAATTGGGTTCTTTTACACTTCTAAAAAAGATAGGGAATTGGTAGTTGTTCAAATATTGAAAATTTTTAACGGGGACCATTTATAAAAAAATGGTCTCCATTATTTATTTCATTGTTGAACAATACCTGAAATTTTAGAAGGATGTTATTGCAAAACAAGCAATTGTTGCTACCAAGAGAATCAAACCAAGAACAAGTACCAACACTGAAATAATCTTATTTAAAAACAAGATATTTAGCTCAAACTAATTTTACGTTTTATTTGAGTATTTATCGAATGGCTTTTATGGAAATTCTCAGAATTTGAACCAAACGGACAACTAATGGTAAATCTGCATGTTGGAGGCACAACCGAAAACCATTTCATACACTTCGTATTTAGAACCGAACAGACTTGTATTTCATCAGTTTTGAAAGACTATAAATCAATGCGAGATATCGAATTACAAGGCTGATTTACTGGGTTTTTTTACAAAAGTTTAATGTTTGGAGAATGTTAAAAAATAGACCAACTACCATTTATCTGCTCTTATTATTTTTTGGTTGTAGGATGTTATAACCCCCCCAAAAAATTGAATTGGAAATACCTAAAGAAATTCCGGATAGATTTATTCTTGATTTTACACTCCAAGCTGAAAATATTTTATGGGATTCCATCGTAGTAGTCGAACCCTATTCAGAACCCAGTTTAAATCCTCTCAAGGGATTCGGTAGTATTTCAAGTTTAAGCAAAAGCGACTTATATGTACTCTTCCTATACATCAATCAAGAAAGGGTAGTTGGGTATTCCCTAGTGATGCTAGCTCTAGATCTGAATCAGTTATGGGGAAATTCCAAATCTCTAGAAAACCGTTACTACGCCTTCGCAAAAAACGATGCAAAATTTTTATTTGAAAAAAGAGGAGAGATTTATTATTTGAAACTAGATAGTAACTGATAAAGATTTGTTCCTAACTGCTAAAATAACTGATCCTATTATTTAAGTAGTTAGGAGTAGAAATTGGTATGAGTCTAAATGTTACTAATAAAACAGGTATGAAAAAATTAAGTATAGTGATTCTGACTTCTTTGATTTCCTGTTCCGAAAGAAAAGAAGTCAGTGAACCCGCTATTCGATATGGATGAAATAACTGTTGTTGATACCTTCTTGACCATTACTGATTTTTCTGAAAGGTTTGGATCCGCTGGTGACGATGATACTATCTGGCAGTATCATGAGGAAATTGTACCAGAAGGTTACGTAGAGCGAATAGACGATAGCCAATTAGAAATAAATGGAATCGCAATCTTACCAAGTGAAAATTTGATAGTAGAACTTGATCTTGATAGAGACAAGAGAGTCCCGCCTAATATTTCATGTACGCTTAGATCTAGTGACGAAAAAATTTCGGCATTCATCCAAAACAAGGAATTGATCGCTATAAGTTTGAGTAGAGGAGTTTCTTTAGCGCTAGCCAAGGAGAATTTATTTGAGATGACTTTCGAAAAATATAAAAAGAAGTTTCCAAAATCATACAGTATGCGAAATTTTACGACGGATGCACCAGATATAATGTACTACCGGGAAATTGATTCTGTCAAAACTTTGGATTTCACAGCCCTACATACTGACTCGGGAAAGTTAAAATTAACGTGGGCAAATGGAAGATTGGAAAGAATGCAGTATTATTATTTCAAATGATAATGGCCATTTTACCCTCTCCTTTTGATCTGATACTGATAAAGTTTCGGTTAAAATACGGTTTAATGATATAGTAATAATGATTTCAGCAGGAGGTATTAGTTTACTCCTTCTTTATTTCAGGTATCTAAGCTTCAAGTTAATTTCACCAAGGAGTCTCAGTTTTTAGAAATAGAAGTTTTGGAGTTAATCCTTTTCCTCCATCTTCTGCACATCAGGTATATCCTGATACCATTGCTCCTTAAAAATCTCTTTAATAGCTGCACTGAAACATTTAAAACTATCCAGATGGTTACAAAGGGTACGGCCAAAAAAATAGCTAGCTAATAAATGGGCTATTTTCAACTTAGAGTGCTGGTACAAATAGGATCAGAATGCTTGTTACCATCCCCATAGTAAGTCGGTAATTTCTCATCTTTTTCAAAAAATTGGTCCAAGGAATAAACTCGATAGCATCTTCTCTTGTTATATGCCCAATGAAAGGATTCCGATTCTCACAATTCGTACCCACCCAAGATCCTGAAAAGAACACTTTCGAGAACTTGCTCAAAATTTTTCTACAACTGGTTACTATGACTGGAGGCGATGTAGCTGAGGCACTTAGCTGGCTAACTAACCTTGATAAACGTCATAACATGACCAATCCAAATTATGGGATTGGAGACTTTATTGAAGACCTAAAGTCAAAAGGTTATATGACCGAAGAAAACCAAAAAGGAGAATTTAAAATCACCGGAAAGGCTGAGCAAACTATCCGAAAGTCGGCATTAGAGGAGATTTTTGGAAAATTAAAACGCAGTAAAACCGGTCAGCATAAAACCACTCATTCTGGAGAAGGAGACGAGCAAGGAACCGATAGGCGACAGTATCAATTTGGTGACAACTTAGATCAAATTGCATTAACTGATTCCCTTCGGAATGCCCAAATCAATCATGGACTTTCGGGAGATTATTTGCTTACTGAGAGCGATCTGGAGATCAATGAAAAAGAATTTAAATCCCAGACTTCAACAGTGTTGATGATTGATATTTCTCATTCCATGATACTTTATGGTGAAGATCGAATTACTCCAGCGAAGAAAGTTGCTATGGCTCTGGCAGAACTTATCAAAACCCGCTACCCGAAAGATACTTTAGACATTATTGTATTTGGTAATGATGCTTGGCAGATTGAAATTAAAGATTTGCCCTATCTGCAAGTCGGTCCATACCACACTAACACAGTGGCTGGATTGGAACTCGCAATGGATCTACTCCGAAGAAGGAAGAATCCCAACAAACAGATTTTTATGATTACCGACGGTAAGCCTACCTGTCTGAAAGTAGGAATCAAATACTATAAGAACGCCTTTGGAATCGATAGTAAGATCTTGAGCGAAACTCTCAGGCTTGCTGCACAATGCCGTAAATTAAAGATTCCAGTCACCACATTTATGATTGCTTCAGATCCTTATTTGAAAGAATTTGTGAAAGAATTTACTAAAGTCAATAATGGTAATGCTTATTATAGTAGCCTGAAAGGACTTGGAGATTTGATTTTTGAAGATTACAGAAGAAATAGAACGAAACGCTTTTAAGCAAATGGAATATAACAAACTGAAGACTTCAGACCTACACAAAATAGAAACCCTTGGTCAATTAAAGGCCGCTGGCTACCAATCCAAATCCATCAAAGAAGAACTTCGAGATAATTTGATCCAAAAGATCAAAGTGAAAGAAAATGTCTTTGAAGGAATATGGGGCTATGAGGATACTGTCATACCAGATATTGAGCGAGCGATTCTCTCCCGCCACAATATTAACTTGCTTGGTCTTCGTGGTCAAGCCAAAACTAGGATTGCACGAATGATGACACATTTGCTGGATGAGTTCGTCCCAGTTGTCGCAGGAGCGGAACTTAATGATGATCCTTTGCAGCCGTTGACAAGTTTTGCTAAAGATCTTATTGAAGAGAAAGGAGATGATACTCCAATTACTTGGTGGCATCGATCTGATCGCTACACCGAAAAGTTAGCTACGCCAGATGTTTCTGTTGCAGATCTAATCGGCGATGTTGATCCAATTAAGGCTGCCACGATGAAGTTGAGCTATAACGACGAACGAGTTATTCACTACGGACTGGTACCGAGATCACATCGATCAATTTTCGTAATCAATGAATTACCTGATTTGCAGGCGAGAATCCAAGTTGCCCTTTTCAATATTCTTCAAGAAGGAGATATTCAGATTAGAGGGTTCAAATTGCGATTACCATTAGATATCCAATTTGTATTCACTGCCAATCCGGAAGATTATACGAATCGAGGAAGTATTGTAACTCCATTGAAAGATCGAATTGAAAGCCAGATCATTACCCATTATCCAAAAACTCTGGAGATCGGTAAAAAAATTACGGTTCAGGAGGCTAATTTGAAAGGTAAGCCGGTAGATAAGATTCATGTTCCAGAATTAATGAAGGACTTGATCGAGCAGATTGCGATCGAAGCTAGAAGTTCAGAATATGTGGATGAGAAAAGTGGTGTTTCGGCTCGATTGACAATTTCGGCTTATGAAAATCTGGTTTCTGCCGCAGAGCGAAGACTTTACATGAATGGAGAGTCTAATACCGTTGTGCGTATTGCGGACTTGATCGGAGTGATTCCAGCTATTACCGGAAAGGTCGAATTGGTCTATGAGGGAGAGCAGGAAGGAGCAGGCTTGGTAGCTTACAATTTAATTGGAAAAGCCATTCGTACGCAGTTTGTGAATTATTTCCCAAGCCCTGAGCAGAAGAAAAAAGAAAAGCAAGCAAACCCTTACGTACTTCCTTTGGCCTGGTTTGGAGAAGGAAACGTATTGGATATATTGGCTTCTCAGCCAGATAAGATTTATAAAAAGGCATTGCACGCAGTACCTGGACTAGAAGAAGTAGTCATACAGCTGGTAAAAAATGTACCTGAAAAAGAGAAAGAGTTTTTCATGGAATTTGCACTGCACGGTTTGGCTGAGTATTCTCAGTTGAGCAAAAATCTACTGGATACAGGCCTCCAATTTAAAGACCTGTTTAGTTCCATGTTTGATATGGGCTCAGGTGGTGAGGAAGGTTTTGAAGATGAAGATTTATAAAAAAGAGAGCCGAAAGGCTCTTTTTTTTGGTTAAGCCTCCTTCGTATTTCATAGCTTATTTTTTTATCGGCAATAAATTATTTGAATAAACCAGAATTAAGTCCACTACTATTGGCATTCCTTGCACTCAATTTATTTTACTTACTGTAAATACTCTACAAACTCCAGTTGTTAACACACAATCTAAGGAAAAATAGGTCCTGAATTATTGACCAAATAAGCTCAGAAATCAAAAATGAATAGACCAATCCAGCGGCTAAGGAAGCATGGCACATAGCTTACTTCGAAGCAAGTTCTTTGTCTATATGAAAAAGATCCGAAAGAAATATCCAAGAATGTTCCGCTTAGTAGTGTTTTGAATGATCCACGAATATGCTGAGGATTTTGGATACCGGTTCCATGACTTTCAATTTTCATTAATTCACATTTTTTAAGCGTATTTCCAACTTCGAAGACTCCTTAACTTATCTTTGCCAGATGTCCAATATTCAGTTGCCGGTAGCTTTTGAAAGCCAAATGATTGATTTGCTTGGTAAAGCAGAGTTCGCAGTTTTCAAGACTGCAATAAATTTGCCCTCCAAAACTTCTATCAGGTTGAACGCTGCCAAATCAACTCCCTTAAATCTGGATAAAAAGAAAATATCATGGTCGGATCAAGGCTATTTTTTGGAGGAACGACCTTCTTTTACGTTGGATCCTTCATTTCATGCTGGGGCATACTATGTGCAGGAGTCATCCTCAATGTTTATAGATCATATTCTTAAAAGTCTCGATATTCCCTCAGGTATTTATTTGGATTTAGCAGCAGCTCCAGGTGGTAAGAGTACTTTGCTTTCATCGTACTTAGGTAATGATGGTCTACTCGTAGCTAATGAAGTGATTCAATCACGAGCGCAGATTTTGAAAGAGAATATCGTAAAATGGGGTTTGGGTAATACCATTGTCACCAATAATGACCCAGCCCATTTCACTCCCATAGAAGGATTTTTCGATTTGGTATTAGTTGATGCTCCTTGCTCTGGAGAGGGTATGTTCCGTAAAGATGCCGAAGCCAGAAATGAGTGGTCTCTGGACCAGGTTGCGCTTTGTGAGTTGAGGCAAAAGCGAATTATGGATCAGGCAGGTTCTCTAGTCAAGGGAGGTGGTTATCTGATCTACAGTACCTGTACGTTCAACGTGAAGGAAAATGAGGATATGATTCGGTTTTTGACTGCTGAGTTTTCTTATGAACCTGTTCGAATTGCACTTGACCCAAGTTGGAAAGTTCGAGAAACAGAAGTTGATTCGGATGGAAAGACTTTTTTTGGCTATCGATTTTTTCCCCATGTAATGGAAGGTGAGGGTTTCTTTATAACCGTGCTTCGACGTGCCGAAGATGCCTATATCCAAGAGCCAAAACGTGTGAAAGATTTCAAACATCATCACCTGAAAGAAATCTGGGATCGTGATTCAGCGAAACTTGATAGAGAATTGGGTTTTGAGGAGTCTGGGAAATACTACACGCTGAATGATTCGTATTTCCGTATTTCCAAAGATTGGAATCTCCACTTTCAAAAGCTCTCCCAGCATTTGAGTTTGAAGTATTTTGGGGTTGAATTGGGAAAAAGGCAAAAGACCAGTTGGATTCCAAACCATGAATGGGCTTTATCCCTTCTTCCAAAAAATAATTTTCCCAAGCAGGAATTAACAGAGTCTGAAGCTGTCGAATTTCTTCGAAAAAACGAATTAGAGCTCAAAGATTTACCTATAGGTTGGATACTGGTTATGTATCGTAATTTACCTATAGGTTGGATCAAAAATCTTGGAAACAGAATAAATAACTACTACCCTAAAGAGTGGCGGATTCGAATGTGATAAGTAGTCCATCGAAGACAACACGAAGAAGACTTAGCAAAATCAGTGATCCACACATTTTTTTAACTTTTAAAGGGAAGTGGCTAGGCCCACTTCAAATTAATTATCCTCCTCAGTCCAAGTCACTATCTCATTTTCTAAATAGTGGGGATAGATTTTTCGATGTTGCTTCTTTACTTCTGAAGTCAGTGCTTGACGAAAACCTTCTACATTTTGAGCACTTCCAGCTGCCATAAATACCGGACTGATTCCGGTTTTCTTCTCGTATGCTCCAGAGAGGGAATCAAAATCCAAGTAATTAGCCTCTTCCAATTCTAATTCAGTCATTTGCATACTTTCCTCTTCGCTAGGCATTTTCTCTACTAGATCAATCTTGTTGAAAACCAGTAAAACTGGCTTTTCCCCAGCCTTTATTTCGTTCAAAGTCTCTGACACGACGGCTATATGATCTTCGAAGCGTGGATGAGAAATATCCACAACATGAACCAAAAGATCAGCTTCCCGAATCTCTTCCAAAGTGGATTTAAATGATTCAATTAAGTGTGTAGGGAGTTTTCGGATAAATCCTACTGTATCTGAAAAGAGGAAAGGGACATTTTCAAAAACCACTTTTCGTACGGTAGAATCCACTGTGGCAAAAAGCTTGTTCTCAGCCAAGATATCGGTCTTGGTAATCAAGTTCATCAGGGTACTTTTACCTACATTGGTATACCCTACTACAGCCACACGTACGATACCATTTCTGCCTTTTCGTTGTGTGTCTCCCTGCTTTTCGATTTCGCGAAGTTTTCCTTTAAGTAGCGTAATTCTGTTCCTGATATCTCGTTTATCTGTTTCAATTTCTTTTTCACCCGATCCTCCTCTGGTGGTAGTACCTCCGCGCTGCCGTTCCAAGTGAGTCCACAGCCTAGTTAATCGGGGAAGTAAATATTGAAATCTTGCTAATTCTACCTGGGTTTTAGCTTGAGCTGACTGAGCCCGATTGAGAAAAATATCCAAGATCAATAAAGAGCGATCATAGATTTTGACTTTAAGTTCGTCTTCCAGATTTCGCATTTGAGAAGGCAATAGATCATCATCGAAGATGACCATATCTACTTCGAAATGCGTGATGTAAGTCAGAATCTCTGCTAGCTTACCAGAGCCTACAAAGGTTTTGATATCAGGACTTTCCATTTTTTGCGTAAAGCGATAAACGGTCTTTGCGCCTAAAGTCTCCGCAAGAAATGCTAATTCATCTAAATGTTCCTGTGTGACTACCTCAGTTTGGTACTGTCGGATGATACTGACTAGTACCGCGGTAGGCTCTTTGACAGTTGTATCATGGAGTTTTTGAAGTTTTCTTGAAAATTTACTCATTCGTAGATTTTTCTTTTTTAATGCTTTTTATGTGAAAACGGTTCGGTTTTATCAATATTTTTCTAATTGGGCAAAATTAAAAATTCGTAAACAATCTTAAGAATATAAATAAAGTTCGACATATTTCGATGTGAATGCTTAGGATAGTCGTTAAGGAGATTGTTATTTTGATCTTTAATCATCCAATTTGATTCTTTTAAACAAATGGCAGAGCTAGTTAAAACACCAATCTCAGGTGTTTTGGAAATTTTTCCAAAAAAATTTCTGGATAAAAGAGGATACTTCTTTGAATCATATCGAGACGATTGGTTTGATGATCAGAAACTGAATAATAATTGGATTCAGGATAATCAAAGTTTTTCTACTGTTGGCACTGTTCGGGGACTTCATTTCCAACGGGGTGAATACAGTCAAGTTAAGTTGGTCCGTGTGATCCAAGGCTCGGTCTTGGACGTGGTAGTTGATCTGAGAAAAGACTCTCCAACATTTGGCAAATCCTATTCTACCGTCTTGGATACTCAAAAGTGTAACCTGCTTTATATTCCCAGTGGATTTGCACACGGATTTTCTGTTTTGGAGGATGCTGTCTTTGTATATAAATGTTCCAATTATTATCATAAAGCCAGTGAAGGTGGAATTTTATGGGATGACCATGAGTTAGCAATTGATTGGAAGGTTGAGGCACCGATCATCTCTGAAAAAGATGATCAGTGGCCTTCATTAAATGAGTTTAGACTAACAGAAGGAGGTTTATAATGGGGCTATTAGATTTTTTCAAGAGAAAACCACAGGAGATTGAGGTACTCGACTTGAGTTGGCTGGAAGTGGATATGCATTCTCACTTGATTCCTGGAATTGATGATGGATCGAAAACAATGGAAGAGTCACTTAAGCTCATCAAACGTCTTTCCGATTATGGTCTAAGGAAGCTGATAACTACTCCGCATATTATGTCAGAGTATTATAAAAATACTCCCGAGATCATTTCTATGGGGCTTGAAGAGCTGCGCAAGGCTATAAAAAACGAAGGAATACCTGTGGAGATTGATGCTGCTGCAGAATATTATATGGATGAGATTTTCTTAGAGAAAATTACGGAAGGAGAGAAGCTGCTGACTTTTGGAGAAGGCTATGTATTAGTTGAGACTGGTTTTGTCAATAGGCCACAAATGCTGCTTGAAACGTTATTCCAACTTGAAATATCTGGATATAAGCCAATTTTGGCACACCCGGAACGTTATCAGTACTTGATTGGGGACAAGTCTTTACTGGAAGACTTGGTTGATCGAAAAATATTATTTCAGATCAATTTACTTTCACTCACTGGCTTTTATTCCAAGCCTGTGAAAGATTTTGCGGAGAGTCTGCTGGAGCGCGACCTAGTCAAGTTCTTAGGAACAGATTGTCATAATGAGCGCTACTTAGACATGCTTGAAACTCTCCCAAAACAGAAATCTTATCCTAGCATCAAGAACGTGTCCTGGATGAACACTACCCTCTGAGCTAGTCAATTATGAAAATTTTCATTACAGGTGCCACGGGTCTATTTGGCAGTTACTTAGCTAGGGAGTTTTCAAAGTGTGGAGAAATTCATGCATTGATAAGGCCAGGTTCTTCCAAAAGGCTTACTGAGGATTTTGATTTTCCTGTCGTTTGGCATGTTGGGGATCTGTTAGATCAAGATTTCATAGAAGAAATATTGGGAGGATTTGATCTGGTAATTCATGCTGCGGGTTTAGTATCGTATAATGAAAAGGACGAGACGATGCTTTATCAGATAAATGTAAAGGGCACTGCAAGTCTGGTCAACGCCGTGCTACTTTCTGGAGTGAAGCAATTGATTCATGTAAGTTCAGTTGCAGCAATAGGTCGAGGGTCAGAATTACAAGATGTGGACGAGAACTTTAAGTGGACCGATTCACCACTTAATACCGCCTATGCCAATTCTAAATATTATGGTGAACTCGAAGCTTGGCGAGGGGAGCAAGAAGGATTGAATCTTATCGTGATCAATCCTTCAGTTTTACTTGGCAAAGTCACTGATGACAGAAGCAGCACAGATATCTACCACTACCTACTTGAGAAGAACTCATATTACCCAGTCGGTGCGATCAATTATATCGATGTTAGAGATGCAGCTATTCTGACTCGGTATCTTTTTGAAGAAGGTGCTTGGGGTGAGCGATTTATCTTAAATCGAGAAGCGTTGGCTTACCGCGATTTTTTTCAAACTATGGGAAAAGCTTTTGGAATTTCTGCTCCTACCAAAGCTATTAACTCCAACCTTTTGGGATTCGTAGTGTTTTTTAATGAAGTGTTCAGGAAAATAGGCTTAAGCAAGAGTCCGCTAAATAAAAAAACGGCGAAGATCGCACAGCAGAAGATTTTTTTTGACAATAAGAAAATACTCCAATTGCTAAATTATCAGTACAGAGATTTGGCGGCAACTTTTAGCTGGGCTAAATAAACTAATTTTTAAACTTTGGGGTTTCTAAAGCTGATGAATTACCTATCCATTATAATTCTTGAAAACTGATTAAAAATTAACAAGGCCAGGTTTTGAGAGAAAAAATTATTTGGTAACTTTTGTAAACCTTAATCTACACTAATGACAGGAGATCACGAGCATGATTGGGAAGACGATAAAAAGCTAGTTGAGCGATTTGAAAATTCCCTAAAGTCCAATCTGGATCTATATTTTGAAGAAGAAGAACTGGAAGACATCGTCCGTTTTTACTTCGATCAACAAAAATTTCTTAAAGCTCTAAGAGCATCCGAATACTGCCTAGAAAAATTTCCTTTTTCCATAGATATTAAATTGCTCAAAGCCCAATGCCTAATTTTCAATGATGAATTAGAAGAGGGAATGGGGATTCTTGAAAACATCAATAATATTTCTCCTAATAATGAGGAAATTATTCTGGCATTGGCTAATGCCCATATTTTAGCAGGAACTCATCAGGAAGGGATTGATCTTCTAGAGCGTTTTTTACCACTTGCTGAGGATAAGGCTGAAATTTATTACTCACTCGGCAATCTCTATCGGATTCAAAATAATAACAATAGAGCTAGTTACTACTTTAAAGAAGCCGTAAAACTTCGCATCAATCATGAAGATGCCTTGTTTCAACTAGCGATGATTACTGAGGAAGAGGGCTCATTTGATGAAATATTAGATTTCTATCAGGAGTTTATCGATCAGGATCCCTACAGTGCCGGAGCTTGGTACAATCTGGGCGTGGTATATAATCGGTTGGGGAGATATGAAGAAGCTATAAAAGCTTATGAATATACGCTGCTGATTGATGATGCTTTTGCATCGGCTTATTTCAATCTGGGGAATGCGCTGATGAATACCGAGCAATTTGAACTAGCCTTGGAAGCCTATCAAAACACTATTAATTGTGAAGGGGTAAATGCTGAAAATTGCTGCTACATGGGCGCTGCGTATGAGAAACTGGGTAAAATTGACGAGGCGTTTAAGTATTTTAAAAAATCGGCTAAACTTGATGAAGAATATGATGACGCTTGGTTTGGATTAGGGATGTGCATGCTTAAGAAAGAAAAATTTTTCGAGGCAATTCATTATTTCAAAAAAGCACTGAAACTTACTAAGGAAAATGCGAATTACTGGGTGGGCTTGGCTGATGCAGAATTTAACCTTGGTAATATACAGGCGAGTTCGGAAGCATACGAAGAAGCTATTAATTTAGAACCAGGTGTGATTGAGACCTACATCAACCTCTCCTTGATCTATTATGAGCAGAATCGATTTGAGGAAGCTATCGATGTCACTACCGAAGGAATCGAAGAACTTCCCGAAGAGGCGGAACTCTACTATCGTATGGTTGTCTACCAGATCAAAATGGGGAATTATAAAGAGGCATTTTCATTTTTAGAAAATGGGTTAACTTTAGACTTTGAAAAGCATACGATCTTATATAATTTAATGCCAGAATTGAAAAAGCAAAAGGCAATTTATAAGATCATTTCTCAGTATCGGGGTAAAAATCCCGAAGCCTAATTAAAATCCCCAAAAATGAATTACGTTCTGAATAACATTCCCGTTCGAACTCCAAAACCTCGAACCTCTGGATATACTATGGCCATGGATAAGGGCTTATCTGTGAGGGAGACAGAAGATTTTGTAGATTGCTCTTCTGATTTTGTAGACATTGTGAAGCTCGGCTGGGCGACATCTTACGTCACCAAGCATTTGGACAAAAAGCTGGCTATTTACCGTGAAGCTGGCATTCCGGTATATCTCGGGGGGACACTGTTTGAGGCCTTTATCGTCAGAGGACAATTTGAAGATTACCGTAGATTATTGGATAAATATGATCTGAAATTTGCAGAGGTTTCAGACGGCTCTATTACCCTTAATCACGAAAAAAAGTGCGAGTATATCACGGAATTAGCGAAGCAAGTCACCGTACTTTCCGAAGTTGGTTCCAAGGATGCTGCTAAAATCATCCCTCCTTACAAATGGATCGAGCAGATGCAGAAAGAGCTTGACGCCGGTGCCTGGAAGGTAATCGGAGAAGCAAGAGAAGGCGGAAATGTCGGCCTATTTAGAGATTCCGGAGAAGTGAGGCAAGGCTTGGTGGAAGAGATTCTAACCAAAATTCCTGAAGAGCGGATCATCTGGGAAGCTCCCATCAAATCTCAGCAGGTGTGGTTTATCAAACTGATTGGTGCCAATGTGAATCTTGGAAATATCAGTCCTTCAGAAATTATCCCACTCGAAACAATTCGTCTTGGACTAAGGGGAGATACATTCGACCATTTTCTAGGAGAGATCAAATTATAAAACACCTACTCCAAATGGGCTGATCAGTACTCACTAATCAGCCCTTGTTTTTGACCATGGAATTACTAAAAAAGTACCTCCTTACCTTCTTCAAGGGTATGGCAATGGGCGCAGCTGATATTGTCCCAGGAGTTTCTGGAGGTTCGATTGCTTTGATCGCAGGTATCTATCAGCAATTGCTCGATAGTATAAATTCATTTACTGGGGCAAATTTAAAGCTGCTTGTTAAGTTCGAGGTAAAAGAATTCTACAGAGCTGTCAATGGCACCTTTCTGCTCAGCCTTTTATTGGGAATATTGACCAGTATTTTTTCATTGTCACGAGTAATTGCCTATTTGATGGATGAGCATCCGATTCCACTTTGGTCCTTCTTCTGTGGTTTGATTCTAATCTCCGCATTTGTAATTCTACGTGAGATCAAGCGTTGGCATTCGGGTGTGATCGTGGCGCTGGTAATAGGAACTGTTGGGGCTTATTTCATCACTGAACTTCCTCCAGCCACTACTCCAGATGTAGCCTGGTTTACTTTTGTCTCTGGTGCAATAGCAATCTGTGCAATGATTTTACCAGGAATTAGTGGTAGCTTTTTATTACTGATTTTGGGAAAATACGAGACGATTCTGAAAGCAGTGGGGGAGCGTGATATTGTCACCCTGGCATTATTCGCTTCGGGCTGTATCGTGGGAATTTTCTCTTTTAGCCGAGTGATTTCCTGGTTTCTCAAAAAATATTATGCCATAACGATTGGCTTACTTTCGGGATTTATGCTGGGCTCGATGAATAAGCTCTGGCCTTGGAAAGTTGTCACGGCTTTTCGGACTTCATCGAGTGGGGAGCAAAAACCGTTTTTGACCAGTAATCTTTTTCCGGGTCAATACCTCGAGCAGACAGGATTAGAACCACAAATTGGAATGGCCATTGCCGGATTCTTGTTTGGAATATTTTTGGTGGTAGGAATTGACCAATTGGCAGCTTATCTAAAGAAATCATGAGAAAGTTCGGCTTGATCGGTTTTCCATTGGGACATTCTTTTTCGAAGAAATACTTTACAGAAAAGTTTGAAAAGGAAGGTATTCAAGATTGTAGCTTCGAATTATATGAAATCCCCGATGTATCTCAACTCAAAATAATTCTAGCAGACAATCCAGATTTGGAAGGCATCTGTGTGACGATTCCTTACAAAGAGCAGGTACTGGCATTGATGGATGAACTCGATCCATCTTGTGCTGAAATTGGAGCTGTCAATTGCATTACGATTCAAAAAGGGAAACTAGTCGGAAATAATACCGACTATATTGGCTTCAAAAATTCTTTGGAAAATTGGCTGGGGGATTTAAAGCCAAAGGCGCTGGTGCTTGGGACTGGAGGTGCTTCAAAAGCCATAATTCAAGCTCTGAAAGAGTTGGATATTTCCCTTCTAAGCGTTTCCCGAACTCCAAAACAAGGGCTAATCACTTATGAAGATTTACATCAAAACCCGAATTACCTCGCAACCCACCAGCTAATCATTAATACTACGCCTGTGGGGACTTATCCAAAAGCTGAAGGAATGCCAGACATTCCGGCTGATCAGTTGACCTCAGCCAATTGGCTATATGATTTAGTATATAATCCTTCAGAAACACGCTTGATGTCAGCCTGCCTTGAAAAAGGTGGCAAAGCCAAAAATGGTTATGAAATGCTCATCCTTCAGGCGGAAGCAGCTTGGAAAATCTGGAACTCGTAATCGAAAATTATCAATAAGTCAGTTCTAATCATCGAATATCCAGATCAAAAATGAATCGTTGTGAGGGTTATTAGTAAAGGCAATATCCTCAAACAAAATCAGCACGTAGGTGGTGAAATGGGAATATTTTTCATGCGAGTTTCTTGGGTATTAGACTCATCTGGTCCGAAAAAAGAAGAAATCAAAGAAAATTTTCAGAATGAAGTGGGACAAAAGTTTGGGGTGGAGTTCAATCTGTATTTCAATTTCCCAAAACCGAAAATGCCAATCTTTGTGAGTGAACTTTTGTAGTGCCTATTTGCCACTTAGGCCAGGAATCGCTGGAGCAATTGGAAGTTGATTTTCCATTGAAAGTCTCCAATCATCTTGCTAGAAAATCTATCGTGAATCTATTCTGAATCCCCTTTTTATATATTCCTGTGACAGTCTAGACAAACGAGTCTTGGGGCAGTGCAACTGGCCTTAATGAAATTTCATTCTGTTGATTTAGTGGTCTTGGCTCGATACGTCTAGATTATTTCTCCGGAATTCATTCGGGTTTTTGCTAACCGATGCATTACTATTCACCACTACTTTTTGCCAGCATCTGCAGGAGTTAAGCATTACTAGGCAATTTATTAGCGTGGGTTGAAAATCAAGGGAGTCACAGGAAATTATCTGACTGAAGAGTTGAACGCACCTCTGATCATCGAGCAGTAAGATGTCTGGGTGCGGCCCCACAATGGAGTGAATGAACTGGTTCAGATCGGTCAGGAAGTAGAAACAATGGTACGCTTCAAGGTAATCAAGTTTCACTTGGAACTGAAAGTCACTGTATTCAAAAACAAACCGATCACTTTCTATTAGGGGATTATTTTCCTTGGGATATCCTTTGGTAATCTGGTCAGCAGCTCATAATTAACCTGTTGGGTAGACTCTGAAAAGGAGGCCACTGTGATTTCTTTTCTACCTTGTTTTCCGATTATAATCACTTCGTCACCGCTTTTTACGTTTTTCACTTTAGTAATATTCACCGCTATTGAATTCATAGTTACTGTACCGATGACTTGGCAATATTGCCCCTGGATTAATACTTGCCCTTGATTACTCAAGAGACGGCTAAACCCATGACCATAACCAATTGGTATGATTGCCATTTTGATATC
>Ga0105050_10003922_pt1 | contig 20229 bp, 16 predicted proteins | sample FRY01_FD_78088 | JGI IMG/M metagenome (GOLD analysis project Ga0105050, IMG submission 78088) | Freshwater microbial communities from Lake Fryxell liftoff mats and glacier meltwater in Antarctica - FRY-01 | ecosystem: Environmental > Aquatic > Freshwater > Ice > Glacier meltwater ...
CGTCTGCTGCCAAATCATTGGACGCAGGAGCGGATGCCTGCAAAAATCCACCGCCCTGTTCCGAGGTCGAAAGACCGAAATCGAACCTCACCCTTGCCACTAAAATCCAAGAAGAACCAACCACATGATAGTCTAATGGTGGCAGGTAGTAGATATAAAGTCCATGCTCCGCCCAGTCTTCTAAACGGGCCTGAAAGGCCGCGTTCTTGTGCACCGAGGCGTTGTCAAGAACGACGACCGTTGGCCCTTCAAGCGTTGACAATAATCATCAAAAATTGAGATCACCATTTCGCTGTTCACGTATCCCTTGTGAACGTGCATGTGCGTTTCCCCGTCTTGCCATTTGAAAGCGAGGGTCTGAAGGTTACTGCCGTGTGCACCCGTGACCGGTATCTCGTAGCATTGGCCGATCGGTTGCCATCCATAGGGAACAACCCCCTTGAGCGAGACGCCCGCCTCGTCAAGATAGACGACATTCAGATCAGGCTCCGCAAGGAACTCGGCAAGCTCTTCCTTGGCCATTTGAAAAGCGATTTCATCACCCTTTTGTCGCAAACTTCGACGGTAACGCTTCCAACTGAGCCGGAGTCGCTTGGCGTACTCCCGCAGAGTGGGCCTGATGAAAATATCTTCGAGTTGGTAATTTCGTCCGGCTTTCGAGAACACTCTTCCTCCGGGAAAGTCGAGCCCCAGGCGAGCGGAGCGTTCAACGATTGTGAGTAGCACGCATGCAATTGACTGCGAACACGGCCCTCCCCGGCCGCTACCGCGTCCGACCCTCCCGAAACGGGAGGGTGATTCTCGGGTTTGACGTTCGGACCACATTCAAACATTTTTATCAGGCCATCCGCAGAGTGGGCCTCTTGATTTCTTTTCCTGTCTTCTCCTTCTGCTCTTTCAGGGCTTTCAGGGCTTTCAGGGCTTTCAGGGCTTTCAGGGCTTTCAGGGCTTTGCCTGGTTGATTGGGGTACTTCCGAAGCAACCATCGGAGCGTTTGCTGCTCAGCATCATTGAGTATCGGTGGTTGGAATTCGCATGAAAAGTTGACAGTGGACCGGCGCATGTCAGACTTCTCTGGCAAGAGAACCGATTCATGGACACACGTCGAATATTCAGCCGCGAATTCAAGCTGGCCGCAGTCAAGAAAATCATCGAACAAGGCTTGTCGTAAACCGCCGTCGCCAAAGACTTGGGGATTCGCGACACGTTGATTCGCAAGTGAGAAGAAGGCTTTCGATGAAGACGGAACATTCTGACAAGCCGCTTCATCCGGGCGTTGATCCCTGGACGCGACAGTTCCGCCTGGACCATCGACTTGCGGACGGCCTTGCACTGCTTGGGGCCAAAATCCGCTGCGTCGTGATCCGAGTAGACCTCATGGGCCGGGCGCAACGCGAACTTGATTCGATGAAGTTCCGAAATAATCCCTGTGCCGAAATACCCTTTTGCAAACTTCAGATACTCGACCAACACTTCAGCAACGCCAAAATCGAGGCTGCGACCGCTAGTCAGATATTCCGATCGTACTCGCGTTTGCTGGCCTATGATCCATGTGGGCCGAGGAGATAATCGTCGCGTGAGCGTTGCCGCTGCTGTGCTTGCGATATTTGGGAAGGGCACTGGTAAGACGTGGCATGGAACAACCCTCCAAACGGGAAAGCTCCCGTTTAGCTAGTGGCGAAAATGTGTTCCAATCACGTTTGATTGTTGCGGAATCAACCAACAAATCACGGCAAATCCACCAAGCGACGCTGACGGGGCTCGAACCCGCAACCTCTGGATCGACAGTCCAGTGCTCTAACCAATTGAGCTACAACGCCTTCCAACCAAGTCGAAAGCAAATTTGATCCCGTGATCGACTTCCTTTCTAATTGGCGTGGGCCGATTATATCTCCCTGACTGATGTCTTCAACCCCGGTTAGGTTCGTTCAACAATAACTTTACGAACTCTATTTATTTACGGTCCGCTCATGCGGCTTTTGTCGCTTAAATCAAAAGTTCGTGTTACGCCACGAGAGAAAAACCGAAGCTTGCAGACAACGCCTTCGGATTTCGCACCTGCGCCGATCGGTGACCTACGTTTTCAATAAATTCGTACTATCTCGCGCCGGCTAGCCAATCATGACCTCAATCATCGCATTTTCGATCAGCGGCTGGTTTTCCGATTCCCTCGGTGAATTGGTTCGTTACTTCGACCACCTTAATAGCACCGAATGGGCAATTATCAGTGCCTCGGCGGTCGCTTTCGGCTTCATGTGCCTCAAGGGTCAATCGCTTCGCAACTAAAATCTCGCAAGCGTTGATCACTCCACGCCCGTGATCAGCCTTGCTGGCATATGCGAAACTGAATTGAGCCAATCCAGTCGCCAGCGTTCCCCATCGAAATCGACTTTGGTGATCCCCGTATTTCTCAGCGGGCCAAAGACGGTGGCATCTGCGACACCGTCGAGTATGTGTAACAGCAATTGCCGCTTAAAGTCCGCGTGAATAATAACGACAACGTGTTTGCCACTATTTCCAAACGCCGCGACCAAGCGTTCGATCACGGTCGACGATCGCAGGACCGACTCTTCATGCGTTTCTCGTTTGCGGCCTGACCACCACCCGGCATCTTGAATCGTTTCATCCACGATCGCACCGGGCAAAATCTCGCGAATCTTCGTTATCCCCAGCCCGGGGCCTCCTTCGGTCGCACCGTCGCCGAATCCCCGATAGCAACCGCCCCGCTCAAAAACATTATGCCAAACCGAAACAGGCATTTTGGTGGTTTCAACGACTGCCCGCGTCGTTTGGAGCGTCCTTAAAAACGGACTGGTGATCAGAACGTCCATCTTCAGCGTCTTCGCCCACTCGGCCAGACACTTCGCCTGCAGACGACCAATCGTCGTGATCGACGGGTCTTCAACTCTCAGGTAGCCCGGGCGTGCGTTGTTTTCACTTTCCGCGTGCCGGATCAGGTAAAGCTGCATCAAAAGCGATCATCAAGAAAATAGGGAAGAACCGCGAGTCTGCAACCCTGCATCCCCGGTCGATTGAATAGGTTTAACGATGCGACTGCGATCAGGAAACCACAAGACCACCCACCCGCACCGATGCGGCGTCTGGTTTCACGCCAAACCTTCTTTTGTGGCAATCGCGAAACTGCTGTACAATCAACCGTGGTCGACTGTCGTTTTCGCAACGCATCGATTCCCGCCTTCATCCCCCACCTCCGTTAACGATGATCACGATGGGCGTTTTAGCACGCGGTTTCCGCCGCTCCATTTTTTGCTTAATCGCCAGCTTGTTTGTCAGCGGCGGACAAGGAAATGCCGGGGCATCCGATCCTGAGTCAAACGGTTCCCATTCCGCTCCGGGCGATGCAATCAAGTTCATGCAAACCCATTGCTACGACTGCCATCAAGGTGACAGTGCCGAAGCCGGGTTGGATTTGACATTCATTCTTGAACCGAGCACGACAATATCAGAAGATTCCAAACGTGATCCGATTACGACATGGGTTCAAGCGTTCGATCGCGTCGCATCGGGTGAGATGCCGCCGCCGGATAACGAGCAACCATCGCCAAAAGAAGCGAAAAGCTTTCTTGCATCCACGGGAAGCTGGGTGCGTGATCATCAAAATCGCGAGGCGGCGGAATTAGGACGTGTTCGCGGCCGCCGGTTAAACAACTTGCAGCTCGAGCGATCCCTGCATGATCTGCTCGGCGTCGACATACCGCTGGCGAAACATTTTTCCGATGAGCCCCGCACCGGCGGCTTCACCACCGTCGCGGATGGTCAAGCGATGTCGATGTTTCAGCTAGAGCAACATCTCGCGGCGGTTGATCTTGCACTAGGTGAGGCCGTTCGTCGAGCGGCCAGTCCTCCTGATGAAACATCTGTCGTTTTTAGCCCCGAGGAAATCTCGAGAGTTCGTGCCGACTCGAGAACGCGCGAACCCGAAATGAGAGAAGGATTGGCGATCGTTTGGTCGTGCCGAATGGAGTTCTATGGACGAATACCTGTGACGACAGCGAAGCAAGACGGTTGGTACCGATTTCATGTCACGGCGTCTGCTTTGAAACAACCCGAAGAGCACGGTGTGTGGTGCACCGTTCGAAGCGGCCGAGGCGTTTCCAGTGCTCCGCTCCTCAACCCGATCGGTATCTTTGAAGCAACCCAAACGCCGAATGAATGGACGTTCGACGCGTGGCTTGAAAAAGGGCACATGATCGAGATCCGGCCGACGGACAGCCGCTTGCCGGTGGGCAAGTTTGCGGGCGGCCAAGTCGGTACCGGCGAAGGTGAGTCACAAAACATTCCCGGCGTTGCGTTTCACCGAATCAGGATGGAGCGAATCCATAACGGACCAGCCAACGACGAGATTGCTCAGCGATTGTTTGGTGACTTGAAGGTGCGGTCTGAAAACCTGATGCAGCAAAGCAATAAGAAGAATCGGTACTCTCGAAATCGCGATGACAATGATGACAACGAATCGTTTTCGATTGAGATTCGATCGAGCGAACCGAAGCAAGACGCAACCAAGTTAATGGCTGCGTTTGCAACGCGTGCCTTTCGCCGTCCGGTCGAAGCGTCAGAGATCGATGCCTATGTTCGCGAAGTTCATTTGTCGATCGATCAGGGCAAGCCGCTGTCCGATGCTTTGCTCAACGGCTACCGGTCGCTGCTCTGCTCTCCTCGATTTCTCTATCTCCAAGAAACCCCAGGCAAGCTTGACGATTTCGCGATCGCGTCGCGACTGAGTTACTTTCTATGGCAGTCGATGCCCGATGAAACGTTGATGTCGCTTGCGTCGCAAGGGAAGCTGATTGACAAGGAAACCTTGGTGCTGCAGACTCGCCGGATGCTCAGTGACCGACGCGGCGCGGATTTCATGGATCGTTTCGCTGACCAATGGCTTGATCTGCGAGACATTGATTTCACGCAGCCTGATCCGCGATTGCATCGCGATTTTGACCCCATCGTTCAACAGTCAATGCTGGATGAAACGCGAGCCTTCCTGCGCACTTTGCTCGAAGACAATCGGAGCATCGAAGAGTTGATTGACTCCGATTACACATTTCTCAACAGCCGACTGGCGCGTTACTACGGCATTGATGGCGTCAGTGGCGATGCGATTCGTAAAGTCACGCTTTCTGACAATGATCGACGTGGCGGAGTGCTGACCTAGGGAGCGATCTTGAAGGTCACCGCAAACGGCACAACGACTTCTCCCGTGATTCGTGGAGTTTGGGTCGCGGAGCGATTGCTGGGCGAACATATTCCTCCACCTCCGCAAAACGTGCCCGCGATTGAACCAGACATTCGAGGCGCCACATCGATTCGCGACATGCTGGAAAAACACCGCAGCCACGAGGCCTGTGCCGTGTGCCACGTGAAGATGGATCCGCCTGGATTTGTGCTTGAAAATTTCGACCCGGCTGGGAAATGGCGAGACTATTACGGCTCGTCGAAGAACGCCAAGGAAACACAAAAGATCGATCCGAGCTATGTGCTTGCCGATGGTCGCGAATTCGATGATCTCGATGAGTTCCGCGAACTGATTTTGGAGAATCCGAAAAAGATCGCCTCCTGCGTCGCTGAGAAATTGATGACTTACGGAACCGGCGCTCATTCGCGATTCGCGGATCGAACCAGTATCGATCAAATCGCCGAGCGTTCGTCCCAAAACCATTATGGTCTCCGCTCGATCGTCGAGCACGTGGTTTGTAGCGATCTGTTTTTGACCAAATAGTTAGCGACCTATCCCTCCCGAATAGAGCAAGACAATTCGTTCTCCTCGAACATAAGTTGAAAACCGAATCATGATGAATCTCCGACTTGATCGCCGCTCTATTCTTCGCGGTACCGGCGTCTCGATGGCGTTGCCATGGTTGTCAGCGATGCAGCCCGCCATCGCCAGCAATCCGTCGTCGGATAGACCGAAGCGTTTTGTCGCGATGACTCTTGGGCTTGGCTTGCTTGCTGAGAACCTCAATCCGAAATCAGACGGTGTCGATTACGAACCGAGTCGATACTTAGAACCGGTCCAAGACATCCGCGACAAGTTCACCGTCATCTCAGGAAGCTCGCACCCAGGTGTCACCGGTGGGCACCGCGCAGAAGCAAGCTTGCTGACCGCGAACCCCGCCGCGGGTTCAGGTCGCGCACGCAACAGCATTTCGATCGATCAATACATGGCGAAATTTCTTGGTGACCAGACACGTTTTGCATCAATGGTGCTTGCCAGCAACGGTAGCAACAGTCCGTCATATACGGATAGCGGTGCGATGATTCCGGCGGAGAACTCCCCTTCTCGTTTGTTTACAAAAATGTTCATCGATGAATCGCCCGCGGAACAAGCCGCGCACGCGGATCGAGTTCGACACGGACGCACGATCATGGACCTGGTGAACGATGACGCGAAAAGCTTGTCGCGAACACTTGGCGCGGGCGATCGCGATCGACTGGACGCATATCTGAGCAGCGTTCGTGACTTGGAAAAACGAATGGCAGAGTCGGAGAAGTGGACGAAGATGCCAAAGCCAAGCGTCGATGTCGCCAAGCCGGTCGATATTCGAAACGGTGCTGATTTTATCGGTCAACAGAAGCTGATGAATGATATGATCTTACTGGCGTTGCAGACCGATTCAACGCGATTCGTCACCTACCATCTCGGAGGCAGCGGCAGCGTCATTCCGCTTCCTGGCGTCGACCAGGGCTATCACGGCCTTAGCCATCATGGTTTGGATGAAGAAAAGATGGGCCAATTGGCGATCGTCGAACAAGAGATCATCAATACCTGGGCTCAGTTCCTTCGCGAGCTTGCCGCGATTGATGAGCCCGGTGGTTCGCTGCTCGATCACACCTCGGTGTTGTTGACCAGCAATCTTGGAAACGCATCGAACCATAACAACCAAAACATGCCAGTATTGTTTGCCGGTGGTGGCTTCAAGCATGGACAACACTTGGGTTTTGATACCAAGAACAATTACCCGCTGCCGAATCTCTTCGTCAATGTTTTGCAAAGCGTCGGATTAGAAATCGATTCTTTCGCCACGGGCAAGAGCACCATGAATGGCTTGACTCCAGCTTAGTCTGGCACTTTGCAATGATGCCCAACGAGTATGAAAGTGCCATGGGGTTTCCCCGAACGGCACTCACGTTTCTTGGTGTACTTACACCACGGCCATCGATGTGCCCATTGTGACACCCGGTGCTGGCAGGTTGCTTGAGCCCATCAGATAAGCATCGATGGATCTGGCTGCACCGCGACCTTCATTGATCGCCCACACCACCAAGCTTTGACCTCGCCGGCAATCGCCCGCGGCGAACACGCCTGGGATGCTGGTCGTGAACTCTCCATGCTTGGCTTCGAAGTTACTACGTTGGTCAACTTTGATACCAAGCTTCTCGGCCAAGTACGCGTCCGGACCAAGGAAACCCATGGCGAGGAGAATCAATTGTGCTGGCCACTCTTTCTCAGAACCGGCGACTTCTTCCATCGTCCATCCACCCTTGTCGGTCTTGGTCCAGCGGACTTGAACGGTCTTGATGCCACGCAGGCGACCTTGCTCATCCGCCAAGAATTCCTTGGACAAAATCTGGTATTCGCGTGGGTCGCGTCCGAACTTTGCTTCGGCTTCTTCATGACCGTAATCGACCTTGAACGTCCGCGGCCATTCGGGCCAAGGATTGTCGGCGGCACGTTCCATTGGCGGTTGTGGCAACAGCTCGAAGTTCGCAAGCGAACGACAACCGTGACGCAAGCTCGTGCCGATGCAGTCGGTGCCCGTGTCACCACCACCGATGACGATAACGTCCTTGCCCTCGGCGCTGATGAAGGAACCGTTCAACGAATCACCGTGAACGCTTTGCTTCGTATTCGAAGTCAAAAACTCCATCGCATAATAAACTCCCTTGAGATCGCGACCCGCGAGCGGCAAGTCACGCGGCTTGGTCGCTCCGCAAGCAAGCAGCAGTGCGTCGTAATCATCAACCAGCATCTTCGGATCGACGTTTTGTCCCACGTTGGCACTGGTGACAAACTTGACGCCTTCCACAGTCATCTTGTCAACGCGGCGTTTCACGGCTGCCTTGGCAAGCTTCATGTTCGGAATGCCGTACTGCAACAAACCACCGATGCGATCGGCGCGTTCATAAACAGTGACTTCATGCCCCGCTTGGTTCAATTGATCCGCGGCAGACAATCCGGCAGGACCGCTGCCGACGATCGCGACCTTCTTGCCTGTTCTTTCAACAGGTATCTGCGGCGTGATCCAGCCTTCGGCCCAAGCACGATCGACGATTGCGTTTTCGATATTCTTGATCGTCACCGGCGGAGCATTGATACCCAAAACGCAGGCGCCTTCGCATGGTGCCGGGCAGGTGCGACCCGTGAACTCAGGGAAATTGTTGGTCTTGTGCAATCGCTCAATCGCTTCTTTCCAACGATTATTGTAAACCAAGTCATTCCACTCAGGAATCAAATTATCGATCGGGCAACCGGTCGTTGATTGACAAAACGGCACCCCACAATCCATGCACCGAGCCCCTTGCTCTCGCAATTGTTCGTTACGTGGTTCGGTGTAAATCTCGTCATAATCATTGATCCGGACCACTGGCAAACGCCAAGGCACTTTTTTGCGATCAAACTCTGTGAATCCGGTTGGCTTACCCATGATGGTCCCTACGTTCTTCTTTGATGAGTTTTGCTTAAGCTATTTTTTGTCCGCCAAACCGATGGTGTTTACTGGAAACGACCAACGGCCACCGGCTCTGTCAGGATCAGAAAGAGCCTTCTGTCACTTCAATGAATCAAACCGCCGCCGGTTCGGGCTTCGTTTGATTCTTTTTGGCTTCTTCAAGAACAGCCTTGTAGTCGGTCGGCATGACCTTGACGCACTTCTTCATGAACGACGACCAATCCGCCAACGCTCGTTCGGCTTGGGCGCTGCCCGTAAAAGTATGGTGAAGCTGAATCATTTCCTTCACCATCTGTTCTTCTTCACCGGCAGTGATCTTCTCAAGCTCGACCGTCGCCAAGTTGCAATTCAAGTTAAACTTGCCATTCAGGTCCCAGACGTAAGCAATCCCGCCGGACATGCCCGCGGCAAAGTTGCGTCCGGTCTTTCCGAGGATGATGACGTGTCCGCCAGTCATGTACTCGCAACCATGATCGCCTACGCCTTCGACAACCGCGTTTGCGCCACTGTTACGAACGCAGAAACGCTCCGCGGCGCGGCCGCGGAAGTACGCTTCACCACTCGTCGCTCCATACAAGCAAACGTTGCCAACCAAGATATTTTCCTCGGCCACAAAGCTGCTTTCTCGAGGTGGGAACACGATCACACGACCGCCTGACAAGCCTTTGCCAACGTAATCGTTCGCATCACCTTCCAGTTCAATGGTGATGCCGTGCGCCAAGAACGCGCCAAGGCTTTGACCAGCCGAACCAGAAAGACGAATGCGAATCGTGTCATCCGGCAAACCGGCTTGACCGTAACGCTTCGCCACTTCGTGGGACAAAATCGTTCCGACCGTGCGGTTGATGTTCACGATGGGCGACTCGATCACAACCGCTTCACCACGCTCCAGCGCTGGCTTCGCGGCATCGACGATCTTGGTCATGTCGAGCGACTTTTCAAGACCATGATCTTGAGGTATCGACCAGCGTGTGCCCACGTTCTCGTGAAGCTTTATCGCCGGAGCGAGCACGGCAGTCAAATCCAAGCCGTCGCTCTTCCAGTGCTTGATCGCGTCATCGGTGTGCAACACTTCGCTTCGTCCAACCATGTCATCGATCGTGCGGAAGCCAAGCCGTGCCATGATTCGGCGAGCATCTTCGGCGACCATAAACAGGTAATTCACGACGTGTTCAGGACGACCTTCGAACTTCTTGCGAAGCTCCGGGTCCTGCGTTGCGATGCCGACAGGGCAAGTGTTCAAGTGACACTTCCGCATCATGATGCATCCCAGTGCGATCAAAGGCGCGGTTGCGAAACCGAACTCTTCAGCGCCCAGCAAAGCCGCAATCACAACGTCGCGACCTGTCTTTAAACCGCCGTCGGTTTGCAGCACCACGCGGCTCCGCAAGTTGTTAAGCACCAAGACCTGGTGTGCTTCCGCGATGCCCATTTCCCAAGGCAGACCCGCATGCTTGATGCTTGTTAGTGGCGAGGCACCGGTTCCGCCGGTGTCACCTGCGATCAGGATATGATCCGCGTGTGCTTTGGCGACTCCCGCAGCGACTACGCCGACACCCACTTCGCTGACCAACTTTACGCTGATCCGCGCCGCCGGGTTGCTATTCTTCAAGTCGTGAATCAGTTGCGCCAAATCCTCGATCGAATAAATATCATGATGTGGCGGCGGGCTGATCAAACCGACACCCGGCGTGCTGTACCGGATCCGCGCGATGTTCTTATCGACCTTTTTACCAGGCAGCTCACCGCCTTCGCCGGGCTTCGCACCCTGTGAAATCTTGATCTGCAACTCGTCCGCGTTGGTCAAGTATTCAATCGTGACGCCGAAGCGGCCCGAAGCGACTTGCTTGATCGCGGAGCGTTTGCTGTCGCCGTTTGGCAGCGGTGCAAAACGAACAGGGTCTTCGCCGCCTTCGCCCGTGTTGGACTTGCCGCCCATTCGATTCATCGCGATCGCAAGTGTCTCATGCGACTCGGCGCTAATGCTTCCGAAGCTCATCGCGCCGGTGCAGAAACGCTTCACGATATCTTTCGCCGGTTGGACTTCATCGAGGTGAATCGATGGCCCCGCGACACCTTCTTTGAAATCCAACAGGCCACGTAGGCTGCAACGGTTCTTGTTGTCTTCGTTGATGGTGCGAGCGAATCGCCAATACGCGTCTTCGTTGTTGTTGCGGGCGGCGACCTGCAAATCCGAAATAGCAGAGGGTGACCAAGCGTGCTTTTCACCTTCGGCTCGCCAGTGGAATTCGCCAAGGTTGGGAAGTTGTGTTTGCTTGTCATCGGCACGCTGTGGATAACCGAGCGAGTGACGACGCAGTGTTTCTTCTGCAAGCACATCAAACGTCACGCCTTGGATTCGACTGGCCGTGCCCGTGAAGCAGACTTCGATGACTTCGTCCTTCAAACCGAGCGCTTCGAAGATCTGTGCGCCCTTGTAACTTTGAAGCGTGCTGATGCCCATCTTCGCCATCACCTTAAGCATCCCCTTGGCGACGCCCTTTCGATAAGCCGAGACGACTTTGTTATCGTCCTTGAAATCGTCGGTCAACAATCCGTCACGGAGAGCTTGCCACAACGATTCAAATGCGAGGTACGGATTGATCGCGTCGGCACCATAACCGACCAGCAAACAATGATGATGAACTTCGCGAGCCTCACCGCTTTCGATAATCAAACCAACCTGAGTTCGCTTCGCTTGCTTGATCAGGTGTTGGTGGACCGCGCCGATGGCAAGCAGCGAGCTGGCCGGGACGCGAGTCGCGGAGCATTCGCGGTCGGTCAGAATCAATAGCTCGATGCCTTCATCCGCGGCCGCTTCCGCTTCCGCAGCAATTCGCTCCAGCGTTTGCCGCAGGCCTACTTTGCCGAGTTCGCGATCGAAGGTGATATCGATCACGCGACTTCGCCAACCAGAGTGGCTGATGTGTTTCATGGCCGCAATTTCTTCGTTGGTGACGATCGGGTGATCGACCAACAAACGATGGCAATGCTCCGGTTCGGCTTCGAGCAAGTTTCGCTCTGGTCCGATATAGCATTCCAGCGACATGATGACCTCTTCGCGAATCGAATCGATCGCGGGGTTGGTCACTTGCGCAAAAAGTTGCTTAAAGTAGTCGTATATCATTCGCGGCTTGTCCGACAAACACGCCAGCGCGCTGTCGTTGCCCATCGAACCGACGGGATCGCGAACTTCTTGAATCATCGGACGAAGCATGAAGTTCATCGTCTCGGCGGTGTAGCCGAACGCCTGCATGCGAGGCAGCAGCGTTTCGCTATCGAACCCATGACCCTCGGCTTCGGGATGCAAATCGCTGAGGCGAATCCTTTGATCGCGTAGCCATTGACCGTAAGGCTTTTTCTTTGCAAGGCCGGACTTTAGTTCCTCATCCGGGATAAGTCGACCTTGTGCGAAGTCGATCAGGAACATACGGCCTGGTTGCAGCCGTCCCTTCTCTTTGACGATGGCGGGATCCACCGGCAACACGCCCACTTCGCTGGCCATGATGACGCGGTCGTCGTGCGTGATGTAGTAACGGCTTGGGCGCAGACCATTCCGGTCCAACGTCGCGCCGATGTATTGTCCATCCGTAAACACGATCGAAGCGGGACCGTCCCATGGTTCCATCATGCATGAGAAATACTCATAGAAAGCGCGCTTCTCTTCAGGCATCGTTTCGTGCATCTGCCACGCTTCGGGAACCATCATCATCATCGCTTCTTGCAGCGTCCGTCCGTTCATCAGCAAGAATTCGAGCACGTTGTCAAACGTCCCGGAATCGCTGAGGTGCGGTTCGATGACGGGGAACAATTTCTTCATGTCGTCGCCGAACAGTTCGCTCTTTGCGGCTCCTTCACGCGCTCGCATCCAGTTTTTATTGCCGCGCAGCGTATTAATTTCGCCGTTGTGGCTCATAAAACGAAGCGGCTGAGCTCGGTCCCACGAAGGGAACGTGTTCGTCGAAAAACGGCTGTGGACCATCGCGAGATGTGTCTTAAAATCTTCGTCGCGAAGATCTGGAAAATAAGGCAATACCTGAGCTGGCGTCAGCATTCCCTTGTAGATGATGACCTTCGTGCTGAGCGAGCAAACGTAGAACATCAACGCCTGCGAAAGCGTGCTGTCTCCGCGCAGAACGTGGCTCGCTTGCTTGCGGATCAGATACAGCTTTCGCTCGAACTCATCTTCACTGAGGCCTTTGCTGGCACCGACGAAGAGCATTTCGATAAACGGCTCGCTCTTCCTTGCCGTGGGACCGATATCCGCGGCGTCAGTTTCCTGAGGAACTTCTCGCCATCCGATGAGTGATTGGCCTGCTTCGGCGATCAAACGCTCAACCGTGTCTTTGCAATGCTTTCGTTGCTTGTCGTCCATCGGCAAGAAAACGAGACCCGCGGAGTAGGTTCTTTTTTCGGGAAGCTCAACGTTGATATCTCGCTTGGCGACCTTGCGAAGGAACTCGTCGGGGAAGCCGCAGAGGATGCCTGATCCGTCACCGGTATTGGTTTCGCAACCGCACGCACCTCGATGGTCCATATTTTGCAGAATCGTGTCGGCATCAAGAACGATTTGGTGGCTGGGCACACCTTTGATTTGGGCGATGAAACCGACACCGCACGCGTCCTTCTCGAACTCGGGGTCGTACAAGCCTTGCTTTGGCGGCAGGTGAATAAGATCGCTCATGGCGCGGTCCTTCGTATTGTCGGAATCGTAGTGTGAATGTTCTGTTGAATCTAACTCGCGGACTTTTAAGTTCGTTCAACGAGCTTGAATCAGGGAGTGTTTTGGCTGTCCTGGTTGGACCGCAAAATACGGTGTGATCAAACCGTAGCTGTTTAGGCTTCGGAATGGCGAGTTGTTATGCGACGACGGAAACACCCTTTCCGTTGACTGCCGTTGCGGCCCCATCTTTCATCGGTGGTTTTTTTGCGGGCGTCGACATGTCGCGTCCAAGCAGCATCGACGCGAATTCCGCTGCCGCGCGAGTCAACTTGCCCGCTCGTTTAACGATGATGCCAAGTGGCCGGCTCAGCTTCATCTGTTTGCAGGCGACGACACGAAGTGAACCATCCGCCGTTTCTTTGCGGACCGTTGCTTCAGGAAGAATACTGATGCCGCTGTTCGCTTCGACCGCACGGATCATCGAGTCGATATTGTCGAACTCCATCGTCACATCGACCGCGATTCCGTTTCGAGACAAAAAGGCATCGACCGCTCGGCGGACTTTAAGCGACGAGTCAAATCCGACAAGTTCGCAACCATCAAGCTGTGAGATTTCGATCTCGCGAAGTTTCGCGAACGGATGATCAGGAGCACAAATCAAACGCATCGGCTCTTGCTGCCACGGAATCGCGCGCAGCCGGTTGGTCGATCGCGCGTAGCTGACAAAGCCCAAATCGACGGTCCCGTCTTCTACCATCTCCGCGACGCCTTCGCTCGATGAATACTCGAAGCGAACGCTTACCTCAGGATAGCGAAGGCGAAATTCCTGCTTCGCCGACGGCATGTATGTGGAGCCAATCGAGTAGATCGCTCCGACATTCAATTGTCCCGCAACCTTGCCGCCCAACGACCGAACCTCTTGCGCTATCCGATGATAACTCCGCAGCAGCGGCTGAACCCGGCTAAGGTAAAACTCGCCCGCCTCGGTCAACACCAATGGCCGCCTGGTGCGGTCAAGTAACTGGACTCCCAAGCCCTCTTCAAGTTGCTGCATCTGCTGGCTGACGGCGCTCTGCGTCAACGAAAATTCTCCAGCCGCACGCGAAAAACTGCGGAATTCAGCGACGGAACAGAAGATTTCAAGAACGCGAAACTGCATCAACCAGGCCAGTGTCCATTAGAAATGTTAATAGTTTAGTGCCTCCATGCAGAATTCAGCTAATGCAGAGATTATAATGGGCCTTAGGATGCGTCAACCCGAAGTGGCTCGCTCGCATCAAAAATTTATCACCGCCCACCGTATTTTGCGCACAGGTTATGAGAGATTGGCCCTCGGCCTTCCAATCTCATCAGCCGGAATAGGGCAAACTTTATAGAGCTACACAAGGCCCCCTCTTGCTTGCCGAGCATTGGCTAGGTTAATGCCAAGCGGGCCGATGAAACAGAGGTTGTCGCGGGACTACGAAGCGGCAAAACGGCTCATTCGCTTCGTTTCATCAAGCGGCAGAAAGATCGATACTCGATCCTGATCCGCAGACGTGAGAACCGTTCCGCCAAGTCGTTCCACGGTTCGTTTGGCCAGGAGCAAATCGAGTGATTCGGCTTCCAGACGCGATGGAGCGCTCCCCAATTCAGCATCACGATACTCACCGATGACCTCATCGATGGAATTCAACAAACACTCGACCTGCACTTGAACCATTAACTGCAGCGATCGGTCGTCGTAGCCGACGTGGACCGCGATGGACGAGCCCGCCAACTCTGACATACCCTGAAGCAGGTAAACGATCGAGTGGAGGAACATTTGCTCGTCGACCAAAAGCGATGCCGGTAGGCGTTGGTCCATCGTCACGTTGATCTGTGCGCTGCCAACATTGTTTCTTTGAAACTCTTGAACCGCGTTACAGACCAAGGCTCGTGGAGACGACCGGGAGACTTGCTGGTCATTATCGTTGTCCGCAACATCGTCCACTAGGTACGACAACTTCCCCAGCGTGCCCTGCACATGACTCATCAGTTTTTGCACACGATTATCTTCGCGGGGTGCGGATATCAACTTCTGATCAATCAGTAAAGAATCAATTTCCGATGACAAGCGTTTCAGATCAATCGATTGATTTCTGCGGCTGACTGGTCCGCGATCATGAACACGACCCGATCCATACTTGTTAAGAACGCGGGTTCAATCTTTGCCGTTTGGTCGGCAAGGGACTGAAATTCGACACGATCGGGCAAGTCATTTTGAAATGAATCGACAACCTGACGGGCAACTTGGGTCAACGAATCAAGGTGGGGTTGAACCTGGCCGAGCATTGTCAACGCATCGGCGTTCCGAAGTGACGGGATATGTTGATCGGCATCCCCGTTTCGTAATACGTTGTGCTTCTCAACGATGTCCGTGACGCTCTTCTTCATTTCTTCCGTGAGTAGAACGATGGCCTCATCTCGCTACCTGTTGTAGACACCGAACCGAATGGCATATCAAACAGCCTTCGGTCTGCATCGATTGATTCGCGAACACTCACAGCGTGATCGAACCATACCACATGCCGCAACCAATAAAACGGATTATTGGGAATCGGTCATCAGGAGCCCTGGAACCGGCCGGGCCCACGACGCGAGCTGTTCTAAATCAAGGTCTCGATAGTCAACCATCGGCTCCAGCGCCGAGTGAAGAGCCACCCTTAGCTCCTCGCTGATCTCCTTCGCATCCCACAGTTCGTAAGCGCGAAAATGTTTGCGGCGATACATTTGGGCGAGATCTTTTTCCGGGAAAAGCAATTTCCCCGTCAATAATTCATATCCCAAGCATCCCAGTGCGTACCAATCCGACGCCGGCCCGATCTCAAGTGCCTTGAATTGTTCGGGAGCCATATACGAAGGCGTACCTGCGACACATTCGTCGCACCCATCGGACTTGATAAGCCGTCCTAAACCGAAATCGGTCAGGGAAAGATGGCCACGTCGGTCCACCAAGACGTTGGCGGGCTTCAGGTCGAGGTGAAGTGCACCTTGCCGGTGGGCATAGAGAAGGCCCGCAGCGATCTGGCCCAAGACCGCACGAACGGTCGGTTCATCCATCGGTCCGTGATTGTTCAAAACGTGTTTTAAATCCGCTCCGTCACAGAGGTCGAGAACCAAGAAGCGAGTGCGATAAGCAACGAAGCTCCCATGCATTTGAACGATATGTTCATGTCGAAGCTTGCTCAGAAGATCGACTTCAAAGTCAAAACGGGATAGTGCTCGCGTATCAGAAATGAATCGATGCCGAAGCATTTTCAACGCACGGCTTTCGCCACTGGTTTCGCAGTTCGCTTCGTAGACAACGCCCATTCCCCCCCGGTTGATGCAGCGGAGCAGCGTATATCCACCGAGGTTTTTTCCGCAAAGCGCGTCATGAGGTCGCTGGCCGAGCCGGTCGCTGACCAACTGACTGAGTGCAATTTCCAGCTCAGGAAAATCTTCTCGCAGCGTTAAGAAAGCTTCCACGGGCAACACCAGCGCGACCGTTTGCGTGATCGCGATCACGTCGGCTGAACATACCTGCCCAGTCAACAGCGACATCTCCCCCAGAACCGAACCCGGGCCATCGTAATCAATGCGTTTTTTGGTTCCGCCCTGATTGTCAACGATCTCAACACGGCCGCTGATGACTAAGTACAAACCAGACGCAGGTTGCCCCTGTTCAAGCAATCGTACGCCTGGCGAAAATTCTTGGCGGTCGATGCGAGCAGCAAGTGCGACTTTGGCTTCTTCGGGCAGACGACCGAGCGTGTCGCAGTGAAACACGGCCTCGTAAGCGGCATCGCGAGTTGAAAGTGACGATTCGGGGCCATTGATCGACTCGGGTTGTGCGGGTCTGCTGTCGAAACCCAAATCAAAGTTGGTCGAAATCAGATCGCTCGTCTCCGTCATTGCCGCGTGGAAGCTTCCCTGAATACGCGTCAAAAGATGGGCCAATTGAGCTCGCTCCGCCGGATCGACTCGTTGCAACCAGTCGTCAAAATTGAGGGTATTGCAATCGTCCGTTGCTATTTCACCGGAGGTCAATGCACGAAGAAAATCCGTGCGAACAGATTCAATATTCGCAGACGAAGGCGATCGATCGGTCACGCTCGAATCATTGTGTACCATCGTTCACCGCGTCGCGCTCGTGCTTAGGATCGGTGGTGTTCATAAAGCCTGACGAAAGGATCTCACCACAAATGTGGTTCGGGATCGTACAAAACACCAATGTTGATGCGAAGAAACGTCATTTCGACTTTGGGTATTCTTTTCCCATTCCTATTTCTAGCGGGGGCACCCACCAGTCCGCAAGCGCCTCGATCGTCAGTTTTCGGTAAGTAGGCGTCTTTGCACTCTTTATTGTGGATGTCCTCGTATTCAATCCCCTTGCCACTCAATGGTTGCGTCCAAGTTGTTCAACCGGTCTGCAGGATTTGATACCATTCGTACTCGGCGGATCATAACTACTACGAGAAAACTTATGCGAGCGGCGATTGTTGGTGTTGGATTCATGGGTTGGATTCACTACTTGGCCTATCAACGCAGCGAATTCGCTGAAATGGTTGGGTTCTGTAGCCGGGACGAGTCGAAACGGGCTGGTGATTGGCGAAGCATTCAGGGCAACTTTGGGCCGCCGGGGGAATGCATCGACGTCAGCAAACTTTCGGTGCACGCGACGCTCGACGAAATGCTCGAAGATCCCACAATCGATCTGATAGATATTTGTTTGCCGCCGCACCTGCACGCAGAAGCGATCACGAAGTCGCTCGACGCCGGTAAATGGGTACTCTGCGAGAAACCGCTTGCGCTAACCGCCGAAAAGGCAAACCTACTTGCCCATCGCGGTGGTGATAAGTTGATGGTTGCGCAGATCCTGCCATTCTTCAACGAATACCGATTGCTTTGCGATGCGGTTTCGAGTGGCCGTTTTGGAAAACTACTAGGTGGACGATTCAAACGCGTCATCGGACCGCCGAGCTGGATCCCTGATTTCTACGATGCGACGCGTGTGGGGGGGCCGTTGGTTGACCTGCATGTCCATGATGCACACCTGATCCGCGTTTTGCTTGGAATGCCGACGGCCGCTCACAGCGTCAAGCGAATGCATCGGGATGCAGCGAATAACGAAACCTCGGTGCCGCAATACGTGGAAACGATTTTTCAATTCGACGATCCGATGATCGTCGCCAGTGCCGTGTCCGGAGTCATCGACCAACCGTCACGCGGTTTCACACATGGATTCGATGTGCAGTTCGAAAAGGCAAACGTGCAATTCGAGATGGCGGCGTTTGGCGATTCGAGCACTGCTCAAATTCCGCTGGTGATTGCTCACAGCGACGGAACCGTGGAACGCCCTTCCGCGGATGCGGCAGACGCGATCGATGTCTTTGTTGATGAGATCAACGCCGCGGCGGCCGTCGTTGCTGGCGGCCCCATGCATCCCGCGCTCAACGCGCGGATCGCGGCGGATGCGATTCAAATCTGCGAAATGCAAACTTAAGACGGTTGTTTCATTTCAACTGCGGCTGGTTCAAAAAATCGTTTACCGTTCGGATCTCTTTCGGTTCTTCTCTGGGTTTAAAGAGACCGCTGAAGAATCCGTTCTCGTTTTGATTCGACATTGGCTTTGTCGGTGTCTGAGGCTTATTATCGGACTTGAACATTCGCGTCGGATCCAGCGCCCGCTTGGTTTTGGACCATCCTTCTTTAGCCGACTGATTCACCTTCGACATGGTGCTTGGTGATTTCTTTTTGATCCGTGCCGGTTCGCCGGCCCAAGGCATTTTCGGCATCGTCCACGTGATCGGGTTTAGCGGCGCAAGCCACTCCCCAACACCTTTAGACTCTGACCTGCCGGTCATGGGGGGCTGAGCAAATGAGGTGGCGGCGATCATCGAAGCGATCGTCAAGCTGGCAAAAAACGTGAGCACTTTGGTACGCACGGCGAACTCCAAGGAGCGGTTAACAAGTAGTTGACTGTGACCAGTGGCAATCGCAGATTTGCTAACGCCGCGTCTAGTCCAAAATCGAGTGTTGGAACAAGAAAACGAGATCACCGCCCAGGGTATCTTTTCAACGCTTATTTACAGGCAGCCATCGCGGGAAGTCCAAGTGCTCGAAGAGCGAAACCCAATGCGGCCCAAAGGATCGACCGCCTTCAGCGCAGTCCAACGGAGGTGGAAAGGAAGACCGCGTGATAGTACGCGGGGCGTAGGTCCACGAGACATTGATCGTCATCGCGACGCCACTCCAGCGCGAATGCGATGGCCGGTCCAGTGACAATTAGCAACGCGAATACCTCCCAGCCGAACATCGCCAGCGATAACCAATCATGTTGCGAACGTGGATTGGAACCGCTGACTCGTTCACCACGGTCGCTCCCATCACCTCGGCAGCGCGCCGCAATTGCGTTACTTCACCACTGCAAACATAAGTCCACTCGACGCCCGCGCCTTCTCGCGCCAGTGTGCCAAACAACGACGGCGCGTGTGATAACGTTTGTGGAAATCGCAGCGTCAGCTTGTGATGCGACTCCTTGGTGCCATCCATCCTTGGTGTATTTTGGTAGGCAGCTTCCATTAACCTAGCGATGCGTCCAACCTTGCCGAGATTGTTTAGCTCGCTGAGGTGGCTCCCAAAACCAGGGCCACCTCACCAAACCTGCCATCTTTTTACCCACAGATTCTGCGGAAGACCCCTTTTTCGCACTAATGCAATAGGTTTGACCGGAACGCCGCGTGGTTAAGCCATAACCCTTGATTCGGTATACGTTTGTGGTTCTTCTCGGATTTTAGTGGCATCTGTCCAGAATGGGGGATTTTTTGAGGCATCTACTCCTGCGTCCAATGGGAGTCCAAAAAGCAGTCTCGGCGGAGC
>Ga0105050_10003923_pt1 | contig 20225 bp, 18 predicted proteins | sample FRY01_FD_78088 | JGI IMG/M metagenome (GOLD analysis project Ga0105050, IMG submission 78088) | Freshwater microbial communities from Lake Fryxell liftoff mats and glacier meltwater in Antarctica - FRY-01 | ecosystem: Environmental > Aquatic > Freshwater > Ice > Glacier meltwater ...
CAGTCACCAAGCGCACTCGAGAAGCGCTAGCTCCCCGGGGCTTTAGCCTGCAACACGATAGCCAGTGCCTCCTTGTCCATCGACGGAGTCACGGGTCCAACCTGCCCCAGCCAGGAAGCGCCATCCTCGCCCGGCCGTCCATCGGCAGAAACCTGCACAGCGACAATCACAGACGCCGTTTCCGACAATTTCTGGCCCGCCATAGAATTGCTGTCATCGAGGCGCAAGGTCACCGGTAACTGTGCTGCCGTCAAACGCTGTACCGCAATCGGCATGCGACTGTCAGAATCGGCATTGCGTGCCAGCACGAACACAGTATCAGTAGCCGAAACTGCCGCGTCATCGGGCACCGATATCTGCACTGTAACGCCAATACTCGGTGCGGCAGCCGCGTCTTGCGAGCTCGCGGGCGCAATACTGGGGGCCAAGGGCGGTGCTGCGGCGCCTGAATCTGCTGCTGCCAGTCGCTGTGTGGCAGTTTCAATAACCTGACTGATCATTTGCGCACTGTCAGACCCTGCTGGCTCCATCACCAGCAGTCGTTGCCAATACTCGATGGCGGCCCGGAACTGTCCTTGCTCGAAAGACGCCATGCCCAGCAAGCCCAGCGCAGTGCGTTGCTGCGGGTCGGCTGCCAGCGACTGCTCGGCCTGCAAACGAGCCAGATCTCCGAGCGAACGACCTGCCGCCAGATATGCCGCTTGCGCGGCATAGGCCAGTGCTTGCGGATCCTCCGGTGCAGCCTCTACCAAAGTGGCGTAGGTTTGTGACGCCAGCGGGTAATCCTGCTCGCTCATATAATAGCGGCCCAGCAACGTCAGGTAATGCATATTTTCCGGACGCTGGGCAGAGCGCGCTTCGACATCGCTGATGAGTATGCGCATCTCTTGCTGTGTCATATCTTCTTGCATGGTACTCAAACGCTGGGTGATCACTACATCCTGAGCACCACCGAGCAGGAAATACAATCCACCGGCAAGCAGCGCCACGAACGGCAGCAATACCCACACCGGAAATGACTGCGCCGACGCCTTCTGGCCTTTCTCAAACTCGCGCTGATCTTCCAGCAAACGGATACGTGCATCCTCGCGCAGGGCGTCATTGTCCTCCCCGACCAATTCTGCTTCCCGCTGCCGAAACCACTCTAGGTTGGCGGCATCCAGATCTTCCTCAGCAGCGCCGGCTCGCACGCGGGGAAACAGGTAGAAGACACCGCTCAGCAGCACCAGCGCAGCGCACACCAACAAAAAGATCGTCAAGAGTCGCGCTCCGTTGTATTCAGTAATTTTTGCAACCGTGCGTTGTCTTCCGCCGTTAAGGCAGTGCCCTCACTGACATTTTTGGGACGCGAACGCAGCGTTGCTATCAACACACCTACCGCGCCGAACAGGAGCAGGATGGGGGCAAGCCAAAGCAGAACGGCCGTACCGGAAAAGGCCGGACGATAGCGCACAAACTCGCCATAGCGGTCCACCATATACTCGAGCACTTCGTCATCGGATGCCCCCGACTCCAGCTGTTGATGTAACAGCCGGCGTAAATCCTGCGCGATTGGCGCATTGGAATCGGCGATGTTCTGGTTCTGGCACTTCGGGCAGCGCAGCTCATCGCTGAGATACTGATAGCGAGCCTCCAACTCAGGGTTACTGAAATCGTATGTTTCAATTAACGCCACTGCATGGCTGGCTCCCAGCATCAAAGCACTGAGCAGTAGCGTGCGCAAAAGTGTCATGGTGTGTTCTCCGCCCGGGTCAATTCGATATACAGAGGTTCGAGTACCGTCCGCCACACGTTTTCGTCTACAACGCCAACATGGCGGTAGCGGACCACCCCATCAGCGTCCAGCAGGTACGTCTCGGGCGCGCCATAGACACCCAAATCTACGCCCAGAGTACCTTCTCTATCGGCTATGTTGAGGCGGTAGGGGTTGCCCAATTCCTCCAACCAACGCAGTGCGGCCGCATCACTGTCTTTGTAATTGAGGCCAAATATAGGCACTCCCGCGTCGGCCAGCTGCCTCAGGTAGGGGTGTTCGACGCGACAGGAGATGCACCAGGTGGCCCATACATTCAATAGCGCTACCTCTCCAGAAACATCTTCCGACGACAACATCCTACCGGCCCCCAAGGCGGGCAGACTAAACTGCGGCAGCGGCCTATCGATCAGGGCAGAAGGCATCTCGCTGGGATCGAGAGATAGGCCACGAAACAAAATAGTCGCCAGCACAACGAATAGAAATAGCGGCAAAAATAGCTTGAGCCTAGACCCCATGTGCTGCAGCCCCGATGCGCTCATCGGCCGTTTGACGCTCGCGGCGATAGCGCTTGTCGAGCGTCGCTGTGAATGCACCGACGGCCATCATAATTGCACCTAGCCACATCCAACGCACCATCGGCTTATAGTGCAGCCGTATCGCCCAAGCGCCGTTATCGCCCACCGGTTCCCCCATTGCGACAAAAAGATCGCGGAACATACCGTCGTCTATGGCCGCTTCAGTCATCACCGATCCACTGGCGAGATAGCGACGTTTCTGCGGATTCAGCAGCGCTACCTGAACACCATTCTGCATCACTTCAAAGCGCGCCTCATCGGCTATGAAGTTGGGCCCACGCACCTGCCCAACGTCTAAAAACCGAAAGGTATATCCGGCGAGCTCACGACTATCACCGGGCTCCATTTTTAGATCGTGCTCAATGGAATACTGACTGGTGGCGACTACACCTATGACACAGGCTGCGAATCCAAGATGAGCAATGACCATTCCGCAGTAACCTGGCGTTAGGCGGCGTAATCCCGCCGCGGTGTTGCTACCACTGCGCAGACGCCCCCAAAAATCTTTGGCCAAGCCCACTAGCAGCCAGCTGGACAGCAGCACGGCCAGTGCCACCCAGACGTTGTAAGGGGCATGCACCAGCGGGAAGGTGATGCCGCAGAGCACAGCCACGGCAGTCGGGATCAATAATTCACCGCGCCAGCGCGCCGCGTTGTCGCGCTTCCAGCGCGACACCGGACCGAGCACCATACCCGGCACCAGCAAGGCCATTAGCGGCACGAACACAGCATTAAAGTACGGAGGCCCGACGGACACCTTGCCCATGCCAAGCGCATCTACTATTAGCGGGAACAACGTGCCAAAAAGCACGGTGAGGGTCGCGACGAGAAATACCACATTATTGAACAACAGGAGGCTCTCTCTGGACACCCAGGCAAAACTGACTCGGCTACTCACTGCCGGAGCGCGCACCGCATAAAGCGTCAACGAGCCGCCAACGACCAGGCCCAGAAAAACCAGTATAAACAGGCCACGATCTGGATCAGTGGCAAATGCGTGTACCGAGGTCAGAACACCAGAGCGAACCAGGAATGTGCCTAGCAAACTCAGGGAAAATGCAAAGATGGCGAGCAATACGGTCCAACTCTTGAACAGGCCACGCTTTTCCGTGGCAGCCAGTGAATGTATTAGAGCCGTACCCGCAAGCCACGGCATAAATGAAGCGTTCTCAACAGGGTCCCAAAACCACCAACCGCCCCAGCCCAGCTCGTAGTAAGCCCACCAGCTGCCCAACATGATGCCGAGGGTAAGGAAAGCCCAAGCAATATTAGTCCAGGGGCGCGACCAGCGCGCCCAAGAGGCATCGAGGCGACCGCCAAGTAGCGCTGCGATAGCAAAAGCAAAGGCTACCGAAAATCCCACATAACCCATGTAAAGCAGTGGCGGATGAATAATCAGCCCAGGGTCCTGCAGGAGTGGATTGAGGTCGTTGCCATCGGCGGGCGCTCCGGGCAACAAACGGGCGAATGGATTTGACGTAATAAGTGAGAACGACAAAAAGCCCACGGCAATGACACCCATCACTGATAATACGCGCGACAATACCAACAGCGGCAGCTGGGGACTGAACAGCGCAACGGCCGCTGTCCACATTGCAAGGATCAGCGCCCACAGAACGAGAGAACCTTCGTGGTTACCCCACACCGCAGAAAACTTGTATATCGCTGGCAGCAGGGTGTTGCTGTGAGAGGCCACCAATGCGACCGAAAAATCATCCTGTAAAAAAGCAGTCGCCAAACACCCAAAGCTGATCGTGACAAAAACCAGAATACCAACAGACAAACTCGGGGCGAGAGCCATGGCGACGCTGTTGCCACGCCAGGCACCCCAGGCCGGCACTGTAGCGAGGATTATCGAAAGGCAAAATGCCAGAATTAATGCAAAGTGGCCTATTTCAGGAATCATTTGGCGTTACCTTTGTAGTCATATCCCGAGCTCTCCAATGCATGCGCGACTTCCGGAGGCATATAGTTCTCATCATGCTTGGCCAGTATTTCAGTCGCTTGCAGCACACCGTCATCGTTCAATACGCCTGAGGCAACCGCGCCCTGCCCTTCACCAAACAGGTCAGGGAGGATACCCACATACACGACCGCTACCGACTCCTTGAAGTCAGTAACTTCAAAACGAATCTCCAGACTATCGTCAGCGCGTTGCACACTATTTTCTACGACCATGCCGCCAACGCGGATCGCCTGGCCGATAGGCGCATTGCCCGCAACAACTTCTGCCGGCGGGTAAAAGAGGTTAATGTTTCCACGCAGCGCATACGTCACAAGACCGACCGCTGCACTGGAGAACAGCGCAATAAAAAGCACCAAATACAACCGCTGCTTGCGTATCGGGTGCATTATGGACCCCCGCTGGCGCCGCCGCCCGGCGCGACCTGGTTACGTTTTAATTCGGCCGCCAGATGCTGTAAGAAGCGCTTGCGTCGACGTAAAGGGCTGATCAGTGTCATCGCCACGACAATCAGAGTGACCAGGTAGGCTGTCCAGACATAGAAGCCATGGCCGTCCATGGTCAACAGCGCATACAGACTATCAAAGTACATCAATTTCTCCCTGACTCAGTGGCAAGTTTCTTGACCCATTGCGTGCGCGACTCACGCTGCAGAAGCTCCGCGCGCATATTAAGCAGCAGGCAACAAGTGAAGAGCGCGTAGAACGCGCCAATACACAACAAAAGCGGGTAGAACATGCTGGGATCTATCGTCGATTTCTCGGTGAATTTGATGGAAGCCGGCTGATGCAAGCTGTACCACCAGTCAACCGACTTATAAATAATCGGTATATTCACCATGCCGACCAGGCTGAGCACAGCACACGCCTTGCCTGCCGCCTCCTTGTTGTCGAAAGCCTCGTACAGTGCCACTACGCCAAGATACAGGAATAACAAAATCAACATTGAGGTGATGCGAGCGTCCCACACCCACCAGGTACCCCAGGTCGGTTTTCCCCACACTGCACCGGTGAACAATGCGATAAAGGTGAAGGCCGCACCGATGGGCGCTGCGGCCTTCATCGCTACGTCGGCCATTTTCATGCGCCAAATGAGACTGACTGCACCCGCCAAGGCCATCACATAATAGCCGGCCAACGCCACCACCGCGGCGGGCACATGAATATAAATGATGCGGTAACTATTGCCCTGACGAAAATCGGGAGAGGTAAAAAGCAAACCCCACGACACACCGACTATCAATGCGATTAAGGTGGCGGGCAGCAGCCATCTCAGGATGGCGCCAGAGATGGAGTACAACCAGGGGGGCGAGCCGAATTTATGAAATATAGACCACATAGGGCGCAATTATACAGGGCAATTCGCACCGAACAAACCAATGTCCGGTGGATTGGATTTAGATCGTAAAACGTTGTCAGGCATCAATACTTATCCTTAAACCTGCGGCCATCGCCAGCGGCGCCAGCGCAACCGCAAAACATAATAACGCGCCCAGAATAGCCAGATATGGCGCCGCGGGGAAACCACTCGTCGCAGCCTGGACAGCAGCGCCGCCAAATATCAATACCGGCATATACAGAGGCAGAATTAACAACGAGATCAACATCCCGCCGCGCTTCAATCCCACCGTTAGCGCCGCTCCGATACCACCCACGAGGCTCAGCACCGCGGTGCCCAACAACAGGCTAACTACTAGCGTCCCCACGGCCTGCAATGGCAGGTTGAGCATCAAGGCAAACACCGGCGACACCAATGCCAACAGCATTCCCGTGGTGAGCCAGTGCGCGCCGATATAGGCCAGCACTGACAGGAACAGCGGCTGCGGAGCCAGCAACAATTGCTCTAGACTGCCATCGTCAAAATCACTCCTGAACACCGCATCAGAGGTGAGCAGGTTCGACAGCAGCGCGGTAATCCACAGCACGCCCGGAGCAAAGCCTGCCAATTTCTCCGGTGACGGTCCCAGACCCAGCGGGAACAGCGCGACCACCATGGCAAAAAACAGCAGTGGGTTGGCAATCTCAATGGGACGACGCACTGCCAACAGCAGCTGCCGCCGCAACAGCCTCACGCAAAATTGCGCTGCACCCGGGGCGCTCATGCAGCCACCCTATCCAGGTTCAAGGTCTGCACTTCGCAGCGCACTTGCAACGCCTGATGGGAGGTCAGAACAACAGCACCACCCGCTTCAACATGCGCCACCAGTAGCATTTGCAACTCGGCGACACCGGTTTTGTCAATCGCGGTAAAGGGCTCATCCAACAACCACAAGGGTGAATTGGACAATGCTAAGCGTGCTAAATTCACTCGACGGTGCTGACCCGCCGACAGAGTATGGCTGGGCACATCTTCGTAACCGTAAAGACCGACACCTGCCAGAGCGGCTTCGATTTGCTGATTTGTGTTATGACGTTCTCCGCTGACATGCCAGGCGAGATTTTCCCGCGGCGTCAGCAGCGCCTTCACTGCACTCTGGTGGCCGACATAAAGATGCCGAGAGTGGCGTAGCACCTTGCCCTCAAACCCATACCGTGACAGCCCGCAAAGAATCCGTAGAAGGCTGGTCTTACCGGCGCCATTGGCACCTTCGATTTGCCACAGCTGCCCGGCATACACCTCGAGTGACAACTCGCAAAACAACGCACGTCCGCCCCGCACCAGACTCAAGGATTGGGCGGCCAGTAATAGCATCCCGCTAGGATTCACAGGCACTAGAGGTTAACCACCCGGATCGCCGGTACATGGAGACCTTCGTCGCGCTCGACGCGCAGGTTGTGAAAATCGAACAGCTTGCGGTCTCCCAGTTGTGACGGCGAGATATGACAAATGCTGCGAAAAATAGATTCTGTGCGCCCTGGATACTCACGCTCCCACTCTTCAAGCATGAGTTTTACCTGCACGCGCTGTAAATGTTCCTGCGATCCGCACAGGTTGCAGGGAATGATTGGGAACTCTTTGTATTGTGCATACCGCGCGAGATCCTTCTCCTTGCAGTACGCCATGGGGCGAATCACCACGTTTTGCTTGTCATCACTGAGTAGCTTCGGGGGCATTGCCTTGAGCTTGCCGTTGAAAAACATGTTCAGAAACAGGGTCTCAACAATATCGTCACGGTGATGCCCCAGAGCTATCTTGGTAGCGCCAATGTCCTGCGCAAAACCGTACAGGCTGCCACGACGCAATCGCGAACAAAGACCGCAGGTGGTCTTCCCTTCAGGAATCACTTCCTTGACGATGCTGTAAGTATCTTTCTCCAAAATATAATAGGGAACATCGGCTGCGGACAGGTACGCGGGCAACACTTCCTCTGGGTAGCCGGGCTGTTTTTGATCCAGGTTGACGGCCACCAGTTCAAAATCGATGGGCGCACTTTTTTGCAGGTTCAGCAGCACATCCAGCATGGCGTAGGAGTCCTTGCCTCCTGACACGCACACCATCACCTTGTCGCCCTCCTCAATCATCGTGTAATCGGCGATTGCATTGCCCACGTTGCGGCGCAACCGCTTCTGCAGCTTGTTATATTCGAGTTTGTCCTTGCGGGAAAGGTCGCGCACGTTGGTCGCCGTTAGTGCTTGATTTGGCGGGCATTTTACTTGCTTGTGGTGATGCGCGTCCAGTTGTGACACGGCTATTTGCCGATAACCCGGATGTATTTTTCAGGAGTATTATTATCGGGAGACCCGAACTATTCGCCGCTCAAACGCTTGCGGCCACTGGTCAGCGCCCGGGGTCTGCCTTGTATTTTCAGCAATTTGCCATGACAATGACCGCCGCTTAAAGTCGCTCTCGTCATTAATAAGGACCTATTTCTCATGAAACAACCTGTTCGCGTGACTGTCACCGGCGCTGCGGGCCAAATTGGCTACGCACTCGTTTTTCGCATTGCCTCCGGGGCCATGCTCGGCGATGACCAGCCTGTGATCCTGCAAATGCTCGATATCACACCCGCTATGGAAGCGCTGAACGGCGTGAAAATGGAACTTGAGGACTGCGCATTTCCACTGCTGGCAGGCATTGTCTGCACTGACGACCCCAATACGGGTTTCAAGGATACCGATTACGCACTGCTGGTCGGCGCTCGTCCTCGTGGGCCTGGCATGGAACGCAAAGATCTACTGGAAGCCAACGCTGCCATCTTCTCGGTGCAAGGCAAGGCTATTAATGACCACGCCAGCCGAAATATCAAAGTGCTGGTGGTGGGTAACCCGGCCAATACCAACGCGTTGATCACCCAGCGCAACGCACCCGACATCAATCCCCACAACTTCACCGCCATGACTCGCCTCGACCACAACCGGGCGAAAACACAGATAGCGCTGAAGACGGGCAAGACTGTGAACGACGTGACCAATATGACCATTTGGGGCAACCATTCGGCCACACAATACCCGGACCTGTTTAATGCCAAAGTCAGTGGCGAACCGGCCATTAATCTGGTTGACCAGACGTGGTATGAAGAAGAATTTATCCCTGTGGTGCAACAGCGCGGCGCTGCCATTATCAAAGCTCGCGGAGCGTCTTCTGCAGCCTCTGCCGCCAACGCAGCCATCGGGCATGTACGTTCCTGGGCGCTGGGCACTGAGGGCGATGATTGGGTCTCGATGGGCGTCCAGTCGGACGGTTCATACGGTATTCAGGAAGGACTGATCTACTCCTTCCCCTGTCGCTGCTGCAACGGGGACTGGGTTATTGTGCAGGATGTTGAAATCGGTGAGTTCAGTCGCGTCAGGATGACGGCCACTGCGCAGGAACTGGCAGAAGAGCGCGATGCAGTCAAACACTTGCTGCCGTAGCACTCACTCGAACCAATAGTGGCTCTGCGAAGAATAGTGGCTCTGCGAAGATAGTGGCTCTGCGAAGATAGCCCTCAGAGCGAACTCCGCGCCGCAGTTCCTGTGCGGCTAAACTCTGCAGCTCGAATGAGCTTTGGAGCGCATGGGTTTATCGCCAGGGGCACTTACTTTAGCGCATCAGCATCGGCGATACCGAGAATGTTGCAGGGCTGGGGCTCGCCGTGAACCCATGCTCGTAAACAGGGGCAGGTCCTTCTGCATCGCACAGTCCCAACCCTGTAGCATTCAATGTATCGCCGAAGTGCCACTTGTGGGCATCAATACATGCGGCTCGGATTTATCCCTACAGGAACGGATCTAACCGGAAGTCGTTGCAGCAACCATTTGTGCTGGCACTTCCTCTTTTCACATGTGGGCTTAGACAACTAGTGTTCCCGCTGTTTTTTGAGATAAGCTTATCCCATGAATCAACTCGCAACGTCAAAAAGCTACCACCACGGCAACCTGCGTGCAGAATTGCTGGCGACAGCGATCGAACAGCTGCGTGAAACCGGCCTGGAAGACCTGAGCCTGCGTGCGTTGGCCCGTGCAGTAGGTGTATCGCAAACCGCACCGTACCGCCATTTCGCCGATAAAGGCGAATTGCTGGCGGCGATGGCGACCAGCGGGTATCGCGATTTACTCGAAGCTCTGCGGCGCGCCGGATCAACCGCCGGCGATTGTCCGCAGGAGCAATTGATCGCTTTCGCCCACGCGTATGTCGATTACGCGGCGAACAACCCGCAAGTATTCAAGTTGATGTTTGGTCCGGCCGTACAGCCGACCGTCAAATACCCGGAGCTGCGCAAAGCCAGTCGGGACACCTTGCAGTTGGTGCAGGACATACTGCAACGTGGGGTAGACACAGGGGTTTTTCGCCCTGTAGATGACATTGCGTATATGGCAAACGCAGCGTGGTCGAGTATCTATGGGCTATCAACACTGCTGGTTGATGCACCGGAATTGTTTGCACGGTATATCGATTTGCAGCGGCAGGTGGATCTGGGCGTGCAGATATTCCTTGAGGGGGTATCGTATTCATCTGATGCACCGTCAGATCGCGTTACCCGGCAAAGACTGCCCCTAGACTTTACAACTCCCGCAGTACTTCCACCGGCGGCGCAGACACCACCCGACGACAACTGAATACACCCAGCGCACCAATAATCACCGTGCCGGCCACAATCCCCAGCGGCCAGATCCATGGTGTGGGGGTGTAATCCATCTCCATCACGGTTGTTTGAAGAATGAATACTGACAACTCAGCGGCCACTGTCGCAAGCAGCCCAGCAAACATCCCCATCGTTGCAAACTCGATCAACAGCCCACCCAGAATCAGGCGTCGTTGCGCTCCCAGCGCGCGCAGGATTGCGCTCTCATGTACACGCGCATCGACGCTGGCCTGCACACCGGCTACGAGTACCAAACCACCAGCGGCGAGGATCACAATCAGTACCAGATTGATGGCCGCTGACACTTGGTTGATGATTGTGCGGATCTGCTCCACGACGACATCCATTTCTATCACGGTAACTGTCGGGAAGTTACGCACAAAACGATTCAAGAAACTTTTCTCGGTTACATCGAGATGAAAACTGGTCATAAATGTGGCCGGGTATGCCGCCAACAGACGCGGCGGAAACACCAGAAAGAAATTGGGTCGCATCGACTGCCAGTCCAGCTGACGAATACTGGCCACGCGCGTTTCAAGTACCTGAGAGCCTACCAGAAAGCCGACTGTATCACCGACTTCGATACCCATCCTTCCGGCGAATTCTTCCTCTAGCGATACGAGAGCTTCCTCAGTTCCCGGTTCCCACCACCGGCCAGCCAACAGTTTGTTATCCGCAGGCAGTGTGTCCGACCAGGTAAAGTTGATTTCCCGCTGGCGTCGTCCTTCCTCCACATCGTCGGTGATTGGCAGATCCGCGCCCTGCACAGACATCATGCGGCCTCGAATCATCGGATAGAATGGCTCGCTGGTGATATTCTCCAGGCGCAGCGCCTGCTCTATTGGCTGTACATCCTCAGGGCCTATATTGATCATAAAGTGATTGGGTGCATCATCCGGAAGCTGTGCCTGCCACTCATCGATCAGCGAGGTACGCACCAGAAGCAACATCAACAGCATCATGATGGCCATCGCGAATATCACCACCTGCAGGGCATTGGCAGTGCCGCGTCGCTGCAAGCCGGCCAACGCCAGTCGCCAGATACTGCCTGCGCTCATGCCGACGAGGCGCCCGCCACGCAAAAGTGTCAGGGCAAGGCAAAAACCGAGGCCCGCTGTTAACGCCAGCCCCGCCAACACCGCGAGAGTCAGCTTCCAGTCCGCGCTGTACCACCACATCAACAGGGTGATCGCCAGCAATCCCAGCGCGTAATCCTGTATCGCTCGACGACCCTCCAGGGGCAGGTCACGACGCAATACGCGCAATGGGCTGGACTGGCCCAGGCGGCGCAGCGGCGGCCATGCAAAACACAACAGGCAAGTGAGCGATGTCACTGCACCGATCGCGTAGGGCCTGACACCACTCGGGCCCGGCTGCACCGGCATTTGATCCGCAAATAAATAGAAGAATAATGCCTGTATGCCCCAACCCAGCAAACATCCGATGACGGTGGCCATTAGACCGAGTAGCAGCAAACTGCTACCGTACAAACGATTAATAGTGCCGGAAGTCGCGCCCAGGCTTTTGATAATGGCCACATAGTTATGATGGCGCTCACTGAAGCGCCGCGCCGCCAGCGCAACAGCCACCCCCGCCAACACAACAGCGAGACTGCCAGCCAGCAGCAGGAAACTCTCAGCGCGGTCCAGCGCATTACTGATCCCCGGCTGGCCCTCTTCAACAGTGATAACGCGCTGCCCATCCTGCAATTGTGGCTCCAACCACTGGGTAAAATCTGCTATCGACGCTGACGCACCGGCATACAGGTGGCGGTACTCTACCCGGCTACCCGGCTGCACCACCGCAGTTGCGGGAATATCGTCATAGTGCATCAGCACACGCGGACCATAGCCATAAAAAGAGGAGCCCTGATCGGGCTCTGTGCGCGCTGCGGCGGCCACTACAAAAGTCGCCTCACCCACCGTGACCGTATCCCCGATGGTCACATCGAGCAGAGCAAACAGGCGTGAATCCAACCAGACTTCACCCTGAGGCGGCCCTGTATCCGCTGACACTACTGCGCCAAACGGTTCTGTGCTGTAGGTCAACGCCCCGCGCAGCGGATAGGCCTCACTGACCGCCTTAACAGACGCCAGAGACATGGTGTCCTCACCGGCGTACACCATGGATGGAAACTGCAGCGTCAGTGCATGCTGCAAACCGTCAACATCGGATTTTTCTATCCACTGCGCAGGCAGTTCTCGGCTACTGCTCACCACGACATCCGCTGCAAGAAATCGATGACTCTCCTGCTCCAGCGCATTCTGCAGCCGGCTGGTAAACGCGCTGATGCCTGACACCACACCCACAGCCAGCACCAGCGCCATCACCAGCACACCCAATTCACCACCGCGCCAATCGCGCGCCAGCATTTTCGTGGCAGTTATCGACACCGGGCTTACTCCTGCACCAACGCACCGCCATCAAGACGCAAACGACGCTGGCAGCGATCTGCCAATGAATGATCGTGCGTCACCAGCACCAGAGTCGTGCCCTCTTCCCGGTTCAGCTCAAATAGGAGGTCGATAATATGATCTCCTGTGGTCTTATCGAGGTTGCCCGTGGGTTCATCCGCGAACAATATTGACGGTTTGGACGCAAAAGCCCGCGCCAGGGCAACGCGTTGCTGCTCACCACCGGATAACTGCAACGGGTAATGCCCTGTTCTGGCGCTGAGTCCAACACGCTGCAGATAGTGCTCAGCCTGCTCCTGCGCTTTGCTCTGCCCCTGTAATTCCAGCGGCAACATCACATTCTCCAGCGCCGTCAGCGCCGGCAGCAACTGGAAAGACTGGAATACAAAGCCAACATGCTGGCCGCGAAATAATGCTCTGCCATCCTCGTCCAGCGCGCCCAGATCAGTGTCGTTTATCGTCACGCTGCCCGCAGTCGCTTCATCCAGCCCAGCCAGCAAGCCCAACAGAGTTGATTTCCCGGACCCGGAGGCGCCAATAATGGCGACGGACTCCCCCGACTTGATTTCCAGAGTGATCCCTTTCAGTATCTCCAACTCGGACCCCGCCATGGGAACCCGCTTCTGGAGATTATTAGTTTTGATCATGCAGCACGCCCTTTTCGGCCTTATACGCAATTCGCTCATACTTGGATGTCTGCTACTGGCTGCGTTCGCAGTAAACGTGCACGCCAATCAACAGGCCAATCAACAGGCCAATCAACAGGCCGATCAACAGGTCGGTCAAAAGGTCGGTCAACAGGTCGGTCAACAGGTCGGTCAACAGGTCGGTCAACAGGTCGGTCAACAGGTCGGTCAACAAAACATGTTGGTGCTCGGGGATAGTATCAGTGCCGCCTATGGTATGTCTCTGCAACAGGGCTGGGTGGCGCAATTGTCGGATGAACTGCGTGAGCAATATCCAGCGCTTAACATCGTCAATGCCAGCATCAGCGGCGAGACTACGGCGGGAGGGCTGCGCCGCTTGCCCGCACTGTTGGCAGAGCATAATCCCAGCGTGGTCATCATAGAACTGGGCGCCAACGATGGTCTGCGCGGTTATCCATTGCAAACTTTGCGCAAAAATCTGACGGCATTGACCGTTATGGCCCAAAATAACGGAGCGAAAGTTATACTGGTTCCCATGGAGATCCCCCCCAACTACGGTTCGCGGTATACGGCAGGATTTCGCGACAGCTTCCGCGAGGTCGCAAAAGAGACCAACAGCGTACTTGCGCCCTTCCTTCTCGACGGCGTCGCCACCAACCCCGCGTTAATGCAGGACGACGGCCTGCATCCGACAGTCGAAGCCCAGCCCCTCATGCTGGCAAACATACTGCCAACCGTCACTGCAACATTAGCGGATCAATGAGCACTCCCACGTGGTCAGAACTGCAGGCCGGCGACAGTGCCGCAATCTGGCATCCGTATGCGCCCGCCACGGGCGGCGCCAACGTCTACCCCGTCGCGCGCGCCAGTGGTGTGCGCCTGACGCTGTCCGATGGCCGTGAACTGATTGATGGAATGGCATCCTGGTGGTGCGCGATACACGGCTATAATCACCCGGTGCTCAATGCCGCCGTGGAGTCGCAACTGCACGCAATGTCGCATGTGATGTTTGGTGGCTTGACTCATGCGCCGGCCGTGCATCTGGCGCAACTGCTGGTGGACATTACCCCACCCTCACTGGAGCGCGTATTTTTCAGTGACTCGGGCTCCGTCGCCGTCGAGGTCGCCATGAAGATGGCTATTCAATACTGGTATAGCGTCGGCAAACCGGCCAAGCAAAAACTATTATCTCTGCGCAGCGGCTATCACGGCGATACCTTTGGTGCGATGTCGTTGTGCGACCCTGTCACAGGAATGCACCATCTGTTCGGCGCTGCGCTGGCACAACAAGTGTTTGCGCCAGCGCCCTCCTGCGCTTTCAATGAGCCCTGCAAGGACAGCGACATAGCGGCATTATCTGCGTTGTTGTCCAGCCACAGTCACGAACTTGCCGCCGTTATCGTGGAACCGGTCGTGCAAGGGGCCGGCGGCATGCGATTTTATTCACCACACTATCTGGTGCGGCTGCGAGACTTGTGCAACGAGCACGATGTACTGCTAATTTTTGACGAGATCGCCACCGGCTTTGGTCGCACTGGAAAGCTGTTTGCACTTGACCATGCCGCAATCACACCCGACATCCTCTGCCTGGGCAAAGCGCTCACCGGCGGCTATATGACGCTGGCTGCCACCTTGTGCAACGAACGTATCAGCAGCGGCATCACGCAGAGCGACGCCGGCGCGTTCATGCATGGCCCAACCTTCATGGCCAACCCGCTGGCCTGCGCCACCGCCATCGCCAGCATCACACTGCTTCTCTCACAGCCCTGGCAACACACAGTAGAGCGCTTGCACTCGGAGTTGTCGGCCGGTCTCGCGCCCGCGCGCTCACTGCCCAATGTGGCGGACGTTAGAACGCTGGGTGCGATTGGCGTGATCGAGCTGAAAAATCCAGTGGACATGCGCGCAGTACAACCGATGTTTGTCGAGCGTGGTGTGTGGGTGCGTCCGTTTGGCAAGCTCGTTTATGTGATGCCACCGTATGTGATGAGCAGCGCAGATGTTGCAACGCTAACGGCAGCGATGGTTGATGTTGTAGCGCTTCTTTGAATAGCAGAGATGAACAGAATTACCTCAGCGTCGGGTTCGGCGGTAAATCGAATGGCATCGGGCGGGGACTGTGCGAGGCCAGACGCCGGGGGCAGCCTTCCAATGTACAAAGCCCACGCCGTTGCATATAGTAGTCGCACCGCACATTGGGCAGCATCTGGTAACAATAATTCATGTCAAAGCGCCAGCAAACGCCGCTACAAGAAAAGTTCTACGACGTAATCTTCGGCACGGAGACTCCCGCCGGCAAATGGTTTGATATCATTCTTATTGTCGTGATTCTCGCTAGCGTGGCCGTGATCATGCTGGATTCCGTGCACAAACTGGATGAGGAGTACGGGAATTTTTACCTGAAGCTGGAATGGGTTTTCACCATTATGTTTACGGTGGAATACCTGGTGAGGATCTGGTGTGCGCCCAACCGTAAAGCTTATGTATGGAGCGTCTATGGCGTCATCGATTTACTGGCGCTACTGCCTACGTACCTTTCACTGCTGGTTCCCCAGACAGCACCACTGCTGATCATTCGCTTGCTGCGCATCCTGCGTATTTTCCGCGTTCTGCGGCTCGTCACCCTGCTGGCAGAGGCGAACTTTCTGGCGGGCGCCCTGCGGCGTTCAGCGCGCAAGGTCTTTGTTTTCTTCGCCTTCATGATGATCCTGACCACCATCTTCGGTTGCCTTGTCTATGTTGCCGAGGGCGGTCGCAATGGCTTTGAAAATATTCCCGTGAGTATTTATTGGGCCATTGTGACCATCACTACCGTGGGCTACGGCGATGTTGTACCCCACTCCACGATCGGCCGGGCCATCGCTGCGGTAGGGATGTTGATTGGCTATGCCGTGATCGCCGTGCCTACTGGTATCATCACCGCAGAACTGACTGTGGCGCAGCAATCGAAGCTGAATAGAGAGCACAGAGATTCTCGAAACTGTAGCAATTGTGCTGCGGTGGAGCGCGATCCCAGTGCCCACTACTGCCGTAATTGCGGGTCACCGTTGCCGCGGCCAGAGCATGCTTCAAAAGAATAGCAAGCCAATCTATCGAGGCTGCGCAACCAGCGTTACAGACTGAAAAGCGGGATTATTGCATCGACAATTTCCTACGCCTCACCTACTATCACTGCAGCCACCGAAGCCGCTATGCTGGGGCAGTCAATATAAAAATATAACGAATGAGGCACGACGAATGAAAAAGCTACACCGGAATACTCTTGCTTTAGCTCTGGGCGCCACAGTTCTCTCCGGCACCTCGTCTCTTTCTCTCGCCGACGGCGTCCTCGAAGAAGTAGTGGTAACCGCCCAAAAGCGCACGCAAAATCTGCAGGATGTGCCCGTCGCTGTTACAGCTTTCACCGGTGAAATGCTGCGCGAGAGCGGGGTTAGGGATATGTTTGAGCTGTCCGCGATCGCGCCCAGCCTCCAGGTTGAGCAGACCCAGACCTCCACCGTGACCACCTTCGGCATCAGGGGCGTTTTTACCAGTGGACAGAATTTTGGTCTGGAGTCTTCTGTAGGCTTGTACGTTGATGGCGTTTACCGAGCGCGGCAGGGCTCCATGATCAACAATATGGTCGATGTCGGCGGCATTGAGGTGCTGCGTGGACCTCAGGGCACGCTGTTTGGTCGCAACACGCCGGCCGGCGCGATTCTCGTTACCAGTGTAAAACCTGACTTCGAAGGCAGTGGCTTTATTGACGGCGGTGGCGGCAACTACAATTTGTGGGATATCAACGGTGCCAAATCCTTCACGGTTATAGACGATATTCTGGCCGTGCGTGTCACCGGATTCAATATGGACCGCGACGGCTTTGTCGACGTCGTCGGACAAGATATTCAGGAAAAAGACGCCTTCAACGACAGAAACCGCTGGGGAACACGTTTTCAAGCGCTATACACACCGACAGAAGACCTAAGCCTGCACTTTATTGGCGATTACTCAAAGGTGAATGAAGTCTGCTGTGCTGTTGGCAACTGGCAGACCAATTTTTTTACCCAGAATCCACCTCCACCGGCAATATCGGGATCAGACTTGGTCGTTCAGAATGACCTCAATGGCACAGTTATACCCGGCAACGATTTCTATGATTTCAGGGTCAGTGCCAGCGTCAAGCCCGAATCTGAAAATACCGATCAGGGCATTTCTTTACAGGCCGACTGGCAAACCGATCCTTTCCTCTTGACCAGCATTTCGGCTTATCGCAAGCACGAGTCTTTTGACAGCATCGACGCAGATTTTTACGATATTGATGCGCTGATTCGAACCAATGACCTCAACCAGGAACAATTTTCACAAGAGCTTCAGATCAGTAATGATTTTGACAAATTCAACTACGTCGCGGGCTTGTTTTACTTTTACCAAAAAATGGATTCGAACACTGACACTATCGTCGGCACCGACACATCAGCCTTGGTCGGACTGGGCGGTGCCACACCGAATCCGTTTCCAGCTGGCACAAACGCACTGAATGTCGCGGAGCAGGAACACCACAGCTACGCCATGTTCGGCCAAATGGACTATCGCGTTACAGAGCAATTTATTGTCACGGCTGGATTGCGCTGGACCTATGAAAAGAAAGATATGACGAATACGTTTACGCAGGATGCGTCGCCAACGAATGTGCCATTCTCTGCGCCCGGCTGGGGATTTTGGCTGTTTCCTCCGCTGGCCCCAACGCCAGATGTTGACGAGAATTTTGACGATAACGAGGTGACGGGGACCCTTAAACTCTCCTGGTTTATGAACGACCAGACCATGTTTTATGCCTCTTATGGCACTGGCTACAAAGCCGGCGGCATCAATACCGACAGAATACCAAGCACCGTTAGTACGGTGTTCGAACCGGAGACAGCTGAGTCCTACGAACTGGGCATGAAGGCTGAGTTTCCGGAGCAGGCCCTGCGGTTGAACGTTGCACTGCACAAAACGGACACAGACGACCTGCAGACAGTCTCCTTTCAGGGCACAGGATTCGTGCTGGATAACGCCGGTATCGCGGAAACCTACGGTGGCGAAGTCGACTTATTGTGGCTCCCCACGGCCAACACCACTATCACCCTCGGCTACGCCTACAACCACGCAGAGTACTCGGATTTCCAGAACGGGCCTTGCTGGGTGGGTACTCCCTGGCAAACCAGTACACCCGACCCGGATACCAATCTTGATGCAAATGGTATCCCCACCGGGTCCTGCGACCGCAGCGGCGGCATGGTCTCGGGCAACCCTGAAAATGTAGCCGCTCTCACTGCTAATCAACAATTTCAAATCGCAGATAACGTCGGCGCCTTCGTCCACGGTGAGTATATTTGGACCGATGAACGCATGACTGATGTTAACAATGACCCGATAAAACTGGATGGGTCATTCTACGTGGTCAACCTCCGCGCTGGCATGGTTTACGAGCCCTGGGATACCACTCTCACCTTCTGGGGTCGCAACGTATTCGATGCTGAAGCGACCACCACTATCGCAGACGCGGTAGCACAGGAGGGGCGCTTTATTGCCTACTACAGAGAACCCATGACCTGGGGTATCAGTGTGCGTAAGGACTTCTAACGATCGTAAATAACACGCCTGTCACCCCGGCAGGCGCGTGTTATACTCCTCGCGTTTTTTTAGACGCGAACGCCATGATAAAACCCCTCTTTTCCTACCGCAAATTCTGGGCGGAGTGCTTCGGCCCCGCGCCAGAGCTGCCCATGTCCCGCGCCGAGATGGACGCTCTGGGCTGGGACAGCTGCGATATCATCATCGTCACCGGTGACGCCTACGTCGATCATCCCAGCTTTGGTATGGCAGTCATCGGCCGCTTAATGGAGGCTCAGGGCTTCCGGGTCGGTATCATCGCGCAACCTGACTGGACCTCCACCGAGGACTTTAAGGCACTGGGGCCACCCAACCTGTTCTTCGGCGTGGCTGCTGGCAATATGGATTCCATGATCAACCGGTATACGGCCGATAAAAAACGCCGCAATGACGACGCCTATACCCCCGGCAATACCGGTGACAAGCGGCCTGATCGAGCGGTGCTGGTCTACAGCCAAAGGCTACGGGAGGCCTATAAGCAGGTACCGCTGGTGATCGGCAGTATTGAAGCCAGCCTCAGGCGCATCGCCCACTATGACTACTGGAGCGACACCGTGCGGCGCTCTATTCTGCTCGACAGCCGCGCCGACCTGTTGTTGTACGGTAACGCAGAACGCGCCATCGTCGAGCTGGCACACCGCCTCGCTGCGGGGGAATCTATCCACACGATTCGTGATCTGCGTGGCACCGCTTTCGTGCGCAAGCGCGTTCCCGACGGCTGGCGTGTCATCGATTCCACCAGCATCGATGTGGTGGGCCCGGTTACGCCCCATATCAGTCCTTACCTGGATACCGCCACCGCCAGTTGTGCGAGCAAGGTAGAGGAAAAGGAAGCGCAGGCCGTTGAGCCGATACGGCTGATCGATAACGTGAAAGATCAGGACAACAATGTCATTCGTATTCCGTCTTTTGAGCAGGTGCGCGAGGACGCCGCTCTCTATGCACATGCCTCGCGTGTATTACACAAGGAGACCAACCCGCACAATGCGCGACCGCTGGTGCAATCACACGGCGACCGCGAGCTGTGGTTAAACGCCCCACCGATACCGTTGGAAACCGACGAGCTGGATCAGGTCTTCGAACTCCCCTATACACGGCTGCCCCACAGCGTCTACGGTGACGCGCAAATTGTCGCGTATGAGATGATTCGGCACTCCGTGAACATCATGCGCGGCTGCTTTGGCGGCTGCACCTTTTGTTCAATCACGGAGCACGAGGGGCGCATCATCCAG
>Ga0105050_10003927_pt1 | contig 20206 bp, 32 predicted proteins | sample FRY01_FD_78088 | JGI IMG/M metagenome (GOLD analysis project Ga0105050, IMG submission 78088) | Freshwater microbial communities from Lake Fryxell liftoff mats and glacier meltwater in Antarctica - FRY-01 | ecosystem: Environmental > Aquatic > Freshwater > Ice > Glacier meltwater ...
ATCGTTGGCAAGCCCAGCGTGCGGAACGACTAAATGACCCTCCGCAAACCCCGCTACTGGATCTTGTCCCGAACATCAGGCGAGCTGCTAGCGGTGGTCCCCGGGGAAACCCACGCAGAAGCCTGGTACGCATTCAAGCGACGGCAAAAACTCAAGTTACCTAGGCACGACTTCATCGTGCGGAAAGCAGTCCCATGAGAGCAACCCTCGCGCTAAGCTCCGCGTTTGTAATCGGGTTCCTGCTCCATCCAGAAGGGTGGGGCCTCCGACCCGCCGACCCCTTCACCTCTGAACTGCTCTCCCACCAATTCGCCCACAATTCGTGGGAGCACCTAGGCGCGAACCTCGTGACGTTCCTCGCCTTCGGTACCTGGTTCGAGCGCCGTGCGGGCAGCTTGGCCACAGTGGTGCTGTTCCTGCTCGCGGGCTCTGTCGGTGGCCTGACAGAAGCCCTGGCAGATCCGGGCTATGCCGGGGCCATCGTCGGGGCCTCGGGAGGAGTCTCCGCTTTCCTTGGAGTTTTCGCCCGACTCGAACGCTGGGCCCCCTTGATAGTAGTCCCGGTGCTCGGGGCGTACTCGCTGGAAGCGCTCGACATGGCCGGCAGCAACGCCGACTGGTCTCACCTCACTGGATTCGCTGTTGGCCTCGTGTGGGCCCTTCTGTTTATTAAACCCCTAGAGAAGGTATGACTCATGAATTTCCAAATCAAAACGACGGACCTAGCCCGGATCCTCGGGGCATTCACACACCTATCCTACACGAAGACGAAGGACGATCGTTCGGGGATCTTCTTCGAGCTCGATGCTGACGGCGCCTTGCTTATCGTGGCTACCAACGGCGCGGTGATGGGATACACCCACCACAGGCTGTCCGAAACCTGTGGGACAGGATCGTTCTTGCTGCCGTTAGCGGCAGCCAAAGAAATCTTGAAGTCCCTCAAGAATTCCCCGCTGACCACTGTGGAACTCGCGGACAGAGCAGTCCCGGCACTAACTCTGGACGGGGAACGTGTTTACGACGTGTACATAAATAACGTCTATCCAATGCCTTCCACCTACTTCCCGTCGGAGGCCCCACTGGAATCAGTGGCGGGGATTGGCGTAAACCTCGAAGAGTTCAACAAGATCTCTAAGGCCGCGTTAGCCCTTACCGGCACCGCGGCCGTAAAAATAGTATTACCTGAGAGCACTTTCGCTCCTATCTCACTCGTAGCACAAGGCGACGGCTTCACGCTTAAATGCGTCTGCATGCCGTTCTGTGTTCCTGCTGACCTCGACCCTTGGACGTCGCACTGACAGAGCTGTGGAACCAGCTCACTCCCGAAGAGCAAAGCCCTCGTTCAACCCGGCCCGCACAAAAATAGCCCACGCGGTACCGGGTAGTGGGGATATTGGACCTGCGTGAGCGGCTCGAAGTGCGTGACCACGCCCCCCGCAAGCTCCACCTGCTCGTGCCAACCTTCCTGAGAATAGAAGATCCCTTGAGGGTCGTGCGCGTTCAGCAGCGCGTCTACCACCTCAGTCCCGTTCCGCAGGTCTTCTTGAATGATGACGGCCACACGCGCCACACTTAGCGCGTCCTTCAGCAGCTGCTGCGCGTGCTCCGCTGCGTGGTGCAGTACGTAGCTGAACACTACCAGGTCAAACGCCCCGGGCGGGTACCCTAGGAGCTCTCCGCTGAAGGCCTTCACGCGGTTCGGGTGCGCCTCCAAGTCAATCCGCTCGTGCGACCCCGTCAGCTCTTTTTGGATCTCGTCGCTCAGCCAGCCGTTGCCTGCGCCTACATCGAGCCACGAAGACTCCTTCGGGAAGCGCTTCAATGCCTCAAAAAACTCCGGGTGCCTCTTGCTAGACCTGTCCATCTCGTAATAATGCTTGCAGACGCCCCGCTTTTCCAGGTATCTTCCCTGTGCAGGGCCTGTTTATTCGTCTCGTTACTACCCCTTTCTAGGCGCCGAGAACGGGCCCTGTGCTTTACCTATTTAGCCCCCGCCTGGGCCGTGCTAGCTTAGCTAGCTATGGCTTCCGCTGCGGTGATCATCCGCTTCCATTACGACGTGGACCCAAGCTCGAAGTACTACGCGAGCCGTGAGCAGTTCGAGTGGCGCTTCAGTTACTTCGCGAGCATGTGCCTGCCCTGTATCCGTCGTCAAAAGGGCGGCGGGGACGTGGACGTGTGGGTGTGGTGCGAAGAGCAACACCGAGAGCGCTTCGAACAGCTCGGCTGCAAAACCTTCTCCATCAAACCTTCGTGGAAGGGTTGGCTGAAGCCCGGGCATGAAGGCAAGGACGGCAAGCTCTCAATCGCGGGCCGTGACAGCAAGCTGCACATCGACTTCGTTCCGTGGGAAGCCGTCGAAGGGCTCCCGCAGTACGAATTGCAAATCGCTATCGACTCCGACGAACTGCTTCTCCGCACCGATACGTTCCACTTGATCAAAGAGCACTTCACATGTCTGGATAAAACTGCCCACATCAGTTTCCAGCACGTGATGTTCGACGTCGTGGGCTGTCAGCTCTACTCGTCTCACTTCCGCTACACGACTGAAAAGGGTTCTCCCTTCTATGCTCTCTGGCAGCCTAAAGTTCCGCCGGAGAAGTTCGTGTTCGTCTATGACAACTCACACCAAATTATTTGGAAACAGATGCACCATACCTTCCTCGTATCCTCAGACCTGCAGGAGTCTCACGTCGCCGCAAGTGTTCACCCCTGGAACTCCAGCACCCGGCTCTCGACGAATAGCCAACCCTTCTCCCCCTGGAAGAAAAGCCCTGAGGCTATCAAGTGAGGGCCTGGTGGTGGGACCTGGTCAACAACTTCGGGGACATGCTCGCGCCGGAGATTCTAGAATTCGTTACGGGGAAACGGCCAGAGCTTGTCGGTCGAGACGATTCTGAAAAGGTCCTATCGGTTGGCTCTGTGCTTGAAGTCATGCGTACCGACGACACAGTGTGGGGTACCGGCTGGCACCTCGGGTGTGACCCACGGATCACTCACGTCAATATCCCCCCCGGCGTCCGCTTCCTCGCCGTGCGTGGCCCCCGTTCACGTGGAAGGCTTTCCGTTCCCGAAGCGTGTCCTGAAATTTACGGGGACCCTGCGTTACTCCTACCACTCTTCTACGAACCCAAACCTTTCGATCACATGCTTGAGGGCTTTGTCCCTCATTTGAAAGACACACTCCTCGGACGGCGTCCGAATGGATGCACCACAGCCCGCCGGCGGATAAACTTGGATGGTAACTGGAAAGACATCGTCTCCTCTATCTGCGCGTGCGATGTTATCTACTCAAGTTCCCTTCACGGGATTGTCTGCGCCGAAGCTTACGGCATCCCCGCCGCGTGGGTTCCTTGTGAACAAATCCTTGGTAAAGAGTTCAAGTTCATTGACTACCTCGAAGGTACTGGGCGCTCCGCAAGCGACTTGGTCCCTTACCAAATGCTCCCCCCTATCCCCAACCTCAAAGAGATACAGAGCCGGCTGCTACGTGCAGCGGAGCCATTGAAGGACTTATGATCTACACCTTCCTGCAGACCACCCACAGGCGAGACGCTTCCACTACTCTTGAGAGCATCGAAGCATCTGACATAAATTCCAACTACCAAGTCTACGAAGACACCAACGATTGGGTCTTCCCTTCGGACTACCCAAAGCTTCAAGCGTGGTGGGCGAAGATGATGCGCACCGCAGCCGAGGACGCTATCCGGAAGGGCTGCAACCTCATGCTGCGGCTCGAAGACGACATCGTCGTCAACAAACACATCCTCCACAACGTGAAACGCTGGGACGCTGTAAACGAGAACTCCTTCGGCGTCGGTACTCTGTTCCACCCGAACTACTGGTCGAAGGCCTCCTACATCTTCAAGAAGACCGCTCGCGGGAACACCTTCCGGCAAACCGTCGACGTCGAAGGCGCTCAGGGACAAGTCTTCCAACCAGAGTTGCTCCTGCAGTTCTTGCCTCAGGTACAGCAAGCCCGCGAGTCCAAGGGATTTGGGAAGCCTACTGACACCCCTAGCTTTGACTGGGCGCTCACGCGAGCCGCTTCCATGCACGGCAAGCAGACGTTCGTTCACACACCTGCGCTAGTCGACATCCACCCGGCGAGTCTTCAGAGCTGTCTTTCCGTTGACCCTTCTCAGAAACAGAGTTCCCATCAACACTACTGGGGCTCTGACAACTTCGATCTGAATTGGAGAAGCTCCGCAAATCTGTCGGCCTCCGCCGCCTGAAGCCTGTCCTCCCTCCTGAAGAAGTGTCCGTAATGCTCTCGGGGCCAGCAGTTGGCTCCGTGGATTGAGTACACGTACCTCACGGCGTCATTCGTAGGAACCTTGCCGATCCCTCCGCCCAGTGCCTGGAGCTTGTTGATCACATCCGTGTCTTCTCCGCGGTCCCGCTGCGTGTACGGATGCCTGAGCAACTTGTCCCGAGGGATGAGCAGCGTGTTTTCCCACAGGCGCTTGACGGAGTACGCCTCGTGCTCCTGCTGGTCGTAAATCCCTATCCGTTCGAGCACGTTCGCAAAACCGTGCATGTGCTCCATCTGATGATTGATTCTGTCGGGGGCGTGCCAGTCGTCGTCGTCCCACACCGCAATGTAAGCTCCCCGCGCGTGAAGGGTCCCGATGTTTCTCCGGGCCCCTAACGTGATTGGCTCGGGGCCCGTCCGGACCTCCAGCTCCCTCTCTTTCAAGTGCAGCTCTGGCCACTCAGGGGAGCCTTGCACGATGACCAGCTCCAAGTTCGGGTATGTCTGCGCGGCAAAGCACTCACGCGCGAGCGCCAGCTCCCCTCGCGTCACGCACAGGCAACTAACGAGGGGGAAACGCATCGAGAGCTTCCTTCACACGCTGAAGCTTCTTCCAGGGAAGGTAAATCTCATTCGGGCCGACGGAGTTCCCAACCAAGTGCACCACGCGGGCGCTCCTCGGCACGTCGCGGAGCTTTGCTCCTGGTGACACCAGATAATTGAAGTCTCGGGGGAGAACATGCACCGGCGTTTCTAGCGTCTGCAGTGCCTTGTTCAGGGAGGTCTGGTCCCCCATCTTGAGAAAGTAGTCGTTCAGCGCCCCGTTCATTAGACGCTCAGCTAGCTCAAACACCTGCACGTGCTTCGCGTTTGCGAGCCACAGGCCGCCGTTCACGGACGTTCCCGCGTCGACTCCTATCTTGGCCAGGTTCCCGCCCGCCCAAGTCTCTAGGTCATGATCTAGGACGGCGTTGAACTCCTCTTGCTTGAGGGAGCTCCAGTCCCAGCTGCAGAACACCATATCGACATCAATGCAAAGAACGGGGCCTGGGGCTTCCTGCAAAAGCTTCATCTTTCGCGTAAAAGTGTCCTCTGGTTTGCCGTCTTTGATCACCTCGATAGGGAGTCCAAGGACTTTCTCCGCACGCGGCATCGTAAGGGCTGCCATCTGTTCGAAGGCCTCCCCCACAGCGAATGTCACTACCCTGACTTCTTGCATGAGATTCCTTATAGGAACGTGGTATTCGCGGGGATCCTCTGCAACGCAAGGCTCCAGTAAACCGGAGTGATGTTCCTCCCGGCCGTCAAATTCTGCACGGACAGGCTCAGGGTGGCGTTGAAATTCAAGAACACCGGAGCTTGCGCCAGTGTCAGCGACCCGTAGCCGCTCGCATCCAAAGTCACAATTGGATCTGGGATCAACACAAATGAGGAGTTCTTACCAAACTTTGCTTGGATCCTGTCTCCTGCTGTCCCTGTGAAGTTCAGCGTGTAAGACAAGAAAAACTCCGAAGTAGTCCTTCCTAGCCAACGGAGTTCGTAGTTATTCGGCTGGTCCCAAGGACCTGCCGCCAGTACTGCTAACTTCTGCGTGACCTGTACTGGCGTAGAAGGAGACGCAATCGTGATGGCTGCTCCCGCATCGAAGAGCAATAGATACGCTTCTGCAAAGAAGTTCTCTAACCTCGCTATCTGCTTTGGGACGTGTACACCACTGAGCGCAATCAGATCGTACGCAGCTGCTGTGCCCCCAGTAATGACAGCAAAGACCCCACCCGCCCCGTCACCAACAGCGTTCAGACCCCGCAAAAACACAGAGGTCGCTGAAAATGCTGGGAGCGCGTTCAACGCGGCGAGCGTGTCTGCTAGGAGGATGCTCGCCCCGACGTCTGCAGGGGAACCTACCTTGATGAAGCGGCCAGCGCCTGTCACCCCCGTAGGAGTCACGACAGTCGCGCCGTCATCTGTCGCCGTGCTGTCCTCGTCCCAACGGAACATGGACTTTTCATCATCCACCCAGACCTGAGCGCCTTGCTGTAGGTTGCTGATACTGAAACCGCTCTCCAGTGAATTCTGGGGAGCGCTCCCCTCAAGGATCGTCGAGACCCTAAAGGAAGGTAACCCTTCTGCAGTCGTCTGTGTGCCAGCCATGGGGCTAATTGTAGGGGTGTCTCCTGCAAAGGTCCAGAACACGCTGCAACTTCCAGCCGAGTCTGGGCTTCTCCGTCGGGCTCGGGATGGTTCCCCCAATCAAATGGGCTAGATACACCCCCTCCGGGACCTTCGGGTGCTCCTCCATCGTCTGCCAATTGTACTTCTTCGGCAGTATATTCACCCGGGTGTGTGTCTCACTGATAGCAAGATTCAGCGCTGTCTGGTCCCCTAGCATGTAAGGAAACTTCTTCTGTTCGAGCCGGGCTCGGTACAGGAGGGCCTCCTGAAACAGCCCCCGGTACTCCTGCGACACGAGCATCATGCCCGTGTTGATGCTAGTCGCAGGGTTAAACAGCGTCGCTAAATGTTGGTGTCCTGCCCACGCGGGGGACACGTCGTCAAAGCAAACATTAAAACCCGGTAGCTGGAACTCTTCCCAGGACCAGTTAAACATGACTGCGTCCGTGTCGACGAAGAACACTGCCTTCGTGCTCCGTTCGAGGAGATTCAGCTTCGCGGTGAACGGCTCCCCCTCCGTTATCAACTCGACCTTCAAACCTGTGTGCTTCTCCACACGAGGGAGGGTGTGCTCCGCCATTTTCTGGTGGGTCTCCCCCACGGCAATCATGAACGCGCGGACGTTAGATGGAATTAGTTTTGCCATAGTACGACTCGATCGTTCTGAGCAGTCCGTCTTTCAATGTGATCTTCGGTACCCAGTCTAGTAGCGCTTGGGCTTTACTGATTTCTGGACAGCGGCGGTTGGGGTCGTCTGCTAATCGCTCCGTCGAAACCACTTCTGAGTCTGATTTCGTCAAGGTCGTAATCAACTTCGCTAGGAGGAAAATGCTCACCTCAAAATCGTTACCGATGTTCACCGGCCCTTGCAGGCTCTTCTCTAGGTCTCCTACCTTGACGATTGCTTCCACAGTATCATCCACGTAGCAGAGTGAACGAGTTTGCGAGCCGTTGCCATGCATGGGGATTGGATCGTTCCTGAGAGCGGCTGCAATGAACGTGGGTACACATCTGCCGTCGTTCAGCCTCATCCCTGGCCCGTACGTGTTGAAGAGCCTCAACACTGAAACTTCCTGCCCTCGCTGCTTATAGGCGTAACACAGCGCCTCCCCGACCCCCTTCGAGGCGTAGTACGGAGCGCGCGGGCTCTCGGGATCTAGTTCCCCCGAAAGTCCTTCCCGCTGCGGAGTCTCTTTTGGATCCCCGTAAATCTCAGACGTAGACGTATAGACCAGATGGGCCTCGTACTTCTTCGCCAAATCCAGAAGCTGCTTCGTCCCCTCGGTGTTCGCACGAATCGCCCCCACAGGGTCCCGCAGGTAGTCGGCGGGTGACGCGAGTGACGCCAGATGAAAAATCACATCAGGAGGATCTACAATCGTCGACTCCTCCAGCGAGTCACAGACGTCCCAGAAGTGATTCGTCTGGTTCGGGCGGCTTGTGAACTCTCCGGAGCTGAGGTTGTCGAGACACACCACCGTGTCACCTCGCGCCGCCAAAGCCTCACACAGGTGCGTCCCGATGAACCCTGCTCCGCCTGCAACCCAACAAATCATTTAACACCCCCTCTGACAGAGGTTCTGCTTTGAGTCTCGCTAATTCTGCGTCAATCGCTTCCTCGTTGGAAGGTCTCGGCACTATCACACCTTCTTCGAGTGATCGTCTACCTCTTTCAGTTTCAAAACCAACTGGTCTTTATAGACCACCTTGTGTGCTAGATCTTCCAAGTGGAATTCGTGCTCTCCAAGGTGCCCTATCCGTACTCTGGTGTCGCAGAAAACCGGAATGCCGTTCTCTTTTGCTAGCCTGCAAAAAGACACGTCTTCTCCCAACCAGTCGTTATCACGGACCAGCATGGCATAAAACGGAATAATCCCGTCGTTGTAAGTAGGTAGTTTCTTTGCCAGTTTTCTGTAGACACTCACATGCACCGCCATCACACCGGTCGCGACGGACTCCCCCAACTTCAAAGCTCCTCCCTTGAAATACGTGGTGGATCCGCTTCGGAGGCACGCTGTCGGCATCCCCTGTACTTCCTTCGTCACGTAGTTCGCGCCTACAATGCACTTGTTCTTGAAGGCTTCATGGCACATCTCGACGACTTCAGCGGGGAAAGGGATCCCCATGTCGTCATCTAATGTGAGAGCCAGGTAATCATCACTTACGCCTGCCTCCTCAAGGAACTCCGTTGCCTGAAAACTCCTCACCTTAGGTAACAACGCTGCACTCTTACGGCGCATCGAAACATTGAAGTGGTTTTTGCGGAACTCTGTTACCAGACCGTTCAAACTCAGCAGGTGTCTGGCTGAGATAAACGGTCTGTGTGGTTGTATTATGTGTACGTTCATTTTTACCCCTTTCAATCTGGTGTTACTTAGCTATTACTACCGCTGCCCATAGCTTCCCACTGATCGTTTGTGTCGTTGTACTCCATCCAGAAGGACCCTGTGACTCCTGTGGTGTCTTCCCCCAGGGGGATAGAAATCCTGTTACCTACGCTGGAACTTCCCGATTGATTAGCAAGAATCATACTATCTGCATTTGCTGTGTACTTGATCATCTTGAAGCGCTTTCCAGTCGCTGTAGGTCTCTGGAAGCCCGTCACTCCTCCGTTACCTGCTGAGAAGATCACGCCGTCTGCATCGTCCCAACCAGACGGGTTGTAGTTGTGGAAAGTTCCTGTCCCTACCTCTGTAATCCAAACAGTCTCAGCTGTTAATCCACCAGCTCCCTGGGCGCCAGCGACTCCTTGAAATCCTTGGTTGCCTTGTGCGCCAGCGACTCCTTGAAATCCTTGGTTGCCTTGCGCGCCAGCGACTCCTTGAAATCCTTGGTTGCCTTGCGCGCCAGCGACTCCTTGAAATCCTTGGTTGCCTTGCGCGCCGGCGACTCCTTGAAATCCTTGGTTGCCTTGCGCTCCCTGAGTTGCTTCAATCAGCCACCTCCCTGGTACCAAGACGTTCTGTCCTAGTGGGATGACCGTTGCAGCGCCGTCTGGTGCAACGAGACTTCCCTCATCCCAGCGGTAGTTACTCGCTGCTCCCTCTACCCAGCAAAGGGCTCGGTCTTGCAGCGTATCTACTTGAAAGCCTCCCTCTAAAGAGTTGACTGCTGTGTCTGTCACCGCCAGGATGTTGGTGACATAAAAACCTGGCAGCCCAATAACTTGTTCTTTTGTTCCGGCCATATTTACCTACAATCCTTGGACTGCGACAACCCCTCGACGTCCCACTGAAGTCCTTCGACCCCAGCCGTGAAACTAGCTTCGCAAACCTCTTCGCAAGGCGCTCCGTTCTCTGTGGGCTTCCCCACATCACACCCGAGCGCTCTTTGGTGTTCACACGCCGCGCGGCACGTCCACACTGATGGAGTGTCTATCACCACCGTGGGCTTCGGATCCGGTGTTGGATCAGGAGGGGGGAGTGGAGTGCACCCCACCGCTAAAAGTAAGATCCAAAATTTCATGCTGCCCTCAAATGCGAAAAGTATGGCGCCTTGTTCACTACCCAGATGTCCTGGGTGCTCGGCCATTTGACGTAGTCCCAGCTCATATAGAAGAACCCTTCCATCCCCCAATCAGGTCCCCAAGAGTTCACTCCGATAACGTACGAAGGCGTGAAACCCGCCAGGTAAAACGCATGCCCTCCAGTCAACTCTGCTTTGTCGTCAGGCTTCGAGAGCACTCCTGATTTGTACTGCAGGAAGTCCTCTGTCGTCTGCGTCCCGAGTACTGGAACATTCCCGAGGCCCATCGCTTGCTTCAGCGACAACACTCGATCTTCTCCACGTCCTGTGATTCGGTAGTAGTCTACCTTCTCGCCAGTGTTCCGCTGATCAAACATCAGGCGCATCTCGCGCGGCGTCGGCAGCTCCTGGTACTTCTTCAGGTCGTGTTGGTTGTCTGTCTCATCCTCGGGCATGAAGCCCACCTTGTTGATGAAACGGAACGCGTCGCGGATATGGCTGCCGGAGTCCTCGTTCAGCGTCTTGATGTAGCTCCGCGCCCCTGCGTACACGTGCAAGCGGTTCCCAAGCTTCGGGTTCTTGACTCCGTTGAACACGTTCTTCAAACGGATCGCACCCATCGCCCCCTGCGACACGCAAGAACCTAGGTAACCTTGATCCAAAATCTCCACCACTCGCGGGCGCCAGTCGATCTTCTCCACCAAAGTCAAGTCATTGCCAGAAATGGCCGCCTTGTTGAAGTCCCAATCTCTTGGATCTGTGAGGTCCGGTAAATACCCTAGTGCTGTCGTCGTCATCTCACGCCTCGTCTTTCTTTAGGATGACCCACGCAAACACCGCCACCTCTACCGCTAAAACCGCACTCACGGCCTGAACCAAACCCCGATCGCCGTCAGCGCGCCCAAACCAATTGGCGTGTACACACTGATCTCTTTGTTCTTCATATCGAGGAGCAAGCCGACGGTAGCCGCGAGCCCAAAACCTAACGCCCACATGGCGCGCTTGCCCATCAGAGCTGCTTCCTTGTCGGGCTGCACAACAGCTGTTTCTTCCCCCACAGGGTAGTAAAGGATTTGGACGGGTGGTCTCATGGCTTCTTCAACGCCAAAGGCTCTGGCAACATCAACACCGGAGCGTCCGGAGAAGCTGCCTTCAACGCGCCAGCAGAACTCACCATCCCAGAGCGCTTCAGCACCTCCAGAAGGTTCGTGTACGCGACCTTGAAGTCTTCGAAGGCCTTGTCTACATGCTGCTGGTCTAGCTCCTCCGTACCCTTCGCAGAACGCAGTGCAACCTGCAGCGACGCGCGGGCGATCTCCAGCGCTTCGTTGTAGTCCCCCGCAAGCTTCTCGTCCCCGCGAGCATTGATCACCGGCGTCACCGTGCGATCAATCGTGTCGAGGATCATCTGCGCGTCTTGCACGTACTGAATGATCGTCGGAAGCGCCTTGAGCACTGCCGCGCAACCAGACGGAGTCGCTACGAGTAGCGAAATAGCCAAACAAAATACACCTGCATTCATTCTTGTAACCCTCACTTCTTCTTCACTGAAAACCAAACCACTACACCCGCAGCAGCACTCGCCAAAATCTTCGACAGTTGATTCTTGCCAGGCATGAACCAGTAGGTCGCTCCGCCCACGGCAGCTCCTACCAGAGCTGGTGCCAGCTGCGACGGCTTCTCCCGCGGAGCTTCGTCCTCCTCCGTCAGTCCGACGTCCGTGATGTACTCCGCGATCACCGTGTCGCCGGCTTCAAACGTCGTCACTGTGATCGGAATCGTCGCAGCTTCCCGCTCCACACGATCATCCAGTGCCCCCTGCTGTTTTATGCTCGGCTTGGGCTCCCAGACATGGAAGAAGTCTTCCGCAAACGCTTCGCGGACGTTTACTTTGAAAGCTGTCGTAAAGTCCTTAGCTTCGGCGTTCTCCGACAGACCCGTAATATCCGCCCATTTTTCCCTGGTGAAGCTATAGGTCTCAACCGATGAGAAGAACTCGGTGCTCACAAAGTCCCCTCGGCTTTCCTCTTCGCAATTACCGCCGCTACAGAACCTCCTAGAATTCCTAGTATGACTGTCGCCACCCACCTGTGTTTCGCGGGATTCCGAGGCATCAGGATGTACCCAAAACCTCCAAAGATGATCGCCCCTAGAGCAAACTCCCCCGGAGACAGCTTCGCTTCCTTAAACGGCTCTGGTACGATCCCACTTTCCCTTTCGTTCTGAAGTTGTTCTTCAGTGACGGTTACCTTATAAACCGCTGACAGGTCGTTCCCATGCTCTTGGATGCTCGTTACCTCTATCGGGACCGTGTTGTGATCCCGCTTGATCATCAGGTCCATCAACTCAGCCTGCGTACGCTCAGGAAAATCGTTCCCAACTGGATCTGGATTCCAGACCAAGATCAGTGGGATGTGCTGCCCCCTACCAATACTCTTCCGGAGTACCTTCACGTACCTGAGTACGAAGTCCTCTGTGTCCGAGTTCGCGGGGAGACCTGTAAGTAGCGCCCACTTACTTCGAGGGAGTGTAACAGCGTGATTTTGGTGGTACCGGAGATTTAGATTTGACATTCCTTGGCGACCCTCAAACCGAAACGACCTTGTACGCCTCAAAATGCATGCCGTCGTTATACCACCCGCCCCAGTAAAACCCCAATAGAAACGCATCCTCCACCAATTCCCGGACGCACCCCACATCCCCGAGCAGCGCCGGCTGAGTCCGAAACCCGTTCCACCTGGCGTTGATGTCGAATGCCGCCCCAAAGCTGTGGTTTGATAGCCGGTCGTCCCTCCCTCTCACGTACCGGGTCACCCACGACCCGTCGAACGTCAGGACCCTTCCAGAGAGCCCCTTCTTGCCTAGTACCGAAAAAAGCTCCTGCAGCTGTGGGATCAGCTTCAGGTTGAACTCGATTTGGCCGTTCCGCGCGCCGCGCACCTTGGCTAGCTCCGGAATGTCTGCCACCCCAATGTTGCGCTTCCTCCACGCAGGTGCGGGTTCTACATACTCCGGATTCCCCGGCAGGGGCTTCGGTGTGTAGGAGAAGCTATCTCCCCACAAGTATCTCCCGTTGGGCGACCTTACACCCAAGGGCTTCGGCGGCCAATTCTCCCCAGCCTTGGGGTCGAAGCCATCTGGATCTACCGCAAAATCCTTCGGGCGGAACCCGTCCTTCAGGAGGGCCCCCCACGTCTGCGGGCCTACTCTACCGTCTCCTTTCAGGTCTCTGGAGACCTGGTATTCCGAAACAACCGCCTCTGTCTTCGGGCCGAAGTTCTCATCAACTCGGATCTGAAAGCCCTGACCGAGCAGGAACTTCTGCAGGTCTCCCGTAAGGTCTGCTAGCTCTGCAGACTTTTGGTGAACCCCTCGGAACAACGACGGTAAAGTCAGCATGTCCGAGGAGTATACATAACCTGTCTGGGTCGGACCAGCCTTCTACAGGCTTGCGGTCTTCTTCTCCTCCGTAGGCTCTGCAGCTTTACGAAGACGTTGTGCCGCCTTCTCCCACTCTACCGACATCTTGCGGTACTCACGCTCTCTTCGGTTTCCGCGATCACCAGCCCTGCACCCGCGGCCGTCCATCGACTGGTACATTTTTCCGATGTCGCCGCCACATCTGCGCCTTCCCAAATAGCTAGCAGCTAGCCGCGCGGACGCCGTCGTCGCGGCCAGAGAATTTCCCAAAGAGGCCTCCCACATAACGCGATCCTCCCCACCCCCGCGCGCTTGGTTCTGCCAGACGTTCCGAGCCCGGAAGTCCCTCACCTTCTTACCTTCCGCGTCCCGCAGGAACCTCGTCAGATTGTTTGGATCCCTGACGTAGTGTGAATCGCATTGAAGTGGTCGGCAATTTCCTGCGTGTACGTTCTGGGCGAAGTTCCCGCTTTCAAACTCCCCCTGAACCAACAGAGCAATCGCAAGGTCTTTTTCCGAACCCCAAGAGGGCTTGCACTCTGGTGTGTCAAACTCTGCTGAACAAGTCTGTTCATTTACAGCAGTCACAATCGAGTGCGCTACGACCTCCATGCGCGCTTCTCGCTCCTCCTTGGTTTCCGTGTCGTATTGATTAGGTTGTAAAGCTAACAACAGCCCTAAGAGTATTTGAAACATGCGGGCGGTGTAGCCTCGCGAAGTGTCGGTGTCAACGACTCTTGAGTAAGTCTACTATCTGCCTAAGTACTTCGACAACCGCTCCACCAGAAAGAACTAAGCCGCCTTTAGCCGCATATTCAGCTATTTTTGACTTGTCACGGCCACCCGATTCTTGGGCCACTTGCAATTCCAGTTTCGTCACACGATCGATTAAACCATCTATTCTGGTGGACATCCGCTCGACGTCCTTCCGCAACTCCACCGACAGCAGCTCTTGTGACTCCGCGCGCACCACTCGTTCAGCTAGCTTAGATAGCTGGTTGATTTGTATGTCTAGTCGATTGTGGATGCGTTCCAAATCCATCCACTCTAACTAACCCATCTAAAGCACTAGTGCTATGGCCTAGGAACAACTGCCCTTAGGTATTGCCCCGATCTGTCAGGGGGTGGGTACGATTGATGCTTCAGAATCTGCGAAATCGTTGACCCTACACGCGCTAGCTGCTCTTCCAAGTATTTCATCTTGGTGATAGCTGCTTCCATAGAGTGATCGTCCTCGCTCAGACCTATAAATTCTCGTTCGCTCTCGGGGGTTAGATCAATGGCTGCTGAAGAATTTCGACTCATTTGTTTTTTCCCATTCTGATAGCTGCGCCTATCACGGTCGTTTTTTGGAAGAACTGCATAAGACGGGACCCCCCGCCAAAGAAAGGAACTAAGTGCGCCTCCCAAGTGTCTTCTGCCAAGTCATGATGCGCCCCGTGCTCAATGTCGTTCACACCGTTTGGCTTGACGTAGTCGTACCAATAAAACTCTCCCTCGTTCCACACACCACCTGACGGCACCGGCATCGACACTCCAGGAGCTACCTGTCTCAACGACCCTACATCTGGGCCGATCAATTCTAGCACCGACTCCCTGGCCCGCTTTGGGAGGTTCACACTCGCTTGGTTGTTGGTGCTCGTAATCACCATCAAGCGCTCTCCGGATGCTGCCAGTGTAAAAAATTCTCTGAGCGCTTCGTGTTGACTGCCAAATACCGCGTCATTCAAAATGACTGCGTCGATTCGGTCCATGATAGCTGGGACCCGGAGGACCTCGTCTGTGAACGATCCACCCTTGCTGTAAGCGGAGATAGCCACCTTGCGAAACTCTCTCAAGCTTTTCCCGGTCTTCTTCGTGACAATGTTGTCGAGCCCCTGACGGGCCATCGCTCGAAACTCGTCCGATGTATTCCCACCGCGGATCATGATGATGTCCGTCGGATGCTCGAACTGGATCGTTCGGAGATTTCGAACCTCCACAGGACCCACAAACAAAACTAAGTCTGATGCTTCCGCCACGTTAACCTTTCCACCAAATCATCCCGGCCGCGGCTACTCCTGCCACAGCAAACATGCCACCCCAGGGGATTGAACTCCCGCCTCCCCCAAAATCTCTCAAGTGGGCTGCCACCGCCGCTTCACACTGCTGTGGTACGGGGCACACTTCCTCTATCTTCATCCCCGGGTGCCACTCGAAGTGCCCCGGGTCGTCGATGGTCGTGAACCTTCCGCCCCAGTTGCCCCCGAGCTCCTCCCAGAACTCACCTAGCTTCTGATAGTCCGAACGCGTGCTCCCCTTCGGAAGCGAGATGTCCACCGCACGGCCGAGCACGTGCCAGCTCTCACACCCCTCCGCCGTCGTGACAATGGGTCCTGGAGCCCGCCTGCCCTGATCGAAGATGTTCGCTTGCTCCTCGCAAGAACGTCGCGTGGAGCGCAATACGAACGGCAGACCTACGTCGTCCGCAAAGTCTTCGAGTTCAGCCAGGGCGTCCTGGGTGTCTCCTGTTAAGGACGTCGAAGGTCTCACCCCCGAAGTCTACCGCGGTATTTTCCGGAAACACAACATATCGGCGTCCTGAAGGCTTGACAGCTCATTTCGGCCCAATGGGACTACCTTGGACTCTCGTGTCACATGCCCCATCCTGTACCCGGTCTCCTCAAAAAAGGTAAGCATTTCCTGAAGCTTCCCCTCCCCCTCTGGATCTGCGTGGTACTCGACGAACGCCGTGCAATTCTCGTGCGCCTTCAACGTTTCAGCGGCTCCCAAGATTGCGCGCGGCTCAAAACCTTCCACGTCTACCTTCAGCACCAATGTAGCTGCTCTTAAGCTTGGCTCCCTCTTAAACAATTCATCAAACTTGTCGTCCAACTTCGACACGGGAACAACTACGTGTTCCTTGCCTAAATCATTTGGGCCCTTGCTTAACTGAACTGAACTGCTCCCCATCAACTCTCTGTGAAACACCAAAGGTAGCTTGGTGTTTTCGTCTCCTACTGCCTCCTTGTGCAGCTCCGCTTGAATGCCGTTCACATTCATAGTCTGCCTCAGCAGATCGAAGATCTCCGGGTTCGGTTCGTAGGCAACGATCTTCCGGGCTCTGGCGTGGGCCGCGACCAGACTGTACCAACCAAAATTCGCGCCCGCGTCTACGAAGACAGAACCCTTGACTACTGCTGCAACGGCTTCGGAGATCCAACTCTCCCACATCCCGTCAAGCAGTAGGTGTGGGGCTAAGCTGAGGTCCCGTGTGTCTACGAAGATCTTGCTGCCAAATTGCGTCTTCGCTAACGCCCTGTTGTTCCCCAAGTATACACTGTTCATCTTTTACCCCTTTCAATGTGGGACCTACAGAAGATCCACAGCTTCGCTTACACTTAAGCAGGTTCTGATAACCGCTACTGAATATAGGATCTTCCGGAGTAATGTGAAAAAAGTCTGCCAACGATGTGTAAGCGGGAGGCAGTGCCGGCAGCGTGCTAGCGTTGCCCGCAAAAATTCCTACCGCGCTGACTACCAACCCAAAAGAGAAGCTCCCTCCGAGCGTCCAAATCACTCCATCTGTCGAGTATTCCAGGGTCCAGGTATTCACTACTCTGCTTACTCTTAAGTACCGGGGGGCTACCTTAGGTATCGCCGTGTTCAACTTTACTGTAGGCAACCCTCCAGTAAATGTTGCGGCAAAAATGAAGTTCGACGCAGCTCCTATAGAATATACATCAAACCTTACGAAGGTTAGAGCGTCTTGGTCTACTAGTAGGCCGTTGATTGCATAACTGCCAGTAGGGTTTGTGTCAAACTTAACCTCCACCACCAGGTCTACGTTGGTCATGTCCTGCATGACGCGCACTGCGTTTTTTTCTCCTGTCCAGATGTCATGAGAAATACCTGCAGGGACCGCTAAAGACAGCTTTCCTGATCCTGTCAGTCCCACAGTACAATCACCCCTAGGATCTACTACTGTCCAAACAGGGTTCAGCACTGCTCCGTCGAAGTTGTCGGAGATCGCCAAGACTTTACTCTAGCTCCGCTGTGATCGGAAGCAGTGCGAACCCCGCCTTCTTCGGCAGTCTCAAGTTGCAATTCTGCTTGAACGAATTCGGCACGATAATCTCGCGGCCTCCTGCGCAGTACGCTTCCTTGTCACCGGTGTTCTTGTTCACCAGCTTCTGGCCTCTCACTGCTAGCCACGCAGAAGGCACCACGAACTCCGCGACCCCGTTCGGCAAGTACTGCGTCACGCTGAAGAACACACGGCCATCCGATTTTCCAATCTTCTGCCCCGTGCCGACGTACTGACCCTCTGACACCGTAGGCTCTATCCCTTGGTACATGAGCACCACGGACTCGTTCTGCACCACAAGGTTCACGTAGTCTTCACCTACGCTAACTACCTTCGCCGACGCGTTCGAGAAAATGGGAGCGCCCTCGTCCGTCTCGATCACGTCCGAAGGGTCACACACCCCGAACTGATTGTTCGAACCCGCGCAGCGCTTCACCGCGCCCGTCTTCGCGACTGCCTTAGTCGGACGGAAAAACGCACGGAACACCGCCCCGGCAGCCAAAGCACCCCAAACCACTGTTCCTGTCATCGCCATGTTAAATCTCCACTATTCCGATCTGCCGCTGACCCTTCAGAGCCCACAGCGCTGCGTCGCAGTACACAATATCATGAGTCTTGCACCAGTCATTCGGCTTTTCATTCGAAACCCTTGCTAGCTGGAACCTGCACGTGATCTCCGGCACGTACTGCGCCTGCTCCATCCTAGAATAATACCAGAAAGAGTTGGAGTTCCAAAAACTTACGTGGGTTGGGTCCTGAAACGCCCCGCGGCCGTCCGTCGACGGCGTGTGCGTCAGAAACCACCCGCCCGGCGCCAACACCCGGTGCGCCTCGTTCATGAAAGCAATCACCGCACTCGGAGGTAGGTGCTCCAAAAAGTCGTGCGCTCGCAAAACCCCGACCGAATTGTCCTCGAACGGAAGCCCCTTCGTCACGTCACACACGATGTCCGCCTGCGGCAAGATGTTCAGCGACTCAAAGCCTTCAACCTTATCTAAAGCCCCTAGATCTATCGCTCGAAGACCGCGGCGTCGGTTCTCCTCTAACGCTAAAGCATACAGATGCTCCGCTCCTATCTTCGCTTGCAGCGTTTGGATCTCTGCGTTCCGAGTCGTCTGAGTCTGCTCTGGATGTGTGTGCTGAATGTACAGCGGCGTCCCGATGTTCCGCATCCCCACACCCGCCAGGTACGTGTCGATCATAAGCTTGTGATCGTCACAAACAGGTAGTCCGGAATACCCGCCTGCCTTCAAGTAGGCTTCCCTACTCCATGCCCTAACGTGATTCGGCGCGTAGAAAATCTCGAAGAGCGACCTAGAACAAACCTCCGGAGTGTTATACGCCCAATACCGCTTGGAATTGACCGACACAGAACTCTTCGTCCAACCAAACTGCGTAGAAAAATTCTCTGTCGTGAGCGTGTCCGAATAAAGAAACAGTTCTGAGTTGCCCTCAAATGCTTTGTACAAAACCTCTACTGCGTTCGGAGTCAACTCGTCATCGTGATCTAACTCGACCAGCGTCTCCGCCCCGTCAAGCACCAGGCGGTTGCAAGCCTCTGCTTTCAAGGCGCCTACAGAGTCCTTCTCTTCAGAGGCGACTAACTTGACCCGGGGGTCTTCTTTCAAACCCTCCGGTAAGTCGTCCGCTTTCGCACCTCCGTTCAAAAGGATCAGCCACTCAAACTCTTGAAGAGTTTGGTTCTTGAGTGACTCGTAAGCCTTAATCAGTTTAGGTGAATCGTGTGTTGGTGTGAACAATGATATTTTCATTTGGTTTTTACCCCTTTCAAAAAGTTAAGCGGAAATCGGTGCTTGTCTAATCATCTAGCCCTACTTAAGTCACGTTTTTTGTACAGGTTATGATTTTCCAGCGGGAGCTAACGTAAATCATTAACCATCCAGCCTCCTAGGACCCTGCGATAAAGTTGTAACTTAAGCCTTATGTTGCTCCTGCTGCGCCTACTACGCGCCACCTGCTTGAGGCGTAGACCATAGTCAGGCCTCCGTTTGTAGTGAAAGTGTCAGCTGTAAGTCTGACGAGTATTCGATTGTTGGCGGACGAGTTTACGGAATCGTTGGACAACACAACCGTGGTCGCACCTACCGCCTGCAAGTACTTGATACGCTTGCCCGTGGCGCTAGGCGCCGCAAATCCCGTGATCGTCACGCCAAAAGTGAAGAGGATTTCGTCCGCGGCGTCCCAGCCGGCGGGTGAGTAGTTATCCTGTGTTCCGCTGTCCGCGACCGTAATTTCATCGAGTGCAGCAGTTTCGGGAGCGACTCCTTGAAATCCTTGGTTTCCTTGAAATCCTTGGTTTCCTTGGAATCCCTGGTTTCCTTGGAATCCCTGGTTTCCTTGAAATCCTTGGTTTCCTTGGAATCCCTGGTTTCCTTGGAATCCCTGGTTTCCTTGGAATCCCTGGTTTCCTTGGAATCCTTGGTTTCCTTGGAATCCTTGGTTTCCTTGGGCTCCCTGGTTTCCTTGGGCTCCCTGGTTTCCTTGGAATCCTTGGTTTCCTTGGAATCCTTGGTTTCCTTGGAATCCTTGGTTTCCTTGGGCTCCAACGGCTCCTTGGAATCCCTGGGCTCCAACGGCTCCTTGGAATCCCTGCGCTCCTGCCGCCCCCTGGGCACCTTGAGCACCTGCCGCTCCTTGCGCGCCCGTGGTCCCTACTGCTCCTTGGAAGCCCTGCGGTCCTTGTGCCCCCTGCGCTCCTGCCGCCCCCTGGGCACCTTGAGCACCTGCCGCTCCTTGCGGGCCTTGACTTCCATTTCCTGGGAAAACTGTGATTCCGCAACTAGACATCGCCTGCAGGCTACCAAACA
>Ga0105050_10003939_pt1 | contig 20160 bp, 14 predicted proteins | sample FRY01_FD_78088 | JGI IMG/M metagenome (GOLD analysis project Ga0105050, IMG submission 78088) | Freshwater microbial communities from Lake Fryxell liftoff mats and glacier meltwater in Antarctica - FRY-01 | ecosystem: Environmental > Aquatic > Freshwater > Ice > Glacier meltwater ...
ACCACTGTGAATCGAGAAATGGCATATTCGTATGTCATTCAGCTCGATCCGATTGTTGCCGAGCGCCATCAGCTCATATCCAAGTATGGTGGCGCCGTGGCTCAGGACATGAAAGTCCTGTGGTGCGAAGAGGAAATGTGGAAGGACGGCGCGACTTGCTCCACCAAGATGTATTTAGAAGGTTCAATTGTGCAAGTACTGGAAGCCAGGAGTGCACGCGGAATCGGCTGTTTTTACGCCATACAATTGGATTCGGTGCGCGCCGTGGACAGCATGCTGCGCGAAGAGCATCCGTTTGACGTGTACTCTGATGCGTACGCTTCGCAAGCGATGTTGTGGGAAATGGACGTTCGACACGACGCACTGCTGCTCGAAAAATATACGAAAACAATTGAAGCGGCAGTATGCGCAGCACAGAACAAATATTCACAAAATGTCAACGTCGAATCCATTCGCCAATGTCCGCACATGTTGCGTTCCCTGGACACACTCGAGGTACTGTCTCATTCTCAACAAAACACACGACCCCTTACTGTGCAGACAAATAGCAGTTTCCTGGATCAGCGGATAATAAAACGCAACGGTGTGTGGAAGTACAAGAGATTTTCACGCTTTTCACTGTGAATCGCCGGGCATTTGGAAGAGTGTTTTCGAATGCGCATACCGAGTGTTGTTTGTATGATTTCAGGCGCTTTGTACAGATCTTATAGAAGCGAGTCTAATCAACGCTGTTCGGTAAAGGCGTATACAGTGGACACTTGGGTAGGCGCCGTTCATTTTACCAATGTTTATATAAAAACGGACACAATACACCCTCTTCCGGAAACTATTCGCCTGATGTGATTCCCTTGAACTTCTTGAGAATACGCTGTTTGTTGCCCTGGTCCGGAGCACGCTTTTTCTTCGTCGCCGACGCAACTGATGCAGCAGACGCAGCAGACGCAGCCACGGCCGCCGCTGTCGCTACCATGCGTGCGCGAACCGCCACTTTCCAAAGGGTTTTCACCTCGGTTGCGAGAACAAAAACACCCTGCAGAGTCTCGTCGACGGTACTCATCTGCGAAGACAGCCTCTTCACAACATTGGGAAGACCGGAAGCAAGAAGTAATTCAACCTTGTCTTTGATATTGTACGTAAGCAACAGCTGCAAAGTGCGCGCCCTCTTCTCGTTGTTGCTGTCGTCACGTAGCACCTCGCAGCAATACTTCATGTACTCGGCCGTGTCTCGCTGGAAAGTTAGCCTGGCGGCGTGCTGAGCGTCGGCCTTCTCAATGTAGCAACGTTTCCTCTCAGCGACAACCAGCGCCGCGGCGGCCTTGACCTTGGCTGCGGCCTCCTCCTTGAGCGCTTCCTCAGCGTGCATTTCGTCCCAGGAACGCTCCATGTACTCCTCCTTCAGATCTTCGTTGCGGTGCATATATTTGAGCAGCTGCTCCATGCTGAGATGCGTGTAGCCATAATTGCCGCAAGTGTCACAGCGCGAGGCCGCGAACTTGGTACGATGGACCTGCACCACACTACCACCACACACCCCGGTAGCTGTGCGCTCAGCACACACAATTTTCATGGCACGTTTTTGCGATTTAAAATGTAAATGTCAATCGTTTCGAATTGGATGCCTAAATAGCAAATTTTGCCCAAAATAGACCATTTTGATCATTTTGGTGGCACTGGCGAGGTGTTAGCGACAATATGCAGCGCCGAGGCCCAAAGTGCAAGTGCACCTCACGGCAACGATTGGACACACTTGTTTGCCAAACACATTTCAAGACATACATCACGTCGTACAAGCGATGCTGCCACGCGTCGAGGACTCAACTCCACTGCCCGCGCTTTTTTTTATTCTGCTTCTATGAATATCTGTGTAGAGCAATAAGCGCAGCCGTGAGCGGGTGTTTTGGATACCCACTGTTGGGTCGATCACGCCAAAATACAATCCGTTCAAAACACCATTCCTAAGAGTCTCTCCACGTGCCCCATGCTTGGATTCGTGGGATCTCCGTCAGCGGTGTAGCCCCGTGAACATAGATGCTGATCTTTGCAAGAGTGCCATCCGAAAAACGCGACACAGACTTTTGGGGTGTTTTGGCTTGTACGTATATATACGCCCAAAAACAATGTGCGTGCGTGTCTCCTCTATTATGCAAAATCGGCACTGCAACATTTGCACGTCCTCTTCGATTTCCGTTGGTATTGCAGCACAGCGTGGTGTGTGTAGGTGTCTGTTGACTTGTCTGTCGATTGTGGCTTGGCACATCCCGGTGTGCAGGGCACGGACGTGCGCGGATGTAGTCCTTACTACTAGTGCGGGCGTGGCGCAGATTCTCGAGCTAGATTGTCAGAGTTTCATACGTTCTCAAGGCGTGTCCGAAATATTCCTGGCTCCCTCAAATAACCCCATAGACGCTTGGCCGTTCTGCAGTGAGCTGCAGCCTGATCTTCAGAACGTGTTTGCCACGCACAATTGCTCGTGCCCACCTGGATTCAGTGACATGACATACGGGAAAAACGGACTTGGCCTGCTAGTTGGTCTCAAGAACATTGATATTGCACGGATCTCGTGCCAGCACAAGTGTGCGCCTGCGTACAACAACATCTTCAGGTCTCCACACGTCGATGCTTGTGCGTGCTGGAATAGAAGAGGATGTGTTTTCGAGGACCGCACTTTGTTGCGACTAACGCCACCGGAGCAATATACACAACCGGGTATAATCATGCTCCCCGACAACCTCTTGTACGATTCCTCGCTGATACGCTGTCGGCAGTCATTTTGTGCTCAAAGCGTGTCACCACACGACATTATAGTGTGTGCGGAGCGGGGTATTGAATATACCTACTGTAATGAATGCCCTAGCGAATGCCTGCAGCCGCATCGCACTTGTGTGATAGACCCAATCACTCGATTTTGCAATGTCCTCTGCGACAGCGGATATATTCGAGTATTCGACAGTGACCGTGCCGAGTACGACTGCACTTTGAGGAAAGTGTGTGAGTTACACCATTACAGCAATGTGAGCAGCCATGCACACGGTGATTTTTTTGAACAGACTTGTGTTCCCTGTGCAAGAGGAACTGATAATGCAAATGCATATGTCCGAGGCTGTCTTCCATGTGCGGCGGGCAAAACAAATTATGCAGCGGGCGCGGTCTGCGATTTTTGCGTTGAAGACGCTGTCGTGCTGCCCGGCAGTAACTTGTGTACGCCATGCTCGCTGCTTGATCCCGACCGAAGCGTGCGACGTGGAGCAACAAATTGCTCCGACACTATCTGCCGCCCGAGTGTGTCTTCTTTCAGGTCGAATTGTCTCTCGCTTGTGGAGAAGAATACGTTGTCGAATTGCAGACATGCTGGATTTGGTCTCAATTCCGCTGGACAGTGCGGAATGTGTGCCCGGAATTACGCGCCGATGAATGTGTCCGATACCATAGTGTTTCCCGGTACGAACAGCGTGCCGATTTGGTATCATCATTGTCAAGAATGCCCTCCACACCACTACACAGCCGATGTTGGAATGACCGAATGCATTCCGTGTCCAGCCTTCCACGTCCGAGCAGAGCAAGAAGCGTTTTGCTCCGTATGCCCGGCAGGTAACAAGCCACTATTTGTTTTGTAAATCTCTGTGGCGGCTTCTCCGATTGTGAATAGGAAACAAGTGATATGCACGAAACAAATGCACACATATATCTGCATGCACATGCACGCGCGCACTAACACCACGTTGCTCGCACACTCGTTATCGTGGGCAGGCAAACAAATGGACGCCTTCACCCGAGAGTGTGCTGGATGCCCCGCCAACAGCATCCAGCCCGGAAATACACTGGGATGCCACAATTGCAGTATGCAGCACTTCACCTCCCACACCGCCGCCCACGGCAGCGTATATGAAAGTCAGCACTGCTTGCCGTGCCAGGCTGGAAAGATCCGGCAGGTGACTTCCAACTTCTCACTTTGCGAGCCGTGCCCTACGCATTATTTTATCTCTCCGCAAACACAGGAGTGCGTGCTATGTGAGTTTCAGGAAGCATCGCTGTGCGAAAGTACCAGCGACTTTGATGGGATGTACTTTGACGACTGTTCGTCCTTGGACAATTTTCAAACTGGATGCACTTGCGGGTGTCGGATATGCACTTTGCACGATTTTGAGGGAATCGTAAAAAACTTCATCGTGCTTCCGGGATGTCGAGCAGCTTGCGACGACGGGTATAAATTGCAGAGGCCTTCCGATCAGAACCCTCCACTTGCGTGCATTAAAAATCACGATTTGTTCCAACAACCAGAATTTGCGTTTTTTGACAACGGACAGATGAAATTCTCGGCGCGCGATTCCAGCGATTTCACGCTTACCCCGTGCTTCCAATTTTTCGCTCTTTCGCTCTCGCAACTCGCGTCCCTCTTACACATTGAACCAGTTCCACCGTCACGTCAACTCTCGCTCCGACAAATCGGCGTCAATAACAGCATTCTCTCGAGCTATATTACCCACTGGTGGGAACTGCAGGACATTGATACAACATGCGCATTTCAATGCGTTTTAGGATACACTCCGCGCGCGTCCCTATCTTCCCAAATCACAGAGTGTGTTGCAATCAGACAGCCGCCGTGTACCACTAGTGCAGTTCCTACCTTCGAGCAGAGCACCTCATGTCTCCGTCGTTGATGGTAACAGATCTGCCATCTCCCGCACACCACAGAAATGTCTCAGAAAACTAAACTTTATTCAATAAAATACCAGACTGCAACTCTGTGCACAGAGTTTTATTCTCGCAGTGTGAAGAACAAACTGGGTGTTGTTTGCTGCGTGCGTAGGCAATTCACTTCCGCGTGTTCGGCATTCGTCTATACCCTCTCTGTCTAGATTGTGTGTGCGCGTGTGCGAGTCAGCCTCCTATGTATGCATTCGCAGCTTACACATCGACTGCGTCGGCAGAAAAACAAGTCTCTTGTTTCGTCTTGCAACAAGCGAGTTCCCACTGCTTTTTGGCAAGCTTCTGCGACTCTTTGAGAAGAGCTTTGCGAAAGTTTTTACACTTGAGATGGAGGCCGTACGAAATCCAGTTCATTCCGGCAGGGGGGCCATGGGGGCGCGACAGGTCAAGTTCTTCGTGCGACAGCATGTGCTTCTTGTAATTGACGGTTCCAAGGTCCCAGCGCAGCTTGCTCAACCTTTGTTCCTCTTTGAACAGGTAAACGCGGTTCGACTTCACACGCTTACGCAAAAGCTCGAGCCTCGCGTTGTCGGCAGACATTGTGTGGCGATTGTTAAGCACCACAACTCGCCCCCGTGTGCCTTTAAAGACGAGCGAGAGCACAAACACTAAAAATGGAAACAGTACGCTGCGGGGCAACGAATCTCGCTCTCTGTTTCGTGCAAACGCGGGCGTGTTTCAGTGGCGTCAAAGCCCTGCTGCTACAGACACAGTTGCTTGCGCAATCGCCTCTTTGATTGCACAGGTTGAGTCCGTGTACCATTCTTTTATTGACTTGTTGTATCGGCAAGACACGAAACATACACACCCAAACAAAAGTTGTCGTGATTGGTATTTGTGCTTGAAAGAAGCCGTTTGGTACCGAAATCGGAGAATACGTCACAGCGACAACTGCGCGTATTTCACATCTGCGTGTATCATGCTGCAGCCGAGTACTTGGATTGCGGAAATACACGCGCTCTCCAGCTCGAGAGCGCCGACTTTGAGTGCACTCGCACGGGTTCCTTGAACGCGGATACTTTCTTGATGTTTGTGCTTGGGACAGACGTTGGCGGCATACTGCACGTGTTGGTAGTTTCAGTGGTACTCTAAGCCTTACTTGCGGCACTTATATAGATTAACACGGAACACACGCGGAAATACTCTTGCGACAATGTGATTTTCCACGTGGCACACTCGGGCACACACGCGGATATCGACAGTTTTGATGGCGAAGAAAGCGGCAGAGCTTTATTCGCATATCTGCATGGGGTTGGGCTGGAAGAACGGGCACCAGACCTGTGATTGGGCTAAGCACAAGTATGGGGGTTTCAACGCACCTCACAATGGATGTTTAATGACAACAGCAACATGAAAAACCGTCGCAGTGCACGAGCTTTGGGATGGCGACCCGCTCTCAAACACCAGGAGTGTGCAAAAGTGCGACACATGTCGAATGCGAATGCTGATGAATGTGCCCAGGAAAGACACAATTGTGCCTACAGCGGCGCAGTCAGAGCAAGTTCCGTAACTGGTTGTTTACGGGAAACGGAAGGTGCTACGCATGTGTCCGCGACTACATTGCGCTACGAAAAACACTAGTCGAAGAGCATGTCGCAGGTCTCGAAGATGTCAGCGTTGGCAGACTTGTCGCCACCACTCGAGGTCTTGGCGTAGGCTGGCTTGGACTTGATGCCAATTTGAAACAAGCGCTCCACTTCGTCTTTTTCGTTGTCAATTGTCAGCAAGTAGCCGCGCCAGATGTGCCGAGCAGGATTCATTCCCCTGTAGATCCTGCAGATGATCGAAGTGTGCTCGCCAGCTGGATCGCACTCGGAGTTAACGACATCGCCGACATCGGCTCCGGGCACATCGCCAGCACCACCACTCTCAGTGGCATCGACGACAGTCGTCTCCACGCTAGGCTTCTCGATTTCGGGACCGTATGCCTTGGTCTTGTCAAAAAGAATAGCATACGTTTTTTTCGAGGCGTGATCGATGTGAATCACCCATCCCGTATACATGTCGAGCGTGTTTTTGCGTCCCTTGACACGCTCGTTCAGGGACGACATGACTGCGTGAGAAAGTGCGAGGTCGGCGTTTTTGTCGCTGAAAAGCCGCTCCTCGTCCGGAACCAGCGCGCATCGCATGGAGGCAGTAGCAGTACCATCACTCATGCGCTTGAACTGATACTCATCGTGCACAATCATGATGCGGCATGCATTGGCGCTCAACATCCACTGCATGTAAAACTGAATCCAGGGCAGCCCAGTTTCTTCGATCGTGAACATATTGTCGGGGATCGTGATACGGAAGCGCTTTTCGTGGTAGATACTATTCGCGTCGTTGATTTCGAGTTCGAGCACATTGTTATTGGGCTGCATGTGCACACAATACTGCTTGCGGGTCTTTCCAGCGCTCGCGTCGTTCGTAGGGAGGATGCAGACGATTGGCCTCTCGGACAGCTCGTCCTTGCTGCGCACGAGCTTGCAGACAAACGACAAATCACTTGCAAACTCCTTCACGCGAGTTACGAGCTGTAAGCGCTCGTCGCTTTGTTCCAGAATACCGCGGCTGTCCGTGTAAAAGAAGGCGTCGTGGTACAAACCAGTCATAGCCACGTTTGCACCTTCAATGTATTTGATGCTCCTGACGCCAATACCGTATCCCGCCACACACTGCTCACGCGATTTGACCGCAAGACCGATGATCGCAATCGAAAAAGGCTTGAGATATATCTCGGTGGTGTCGTTTTCCATGATGCTGTCCTTGTTCTCATTAAAGATGTTGCACGTGAGAGGAATGCCTGGTGAAATGACGCCGACACAGCCCGTGGGTGCACCGCGCCATTTGGTCTTCATCATCGCCGAAGGGTGCTGCTCCCAGGTTCTCATGTCGAGATGCCTCACGCTGTCTACCACGGAGACGCTCGCAAGTTTGGTAGGTCGGCCCTTGTCGAGCATCTTGCCCTTCTTGTCGCAAAAGACCAATTGTTTGGTATTTGCCCCCTCCACTTTTTCGTACGGAGCCGAATTGAACCCAGGATCCAGGATTTTGAGCGTAACGAAGCTGATCGAAGTGAAACTCGCGCCCCTCTCTTGGCTGCCCTTACTGTCGCGCTCCATGTCTGTCGTAATCATCGCAAGAACGAGCGGCTCGGCGCGGGGAGTCGTCGCCAGCGCATCCAAGGGCCCTTTCGACGCCATTACCACGTTGGACACGAGCTTGCTTGCCGACGAACACATTTGCAGAACAATGCCAATCCCAACATCCATTTCGGCCAACTTATCTTTCGCTTCGACCTTGACGATTGCAGCTTCGACCTCGACGATTGCAGCTTCGACCTTGACGATTGCAGCCGCGTCAGCGGGTGCCTCCACAGGCACAGCCACGGGGCTTGGCACAACGGGAGTGTCGATCGAACCCTCGCTATGGTCTTCGTCTACATCGCCCGTTTTGGCAGCATCGGGTGCTTCAGAAGCCAGAGCCGCCAGAGACAATTTGTTGCTTTTGCGCTCCGCCTTGTCGAGTTTGGAGCGCTTGCGGTTCTGGGGAGTTCCCGCGGGCGAAGAAGACACGTCGTCGCCACCCTTGGTGTCATCCTGCAGTTCGGCGGCGGCTGCGGCTGCAGCTGCGCGCTTCTTGTTGGAAGCGGTGTGTTCAGAACCCTTGCTGGGTTTCTTATTTTCCGTGTCAGACATGCTGCAACGTGTTTGTTGGGTTGCAAAACGCGCGTCCTTGTCTTTAATACACTCTAGCGTATTTTTGGACGCCACAACAGCAAAAATAGTGCGGGCAAACAACGCCGTTTGGGCCCATTGCGTGTGCTCCGAAACAAAAGCACATCCGTCGAAACGACACAAACGGACACATATTCGAGCAATTTCTGCATTAAAACAACAAACTGTCAAAAAACGGCGCGTCAGTAGCCTGTGTCTTCTACAAGCCCAGTCTGTGTGTAATCGGCGCGTTGGACGCCGTCCGACGGCAATTGTTTTATGTTCTTGTAGTACAAGAATGCCACACAAATGGCCCACAGAAGAGAGCACACCGTGAGAATCCATGTTGTCGTGTGGCAGAATCCGTCACGGATCGGTGCTTGTGAACAGGTCGTTGAGACATTAATCAGAACAACGACGCCGTAGATGCCCAGCACTAGCATATCAATGATATTGCTGATAATAACGTATGCTACGTTGTCGTTCTGAGTCAATTTGTGGTCGTGAATTTGGCACTCCCTCTCGGTATTCGTAGGCGAGCTCTCATGAACACCGAAAAATATCAGCAACCATGAAAACACAATATCAACAGCAGTGCCAATTGAAAACCACAGACAATACTGCAACAGAATGGCCTCAGAATCCTCCTCGTGCGAATCGCAAAAGTCTCTGCACCGGTCAATGAATGCCGCGTACGATGCTAGTAGTAAGAGACTGAATTTACCCAACATAGCCCACGCGATGACAGCATTCTTCCTGCGACTGGTATAGAAGAAGGATCTCATTTGAGGACGCACCGTAGGCTGATTTATATACTTGCACGGGAACACTCTGCCGAAACAATTTAAAATTCGCTAGCTGCGAGCCACTGTATTGTTACGCGTACACGATGATCTGGCGCTCACACACGACGACAGCACAAAAAAAACACCGCGTCCCCTCAAAAATGGTATTTCGGGCAAATACTGCTATTGAACGCGGCATTTGCCGACAATTCATTCCAGTTTTTCGCCACGTTTGTGCGCATACACGTTTTTGTATATTTGCGCTCATATCCGCGTTTCGGGCTGCTTTCTGCCGTGTGTTTTTAGGCGTGTTCATCTCTTTCCGGCAGCAAGTGCGTTGGCTCTCGGACAGAACGTGGAGTGTGCCGCAAGATGGCAGCGACGTCGGGAGAGTTTTTCTCGTGCATAGTCACGCAGAATGGCCAGCTCTTTACCTTTGGCGTGAACGACGCATGCCAGCTTGGCGTTGCCCACGGTATGCAGCTGACTCGTCCAGCCCTGATCGACACGAATGTTGTATTCAACGGCCATGCTGTTGTGATGGCATCGGCAGGCTCAGCACATGCGGGCTGTCTTACAAGTGACGGGGGTGTATACATGTGGGGCAGCGGAGACTTTGGGCAACTGGCCCTCGGTGATCTTACCATGATCGCACGAGTCCCGCGCCGAATTCCCGGGCGAGTCTTTGGCGGAAGCCGCGTACAAATGATTGCGTGTGGTGCTGATTTTTCCCTTGCTCTGACGGGAGATGGTGTCGTGTGGAGCAGCGGCTTGGCGTATTCTGGGCAGCTCGGTAGCGGGAATCACCAGGGACAAACAAATTTCCAGCCCATCGAAGCGTCCAAGTTCAACAATGTGGCCATTGGCTTCATCGCAGCCGGAGTTGGTCACAGTATGGCCCTTTCGAGGCAAGGAGGTATGCTGTGGACGTGGGGTTTGAATCGAAACGGCCAACTCGGCCAGGGTACATGGGTCCTTTCGGTGAGCACACCGACGCTTGTCGAGATGGATTCCGGGCCGCGGGGCGGCGACTTTGTGTATATGGACGGTGGCGGCGATTTCTCGATGGCAGTTACGGCATCCGGTGCGCTATGGTCTTGCGGCAACGGTGCCGACGGCGCACTCGGAATCGATATTCAAGAAATGTCGATGAATACGTTCGGATGCGTGTGGGATCCAGTGCGAACCGGCCGATCGGGGGTGCGGACGGTGTCGTGTGGCTATTCTCACACCCTGCTCGTCACCAAGGACGACGTGGTGTGGGTAAGTGGAGATCGCGGATCGTGGACCGACGCAGAATCTGTGCAAGAAGAACCGGGTGTGAGCGCGGCTATTTTCCGCCGAATTGACCCGACGCTTTTCCAGAACAGTAACATCAAAGTGGTGTCTGCCGGCAACGAGACGTCTATGGCGGTGTCAGCAGAGGGCCGCCTCTTCCTGTGGGGCGACCATAAACACCACACAGGCGAACAGCCGCGACCTATGCAAGTGTGTCTCAGTGAATTTTTGCACACGCCAGTAGGACGGTGGCATCATTTGTCTCCCAGTCACATTCTTGCACTGTGCATGGGGTGACATCCCCGTATAGGATTCAACACACTCTATTCCGATATAGACGAAGAGATTTTCCGTCTCATATACAACGAACTGCGATCGGACATAGGCGCTGGAGTGACTACCGCATTTCAGGATCTGATTGGATTGTAGGCTGCGAATGTAGATCGAGCCCACCCCGCTCTCGTAGTCACGCTCTTGTAACTAGGATGCATCATCGAAACATTACACTCATAAACACGACAGTTCAATAAAGTTGCATATATAAGTACTTCTTTTGTCCCATCTATAATGTACAGGCGTGCAAACTCGCACGTAAAGTGACGGGCCGAGCTCGATATGGCCTTGGCGCTGGGAGACTGTTTTACACTCATTTTGACAGAAGGGGGCGCGCTGTATGGTCTTGGTCGCAATGAGGAAGGCATGTTGGGCTGTATAAACCAGGACGAACAACACAACACGCCTTCAAGAATCAGGTGGAGTCAGTGGACTGATGATTTGCCGGCGTTGGTGTTTGCCGGCAGGGATCATTTGGCCTGTGTCACAAAGCAGGGGTCGCTCTATATGTGGGGAAGTGCGGCAAATGGACGTCTTGGACTGTCAGTGGAGAGTGGTGCAGTACAGGTTGTCCATACACCAACCATGGTGCCGATCGCATCCACCAGCGGAAGCGAACGCGAGATAGTTTTGATGGCGGCTTGCAGTGACACGTTTTCGCTCGCGCTAACACAAAATGGCAAAGTGTTCAGCTGTGGTGATGGCCCTCTTGGACAATTGGGATTGGGTGGGGCCACCTTATCAACTCCAGTCATGACGTGGATCCAACACCATCCTTTCCAGGAAGTGAAGGTCACAATGATTGCGGCAGGTGTTTCACACTGTGTCGCTCTAGCACAGGGTAATGCTAGGGATTTATGGACGTGGGGTTCAAACATACAGGGCCAACTGGGATTGGGCGATAGAGAAGAGCGCACAATTCCGACTCCGGTTGAGACGAATACATTCGGAATCCGATGCACTGCAGTATTTGCAGGTGGAGATTCGACAGCGATGATTAGCGACAATGAACAACAGAATCGTAAGGGCCAACTTTGGACGTGTGGATCCGGCACGTCAGGGGAGTTGGGCTTGGGTGTTTATGGAAATGTTGACGATTTTCGACTAGTGGGTGGCGATGCCGTGTTTGGTGAAAAGGGGGTGCGAACCGCGGGGATGGGACTCGGTCACATGATTGTGCTTACGCACAACAATAAAGTTTTTAGTCGGGGACGAGGAGCACAGGCTCAACTTGGCCAGCCACTAATGGACAGCAAACGATCGCCTAGTGAAGTAGTACTGGAATTACCCGATGGCGACTTTGTTAAAGTGGTAGCCGCCGGCAGTTATCACCAGGCTATCATCACCAACGATGGCACAGCGTACGTGTGGGGGACATGGAGAAATTTGGAGGCGCGTGCACTTTATTTACCCGGAAAAACCAGACCGCACGAAGAGCAGCGTGCTCAGAGCAAGCCACGGGGGGAACTCGGTGGTGAAAGGGCCGGTCGTTGGCATGTCGAGTTGTGTGATTTATTCCATACATTTTCAATGGGATCACGCTCTCCAAAATCGTGGGAAAACAGCCCCCGTAGTCCCCGCCCCTCTAGTCCTGTGATGTTGTTAGACAGAGACCATATGGCAGCAATTCAGGGCGCTTTTCGCAGACTTACCTTCGAACCCAACCAACATTGTAGCGACGGACTCCGGTATTTGATGGGATTCGGCCCGAAATGATACTTATTATTGTGACGATAGCCCCTATTAAAACACCCGTTCTCCGAGACATGAGTTTGTTTGTGTTTTGTGGATGCGCGCTCGCCGTAGTGTGCTTGTAGTGGTTTTGCGGTAGGCTTGGTATATGTTTGAGACTGGAAAGCGAAGTTTGAGGGAGCCGGATAGGTTTCGTGTGTCGTAGTGAAGCGCCAAGTATATAAATCAGTGTGATGTTATGCGCTGCACGACGCGCAAGATGCATGTCGGGAATCTGACCGGAACCACGCGCAACTTGTACTTTAGCGTTGTAATGATTTGGTCTTTAGTGCGTATGACCGTATGTCAAGACATTTTAATCGCACCCGGCGGTGTACCGACTGTGTTGATTTTTTCACACTTTACGCCCGGCATCAAGATAAGAGATATGTTGGCTGAAACAAAGAATGCGAATCAATGGCTGCTGGGCGACACCGTGCAAGTGTTTGAAAATGGACATGCTGGCCAAAATCCTACGATATTTGTATACACTGGCACCAATAAATGGGCTCCAAGCAATGTTAATCCTGAGCACCGCATTGACTCTGTCTATAAAATTACGCGTGCGATAACCTCGACGGGGAACATTTTGATGCCATCGCTGGCAGGCGGAAGCACCGCGCTCCCGGCCGTACGTAATTGCACCCTTTCAGCAGGATTAGGATACATACGCAAGAGCACAAACGCTCTCAATATCTACAGTCCTATGGCGATGCGCCTGAACAACATTATGGATGCTCCCGACTCCACTGTCACCATTCTCTACTCGTGATCTCGTAAAATCGCAAAGTCGCTCAACGTGCACACCATAGCTGGTGTGTGCGCTATTACTCGCTCGCACACGCATGTTTGTTGAGAGCAGCATCGCGGTCGTATTCGCATCGTTGTGTGGATATATGTATATAACTGCAGTAACACGCGTACACCAGCACACACCGTAAGGCTACGCAAGGAGAAATATACAACGGCGTGGCTCTTATGAACAACCAAGATTGCTGGCGCGCGCGCGAATCCGCACAGACGCCGAACCATGTAATTTACGCGTCTTGTGCAGGACAATACAACGGCGATGAGAGTGATCAACATTGTTTTGGCGGTCCACTATTCAATCAACAGCACATGTGTGCGCTGTGCCGGCAAACAGACAACTTTGTGCTCATGCACGTATGTGCGGAACTGCGTCCAGACAATCTCGATATAGACGTGCTCTGTGGTGATTGCATTGTGAAGGCATTACTGACCACGGAGCTACACAGCACGCCGTTTCTGCCGCAAAGACTCGTTAAACCCGTTGTAACATGTCTCCTGGGCATGACCCTCCTGCAAGAAATTCAAAATATAATCACCACAATCGACCCACATAGCCATGTTATTGGCAAATGGACTTGGTCTTTCGAAGTCGGAAGAACCGTGCAACTTCGAGACAGAAGTGCTCCAAAATCCCAAAACAAAAACAGATGGGTGCCGCGCGGTGCTAATGTCCATCGAATTCCACAACGGAGCGCACGAATCCCCACCATTGCCGGTCCAGACGCTTTTGATGCCATTGCCGCCACGCGACCCACACGAGGTCGTGTCTATGGTGCAAGTCGGCACCGCGCTGTGATTCGTGTTCGCATCCCTAGTGTAGACCACGGCGCAAGTCGAGGTGGAGGTGATGGTATTCAGATCCAAATAGACAAAGCATTGTTCTCGACGCATTCAAAGCATGCATCCGTTTCGCCAAGACCGGAAGATGGCAGCGAACGTGAAACCAGGTCGTCTTCATCCTGCACAGCATCGTCACGCAGTAGCAACGAAAGTCGGATGCCACGCCCGTCACCGTCTGCACCTGGTACACCATCGCGTGGTGCCAAACGACGAATACCATACACGCATGATGTGGGTTTGATGATCAAAGTGAATAACGACAATCGTTGCATTTTCTACGTTTTGGGTGCGTTTTTTGCCGTGTATACATGCGTGTGTATCGCGTGTATTGTCCGAACTTGGGAGTCGCGCCTTTCGAAAATGTATTCGCTAATTATTACGCATGCCCGCCTTTTTCACTATGCATCTTTGCGACGACACAGTGGAAAGCGAAATGTTGAGGACGGTTTCGTTGAAGAAACAGATTGAGAGTCGGTGGAGATATCATTTTTGCAAGGATAACGTGCCGGCAGCCGACCAGATCCATCGAAAACGCTCAAATACGTGTGCACCCAGATCCTCCAGGCGTCGAAGCTCCCGGTCTCGTACACCATACAACATCCATGATTTAAACGGTGGAGGCAGCGAAGAGGGTGCGGTTACAATGCATGGCGACGTTGATGGTGGTGATCTCGGCCACCATGACGACGAAAGCCAAAGGCAACATGATGCGCGACAAGTGCGCGCCCAGGGCACAAGCGCGGCCCACCGTGCAGCGGGCGTTACCATAGCGGAATCTGACAACAAAATGGCCATTCCCGTCTGCATCGGATACCTGTTTCAAAAAGTAGAATCGCCATTATGGGCACCACGACGCAACGACATATCGCCAGCAATACACCGAGCACAGCGCAAGCAAGAGCTTATCCACAACGCAGAATGCAATCATCGGCTGGCTTCAATTTTGTCTGCAGCCACTCGTCGGACCTGTCTGCTGGACTATTCCTCGATTTGTTCGCATCTACTGCAATCGTCTACAGACCCCAGTAGAGTGTACACATACCGCGTGTCTTGGCGCGATTCCTCCGCGCAAATTGACTCTGTTTCCTGGAACCAACAACAGAGTGCCAGCCCAAGAGTGGCGGGATTTCCCGACTTGGACACTGCAGACACTGTGTTGATTGGCGGCAGTGAAAAGCGTATTGTGCGCAAAGATATTGCGACACGATTATATGGTGACGTGGGTCGTCAATGGTTTTTGCGGCAAACTGCCTGCAAGGAAGATGCCAAAACGGTGTGGACGCGACAGAATGGGCTCTGCGCATATTGCGATGTCGTGACAGTACCGCCCGATGGAGAGGGAGTCGCGACATGTTGCCGCGATTACATGCAGAAGACAGTTTTTTTGTCCGATACCGCCAAATTGCACAGAATGCAAGAGGAGTCGAATACCGAAGTCGGAGTGTTGTTGTTTGACAAAGTACTATACCCCGATAGAAATGTCTTTGTATGTACGGCATGTGCGCAGATTCAGAACCTAAATCGATTGGACACCTCGCTGGGGTTTTCTCATTCAGAGGCCCTGTTCCTGGAGACTCCAGTAGGCACTAGTGACGAAAATATATTTTTCTATATGGCCTCTTGTTCGGGATTGCATCTGGTATTTTCCATGTTTCTGTGCGAGGTCATTTTAACAACGTCGCCGCCTGCAGTCGAAACCGAGCACGTCACTATCATGGCGTATGTCACTAATCTTCGAGAGGCTGAACTTGTGTATGTCAATGTTTGCGCGACCACAGTCGACGCAAACTTTAGATCGAAGCTCCGAATCGGTCTTACACTGTCGCACCCCAACTTTGCGAATACCACAATTCGGACTTTGCAAGAACAAGCGATCGACTCCAACGACGACGTCACTACTATTTCGTCTCGATACCATATCTTCCACTGCATCTGTCACGGCACAAACCGTGGACTGCATACTTTTCTACAGGAGAGAAGCAACGACGAATGTAAATGCACAGGACGATTGTTTGTCCATGTCTGTCAAGAGCTGCGTCGCAGCGTACAGGATGTTTTATCAGCCAACTCGGGGCAGGCGGTGTGGGAACTAGTGCGCGACGAATTGCAACATCGTTTCGCTCGCCGTTGTGATATTTCATCGGATGATATTGCGTTTTGTACCGACACAACCACTGCACAGCACACAACAAGAAGGGGCAATACGATACTTCTTGCACGACGAAACATACGCGATCGCCCTTCTCAGAGCGCACAACGTATTCACAATCTGTCTTTGCACCACGGTGTTGAGGACCGTATACTAGACAGTATTGTGCTGTTCCAGAATGGGTGTCCAACCCCAATGATGACACTAACACAGAATGGTCAACATTGCCACCTATATCGCCTGGTGGCCGTGTGTGAAATCGACGGCGTGGTTGTGCACTGGCTCGATGTGGAAAACTGGAATTATCTCCAAACAATGCCCACTTGCGACCCGGCAGCTCTGCGGTGGTTTGGGACTGGTGGATGCCTCACCGGACCCTACGTTTTCCGTGACATTGCGTACAGTTTTACTCAATTAGCACAGCAACTCGGAAATGTTCAGGAGCACGCGAATACGCCTTCTTCTGCTGATATCGAAGCCGCGCGATATGTTTGCTTTTATGAGCGTTTGACTCGCCACCAACCCCGTGAGGCCGCTGTGCCCATCCGAATGTCGTCATTCGCGGCCCGACAACAAGCGCATGCTTTACGAAAACTTTTCGGCATTCGCTCGCAAATTCTTCTTTCGATCCGAAGAGCCGTCGCGGCAAAAAACACAGAGCCGCCTGCGCAATCAAACACTGTATTTGACGAAATCACTCAACGTTGTGTTCGCACGATGGGTGTGGCTATTAAATTAATTGGATTCATAGCGATAAACGAGTTGCACGCGCAGTTTCGGCTCCCACAAGTGGAACCACGCGACTGTCATCTGCTGTGTTATCTACTTTGGAACAAGTTTGTGATACAAGAGGGCTTCGATGCGCAAACAGAACTTGTGCATGAATTCGCCGTTTTGGGGCAAAATATCGACGCATTTGGTGACATGGATCTCGATGCCATCATCGGACGCTTCGAGGCGTTTCTGACCAGACAGTGCGACAGAAGGCGTGCGAGTGGGCGCTCAGAAGATGTTCGGGATGCGTTTATCAGTGCTCACACTCTGCTGAGCGAATTTCACGTGGTCGTCGCCAGTCCTCACGAATGTGCTACATCTCGGCATGCCATACAAAGTCTGAAAATTTTCGAGTCAAGGATTGCAAAGGTGCCACTGAAAGAAAATTATCGGCTAGGCAATACAAAACTTATGTTGCACTACTTCTCGTGCTTGTTTGGCTTCAAAATATTGGAATTGTATCTATTATGCATTCGCGAGACTTTGGTATGACGTACAGAGCCAGATTGTAACAACCGTGGGCTGCTGTCCAATACAAACATTGCTTTACATCATTTTCATGTTCGTTGCAGTTCAAACTCTCTGTATTTGTAGTGCATTACGAACGAATACCAAGAATTTCAATAAGGATTTTTGAAAACACACTACGGTGCCCAAAACGACCCAAACATACACACATTGCAAAGTTGTATTGTTATGAATAAAACTCCATGTAAAACCACATGGGGACTGGCTACATTGCCATATTGATATTCACTCCATTCATCGACTTCAGTACAATTCGTGGTGTATGCGGGCTATATTAAAGTTTACACCAGTGCATTAAATTACCGAATTCAACTCCCAAGCACTCTGGGGGCTCTATTTGATTTACGCGTGATTTGTACTATTGAATCGTTGCCTATCGTATATAAATTAACGTGCTAGTACACACGATAAACCACAAAAACGACAGCTTGTAGCGGAATGATTTACTCTCCTCTAAGACATCTTGTGTCCCTCACGACATACTGCCTGTTGATTTGCAATGCCAACGGCCAGTGCGCTCCCGGCTTCTCGGGTCCCGATGGCGGCCCGTGCTCGCCGTGTGCTCCTGGCACATTCAAGAACTCCACGGGTTCGGCTACTTGTACGTTGTGTCCAGCGAATTCTCTCTCTTCAAGTGGCAGCAACAAAGACACCGACTGTCAATGTGACGATGGATACGCGGGAACAAATGGAGGTATATGCTCACAGTGCATAGAAGGTAAATACAATTCCGGTGGGTTTATGAGCCTTCTTCTGAGACAAAAACCTTTCATTGCGTCGGATGCCATCGACTGGAACGTAACAACCCAGCGTTTCGACAGCAAGTGTGGAGTGACTACATGCAGTGGCGGTACTGGTGGCATGGAATTAGGCACTGTCGTCGTTGGCACTGAGACGGGCAACGGCGCTCAAGGTCGGGTTGCATTTGTTGGCGGTGGTACAACCACAAGAATGCAATGGGGAAGAGGGTCTATAGCTCCCGCGTTTACAATCTGCAGTATTACGCGGTATTCGGGTGGGGCTCGATACAGAATTCTGAGTTGTAAGGGCAATCACGCTGGTAGTTTAGACTGGTGGCACGGACATTGGCATGGTAACGCAGGATCTATATATTACGACGACGCTCATCACGGAATGCAACATTATACTATTTCTTCTGTTGGTAACTGGATAGTAGCCTGTGGCTCGAATGTTAACAACATTGGTGGTACGGGTACTAGAACCATTGTCAATGGCGATGCCAGATCTTCTGCCAGGACAGGAGCTTCAAATTGTGCTCTTGGCATCAACTTTTTTGCGGAACTAAGCGACTGGCAGCTCTCCAAACTCTATATCTGGAACTACCATCTATCCCCTACAGACTTCACACTAGCGGCGTCATCGTTATTCACCAAACTCACAACTGACACCAGTCGACAAGGCTCTGTCTGTCAGACATGTCCCCACAATTCAAACTCGCCAGTCGGGAGCATTTCCATTCAAGCGTGTGAATGTAATCCCGGGCACACTGGGGCAAACGGAGCCGGGTGCACACAGTGCCCCGTAGGTACCTTCAAGGCCGTGTCTGGTTCAATAGCGTGCCCGAGCTGTCCAATGTTTTCGTTCTCATTTCCAGGCACCACTAACATCGAGAATTGTATATGCCCTGCAGGCTTCACGGGCAATGATGGTGCGGATTGTACTATATGCCCTGCGGGTACATTCAAGCCTGCGCGAGGAAGTGCCGCGTGCGTCGCGTACGTGTGCCCCGCGAACCACTTTAGTTCTGCGGAAATGGCCATTGCACCAGGATGTTGGCAGTGCCCCCCGCAGACATTGTCACTCGAGAACAGTACTAGCATCGAAGCTTGTCGGTGCCCTGCCGGCACCTATGAGGAGACACACATGTTGAATCCGCTGTACTCGCACAGGAGCTACTCGCACGTAGCGGGAGGTGAGATATTCTCTATGCTCGATGATCGACACAGTACAGGATCATGGCGCACTTCTATCACACACCCCATTCAGCAGTGGATGCATATAAACGCGGGAGCGCCCATGCGTATTGTTGGGTTGATTACGCAATCGAAAGGAACAGCGAATGCATGGATCCAAAGTTACAGTGTCGAGTATGACACACCACAGCCGCGTGCCTCGCTTCCCCATATTATCCACAGAAACAGTAATTTTTTGAAATCATGGGAATTTTTCCCCGCGCCCATTTACGCTCGAAACATACTGATTACCGTGCAATCGTATCACGCTGTCATATTAATGCGCGCAGCACTTATTGTCAAGTCGTGCACTTCGTGCTTCGCCAGCTCGACATCGCAGCAGGGCAGTACGGTCTTCGCCGCGTGCACATGTCCGCAGGGCCTTTACAGATATAGTAGTCCTTACGATGCTCGTGCCTTGTCCCTTGTTCCCGGACGAGCGCAGTTGTCGACGTTGGCGAACCGCGCACTCCTAGCTTATGCCGCTACTGCGTGTCCTCTCGGCGTGTTTCCTCACTTGGCAAAACGCCGTGATCCGCCAAACTAACACGGCA
>Ga0105050_10003940_pt1 | contig 20156 bp, 18 predicted proteins | sample FRY01_FD_78088 | JGI IMG/M metagenome (GOLD analysis project Ga0105050, IMG submission 78088) | Freshwater microbial communities from Lake Fryxell liftoff mats and glacier meltwater in Antarctica - FRY-01 | ecosystem: Environmental > Aquatic > Freshwater > Ice > Glacier meltwater ...
AAGAGCACGCTCGCCGCGATCCTGGCCGGCCGCGAAGGCTACGACATCACTGGCGGCGAGGTCATTTACTGCGGCCAGGACTTGCTGGCACTCGACCCCGAGGAACGCGCCTGCGAAGGCGTGTTTCTCGCCTTCCAGTATCCGGTCGAGATTCCCGGGGTGAACAGCACTTACTTCCTCAAGACCGCTTATAATGAAATCCGCAAACATCGCGGGCTGCCCGAACTCGACGCCATGGAGTTTCTCACGTTCGTGAAAGAGAAGGTGAAACTGCTCGACCTGCCGGAAGATTTATTGAAACGGCCGGTCAACTACGGCTTTTCCGGCGGCGAAAAAAAGCGCAACGAAATTTTCCAAATGGCCGTGCTCGAGCCGAAGTTCGCCATCCTCGACGAAACCGACTCCGGCCTCGACATCGACGCGCTGAAGATCGTCGCCCACGGCGTCAACACGCTGAAACGCCCCGACAACGCCCAACTCGTCATCACGCACTATCAGCGTCTACTCAACTTCATCGTGCCCGACTTCGTGCATGTGCTCTATGACGGCCGGATCGTGAAGTCCGGAGGCAAGGAACTGGCGCTCGAATTAGAGGAGACCGGCTATGATGGGATGATCCACGCGGCTGCCGTGCCTGCCTAAGGTTTGAACCGAATGACACGAATGAATAATATAACTGCAACCAAACCGAACGGCGCCCGAGCGCAGCGCGTAACGGAACTTAACCCAATCCGCACGGAGCTGGCGTTGCCCGAGAGAAACGCTAATGAGCCGGCGTGGTTGTTGTCGGCTCGTAAGGCGGGCTTCATGTGCTTTGATGAACTCGGCTTCCCGACGCTGCAGAGCGAGGATTGGCGCTTCACCAATGTGGCGCCCATCGCTAAGATGACGTTGGCGCCGGTCTCGAAGCCGGCTCGCCACGGCGTTACGGAAAAGGCGCTGAGTCAATTTCCTTTCACCGCATTGGCGGGCGGTCAGCTCGTCTTCGTCAACGGTCAATTCGCGCCGGAATTGTCGTCCCTCGCCCAACTGCCGGAAGGCGTCAAGGTGATGAACCTCGCCGCCGCGCTGGCCACTGAGCCTGCGCTGGTGGAGCCGCACCTGTGCCGCCATGCCTCTACGGATACCAATGCCTTCACCGCGTTAAACACTGCGTTCTTCCAGGACGGCGCGTTCGTTCACGTGCCTGCGGGCCAGGCCGTGGCTGAGCCGATTCACCTGCTCTTCGTCTCCACCGCCAAGGATCACGGCGCCACCGCGCACCCGCGTAACCTGATCGTGGCCGAAAGTGACAGCCGCGTCACCGTCATCGAAAGCTATGTGAGCCTATGTGATACGGCTTACTTCACAAACTCCGTCACCGAACTGGTCGCCGCTGACAACGCGGTCGTTGAACACTTGAAATTCCAGGATGAGAACCAGCAGGCGTTCCACATCGCGACCGTCGCGGCGCACGGTGGGCGCGCGAGCAATGTGGTCACCCACTCGATTGCGCTCGGCGCGAAGCTCTCACGCACGAACATCTATGCCACGCTCGCCGGCGAGGGCTTGGAGTGCATCCTTAACGGCCTCTACCTCACGCGCGGCGAGCAACTCGCCGACCACTACATGATTGTCGACCACGCCCAGCCGCAGGGTGCGAGCCACGAGTATTTCAACGGCATCCTCGCTGACAAATCGAAGGGCGTCTTCCACGGCCGCATCCTTGTCCGCCCCGGCGCGCAGAAGACTGATGCCAAGCAGACAAACAAAAACCTGTTGCTCTCGGATGATGCGACCGCCGACACCAAGCCGCAGCTCGAAATCTACGCCGACGACGTGAAATGCACGCACGGCGCGACCATCGGGCAATTGAATGACGAGTCCATCTTCTACCTGCGCGCTCGTGCCATTCCGCGGGAGAAGGCGCGGCGCATGTTGATTCACGCCTTCGCTGGCGAAATCATCGATCGCGTCCGCTGCGCCACCGTGCGCCAGGAGCTGGACCGCCTGGTGTGGGACCGCCTGGAACAAAACCAACAAATCGCAGGGAACCCCTAATGTCCGACGACCTGACAGAGCTTTATCACCAGCTCCTCCTCGACCACAACAAAAGTCCGAGGAACTTCCGTGTCCTGCCCGACGCCAACCGCACCGCGCACGGCACCAATCCCATCTGCGGGGATAACTACACCCTCTACGCCAAGATGGACGGCGACGTCGTGCAGGAACTGACCTTCCAGGGCTCCGGCTGCGCGATTTCCAAGGCCGCGGCGTCGCTGCTCACCGAAAACCTCAAAGGCAAAACTAAGGCCGAGGTGAAGGTGATGTTCGACAAAGTCCGCGACCTGATCACCACGGGTCATAGCGACGGTGATTTGGGCAAAATGGTCGCGCTGTCCGGCGTCCACAAGTTCCCTGCGCGGGTGAAGTGCGCCCTCCTGCCGTGGCACGCAGCGGCAGCAGCCGTAGAAGGCAGCGGCGAAACCGTTTCAACCGAATCCGATCAGGAATAACCATGAACTCGAACGAACCGATCACTCTCACCCGCGACGTTGAAGGGACGATCGTCCCGGTCGGCACCAAAGTCACTCTCAAGAAAGGCGAGCTGGCCCACGTCACGCAATCGCTGGGTGGCAGCTATACCATCGTCGTTAATGGAAACATGTTCCGACTGGCCGATAAAGACGTTGATGCGCTCGGCTTTGAAGTCGCCGCCAAACCGGCAAGCTCGACCGGTCAGCGTCGGACACCCGAGGAGTTGGAGCAGGAAGTGTGGATCAAACTCAAGACCTGCTACGACCCGGAAATCCCCGTCAATATTGTGGACCTTGGTCTCGTGTATGACTGCGCACTCACTCCCATTGCGGAGACGATTTCTTATCGGGCGGAGCTAAAGATAACGCTCACGGCCGCTGGCTGCGGGATGGGGCCAGCGCTTTCCTCGGATGTGCAAGCCAAGCTTTTGGCCCTCGATGAAATCACCGAAGCCACCTGTGATGTCGTGTTTGAACCAACGTGGAACCAATCAATGATGTCAGAGGCGGCCAAACTCCAACTTGGCCTGATGTGATGCCCTTCCACCAAGGGGCATATCATGGCGGCCCTTCTACCAAATCCCTCGGAAAAGAATGACTGATCGCTCGCCAGCCGAAAATAACGCCGGAGGCCAACGCCTCACCGCGCGGCATCCCCGCCAAGCAGTCGACTGGTCCGCGGTGCGCCAGGATTTCCCGATCCTCGACCAGCAGGTCCACGGTCGTCCGCTCATCTATTTCGACAATGCCGCCACCTCGCAGAAGCCGCGGGTGGTTCTCGACGCGCTCCTTCACTACTATGAGCGCGATAACGCCAACGTCCATCGTGGTATCCACGAATTAAGCAACCGTGCCACCGCCGCTTTCGAAGCGGCCCGCGTCCGCGCCGCGAAATTCCTCAACGCCCGCAGTGCCGACGAAATCATTTTCACCCGCAGCACCACCGAGGGCATCAACCTCGTCGCCGCGGCGTGGGGCAACAAGTTCATCAAGCGGGGCGACAAGATCCTGCTCACCGAGATGGAGCACCACAGCAACATCGTGCCGTGGCAACTCCTGGCCGAGCGCACCGGCGCCCAGCTCGCTTTTCTTCCGATCAACGGTGACCGCGGTCTGCTCGAACCAGGCCGGCTCGACGAGTTCCTCACCAGCGACGTGAAGTTGCTCGCGATGACGCACATTTCCAATTCGCTCGGCACGATCAATCCCGTCGCCGAATACTGCGAACGCGCCCGTCGGCGCGGCATCGTCACGCTCATCGACGCGGCGCAGAGCGCCGGTCATGGCCCCCTCGACGTGCAGCAGATCGGTTGCGATTTCCTCGCGCTCTCCGCCCACAAAATGTGCGGCCCGACCGGCTTTGGCGTGTTATACGGCCGGGGCGAACGCCTCGCAGAAACCCCGCCGTATCAAGGCGGCGGCGAGATGATTCTCTCCGTCGATTTTCGTCAGAGCACGTGGAAGCACGCGCCGCACCGATTCGAGGCCGGCACCCCCGATATTTCCGGCGCCATCGCGCTGCACGCGGCCATGGATTACCTTGATGGCATTGGCCGCGGGAACATCGCGCACCACGACCAGGAACTTGGCGGGTATGCGTTTGAGAAGCTTTCCGCGCTCCCGGGCATCCGGCTCTTCGGCCCGACCATGGGCCGCGCGGGGTTGGTGAGTTTTCTCCTCAACGGCGTCCACGCGCATGACGTCGTGACGGTGGCCGACCGGAGCAGGGTGGCGCTGCGCGGCGGGCATCATTGCAACCAGCCGCTCATGAAAAAGCTCGGGGTCGAGTCCACGGCGCGGGCGAGTTTCTACTTTTACAACACGACGGCGGAGATTGACCACTTCGTCGAGGTCATCCGCGAAATCCAAATGTTTTTTGGCAAGTCAGATCTCCCACCGGAGACAACGCGGATTGGCCGCTAGGCACTGCAAGGAACCCCCAGGACGAAGGACTGGAAAAACACTCGGAGGGCCAGCCAGTGGGCCGTTTTCGGGAAGAGGTTCGCGCGGCTGGCCACGACAAGGTTGAGCCGCGGCATGGGATTCATCGAACAATCGCTCGATTACATGGCTAGGCGAGACGGTGAATTCCTATTTTTCAAACCAATTCCACGCAGCAAGGGCGATATCGATCTCCGATCCGGCGGAAAACACTCGGCGGGTGATTTCGGTAAAGGATGGCTGCGCATGATGGGTCTCCTCCGTGCAGTGAGTGCAGATCGGGGGGGGGCGTCCACGATGGCGCTACTTCGTCCTCAACCTCAATTGCGGCGCGCCACGACTAGCCAGAGGAGATTGAGCAGCGAACTAAGGAAGGCAGCCACGTAGGTCAGGGCGGCGGCGTTCAGCGTTTGAGACACGCCGGGCATTTCATCCCGATCGACAATCCCTAGACCGACCAATTCGGTTTTCGCCCGACGGCTCGCGTCAAATTCCACCGGCAAGGTCACGAGATGGAAAATCGTCAGCACCGCGTAACACGCGATACCGAGGTCAATCAAACCCGTCATGCGGAAGAAGAATCCACCGATGATCACGATCGGCAGCATCTTGGCACTGATGTTCGTGATCGGCACGAGGGCCATGCGAGTTTTGAGCATCGCGTAACCAACGTTGTGCTGAATCGCATGACCGGCCTCGTGGGCCGATACGCCCAAGGCGGCCAAGCTGGTGCCCCGATAGTTCTCCGAAGAGAGCACGAGACGCTTGTGGGTCGGGTCGTAGTGATCGGTCAAGTGACCGCCGGTTTCAGTAATTTCCACGTCGTGAATCCCGGCCCGCGACATCACGGCCTCGGCCGCTTCACGTCCGGTAATGTGGCCCCGCGAAGGGATGCGGGCGTTTTTCTTATACGCGCTCGAGACTTTGAATTGAGCGTAGAGCGCAAACGCAAAGGAGAGGAGCAGCAGCCCGAGAATGACGGGCTGCGAGAGGAGTCCAACGGCAAGGAGGGGTGTCATGGTAATAAAAGTGGGTTAACGTTCTGAACAACTAGCGTCCCCCTACATTAAACAAAAAGCGCGATTTGCCAGTGCAAATCGCGCTTTTGGAAATGACCTAGAATATTCTAGTGGGCGTCCGCTCAGCCCAGCTTCGGCACGTCGACCCATTTGCGCTGGGCCCACGATTGCAGGCTGAGTTCGGCCAACTGCACGCCCTTGGCTCCTTCGAAGAGCGTCCAGCGGAATGGTTCATCTTTGACCACGTGGCGCAGGAAGAGTTCCCATTGCACCTTGAACGCGTTGTCGAACACGTCGTTCGTCGGCACGCCGGTCCAGCCCTTGGCGAAGTCGATCGGACTATCGATGTCCGGATTCCACACACAGCGCGGGGTGGCCGCGTTGGACTGCGCCTTACAATCGCGCAGACCAGCCACGGCCGAGCCCTTGGTGCCATCGACCTGCAGGGTCAGGAGATCGTCGCGATCAACGCGCACGCACCATGACGAATTGAAGTGGCAGATCACCCCGTTGGTGAGCTCAAAGGTCGCGTAGGCCGAGTCATCGGCGGTGCACTTGTAGGGCTTGCCGGCCTCGTCGCGGCGCTCCGGAATGTGCGTCGCGCCCAAACAGGTCAGGCTTTTGATGTCACCGAAGAGATTTTGAATCACATACTGCCAGTGACAGATCATGTCGACGATGATGCCGCCGTCGTCTTCCTTGCGGTAGTTCCACGAGGGACGTTGGAGCTTCTTTTCGTGCTCGCCGGTGAACACCCAATAACCGAATTCGCCGCGCACGGAGAGAATCTCGCCGAAGAAACCAGTATCGATCAGATACTGAAGCTTTTGCAGGCCGGGTAGCCAGAGTTTGTCCTGCACCACCCCGTTCTTGAGTCCGGCCGCGGTGACTTCCTTGGCCAGCGCGAGCGCCTCGGCAGAGGTCGTAGCGGTCGGCTTCTCACAATAGATGTGCTTTCCGGCCGCGATCGCCTTGCGCACGCCATTCGGACGCTGGCCCGTCAAGGTCGCGTCGAAGTAGACTTGGTTGCCTGCATCGGCGAGCGCCGCATCGAGATCGGTCGTGTAGCGCTTCACGCCAGAATGCGCCGCCAGGGCGGCGAGCTTCGTCTCGCTTCGGCCGACGAGGATTGGATCGGGCATGATGACTTCCGAGTCATTCAGCTTGATGCCGCCTTGATCGATGATCGCTTTGATCGAACGCAACAAGTGCTGGTTGGTGCCCATGCGTCCGGTGACGCCGTTCATGATAATACCGACTTTATGTGTGGTCATAGAGAAATAAGGAGTTGGAAAACGCCCAGAGCGTAGGCTAATGCTGCGGCTTGCGTTAGAACGAATCCGACTTTAGCTAGCACACTTCCGTCATGCCTGCCTGGAGCCCCATCCTCATTCAAAAGATCGAAATCCACGCATTGGGCTTCGTTCTGCGTAAGTTGCAGCTCAACCGCCACCGCGAGGAGGAGGTCAAACTTCACCACCACGCCTACGCCCAGCTAATCCTCTACCTCGCCGGCGAGGGTTCGCAAATCATCAACCGCCGCCCCCGACGGGCACGGACCGGCGATCTCTTCATCATTCCAGCAGGAATCGTGCATGGTTTCTCGGTGCGGGAACACAGCCGCCCCGTGTGTTTGGTGCTCGATTACGAGGTGAAACAGTCTCCGCGCATGCGGACCGCCTACCGACGCCTACCGCCCGAGACCCTCAACGAACTCCACCGCCTGCTCACGCAAATCCCCGCCAAAGGACGTCTGACTCTCGCAGACTACCCACCGATTCTCGCCATGGTGTCGCGCTTGTTGGGGCAGGCCCCCAGTCTCCCGAGTCGTGCCCAGCCCCCCCCACTCTTTGACCGGGTCCGCCCGCTGCTCAGCAGTGCCGACTCGCTGGCCACGGTTGCTCGGCTCTCGGGCTACCATCCTGATCATCTGACTCGCCGATTGAAGAAAGAGACCGGACTCGGACTCCGCGCGATGCGCAACCGCCTGCGCCTCGAGGCAGCCCAGAAAGGGCTGCGCGAGGAGCCCACTATTGCCGAAGCCGCAGCCAAGGCTGGATTTGAGGATCCGAACTATTTCTCGCGTTGGTTTCGCCGTCAGAGTGGGGTCAGCCCCAGCGCGTTTCGGAGCGCTTGAGCCCCCTGATCTCGCTAGTCGCGAACGACCCTTATTCAGCATCCGGCATCTTGGTGCATTGAGGCTGAGCGCCCGCCGGCAATGGAGGAATCTCCCCTTCGCCGGCCCGAGGCAGCGTGCCATCGAGCTCCTGACGCCAATGAGCGACATCGCCGCCGGGCACGTAGCAATACATCATGTGCAGGGGCTTGTCGCCGATGTTGGTGAGTTGATGAAACTTGGTCGGTGGCATATAAACCATCTGACCAGCCGAGACCTCTTGGCGTTCGTCATCGACGCACATTTCGCCGGTGCCCTGCAGGATCATATACACTTCCTCCTGCTCTTGATTGTGCCAGGGCACTTGACCGCCGTTGGGCTCCAAGACCACGTAGCCCATGGAGAAATTTTCGGATTGAATCGGTTGACCGCCCTGGCCGACTAAACCGCGACCAAAACGACGAGCCGGAAAGGTGCGACCGGGGATTTTAGCAATATCTGCAATGATCATAATTTATAATGGAAACGTCTTAGATGCGTCGCCACGCTAATTCTGTAAATGGCAAATCCTGATTTCACTCCAGACCTGCACGGATCACCAGAAGCGGAAGCTAAGCAACTTCTCGCAGTGCAGGGTGACAGTGGACTCAAGGGCGCGACAGCAGTGCTGATGCAACAGTTTATTGTTCTGCAGACTCGGGCACAGATCATGCTGACCATCACTACTCTTACGCTTACGATTACAGGATTCTCGGGGCCTAAAATCGCAGCCTCAGGGGCGTTCTCACGATATGCCATGGTCTTGGGCATTCTCGCAACGCTGATCTCCACTCTGCTCATCCTCGGGGGCAGTCTCCGAATCCGCTGGGTCACCCAATTTCGGGGGGACAACGATCTCGATCTCATCATTCGGGTCATTCGCTACCGCAACGAAAAGACTAATCTGTTCTTCGCAGAAATCTGTTTACTCGTGCTGGGGCTCGCCAGTTACGTATCGAGTGTCGTCGCCTATTTCCTGACTGGATTGTGATCAGCAACCTGCGCTCGGGAATAAACCGAAGGGGCGAGGTCACATCAAACTGGGTTAGCTCGCGAGACCGCTGCGAATCAATAACGCATTCGGATCAGGATCTCGACCCATGAAACCACGGAACAGTTCCGCAGGATCGGCCGAATTACCCCGACTAAGCACATTCGCCACGAAGTCGGCGCCCACCTGAGGATTGAAGATGCCTTCTTTCTTAAATCGTGTGAACGCATCCGCATCGAGAACCTCAGCCCACTTGTAAGAATAGTAACCCGCCGCATAACCCACCGGATCAGAAAAGATATGATTGAAGCGGCCCAGGAAAGTCGGGGCCGGCGGTTCCGTCGGAGTCAGACAGTCCTTGATCGCCGCCCGCACTGCCGTCTCGAGATTCGGCGCGCCGACAAAGTCGCCCGTCCGGATGTGCAGCAGAAGATCCAACTTCGCCAACGATACCTGACGCATCGTCGCCGTCGCCGAACGGAAGTTTTTCGCCGCGGTCATCTTCGCAAATAGTTCTTCGGGGATCGGTTCGCCGCTCTCATGGTGGCGGGCAAAGAGGTCGAGGCTCTCGCGCTCCCAGCACCAGTTCTCCATGATCTGCGACGGGAGTTCGACGAAGTCCCACGCCACATTCACGCCGTTGAGGGCCTTTACCTCCACCTCGCCAAGCAAGTGGTGCAGGAGGTGACCGAACTCGTGGAAGATCGTTTCCACTTCGCGGTGAGTGAGCAGCGGGGGACGTCCGTCGGACGGTGGGGTCATGTTGCCGCAAATCAAACCGAGGTGGGGATCACGAGAACCATCGGGCTGCGGACCGCCGGTGATCAAGTAATTCATCCACGCCCCGCCGCGTTTCGATTCCCGCGGGTGCCAGTCGGAGTAGAATGAACCGAGGTGCACGCCCTCCTTGTTCTTCAAATCATAATACTTCACGTCGGGATGCCAGACCTGAACGTCGCCTGCGGGGCGCTCCGCCACCACCAAACCAAAGACGCGATTCACGAAGGCGAACAATCCCTCGATGACCCGGTTCATCGGGAGGTAGGGCCGGAGCTCTTCCTCGTCGAACGCATATTTACTCTGACGCAGCTTCTCCGACCAATACGCCATCTCCCAAGGAGCGAGCAGCGCCCGCGACTGGCCGGTTTGGGCGGCCTTGAATTCTTCCAGCTCCGCCGTGTCCCGCTCGAACGATCCGGCCGCGCGTTGCTGCATGTCCTCGATGAATGCGAGGGCCTTGTGGCCGCTCTGGGCCATCCGACGCTCGAGTTCGATGTCGGCAAAATTTTCTTTTCCCAGCAGCGAGGCCTTTTCCGTGCGCAGTTCTAGAATCCGACGCACGAGGTCCGAATTATCGTGCGGGGCCTTCCGACCGATCGACGACGACGCCTCCCACAACTGGCGGCGCAAGTCGGCATCTTCCAGATAAACCATGAACGGCTCCTGCGACGGCATGTGCAGCGTGAACCGCCAAGCCGGACTTTCCGCCGTAGCCTTGCCTTTGCTTTCCGCACTCCGCAGCGCTGCCTTCTTGGCGTGAGCCGGCAGTCCCCTCAAACGCGCTTCGTCGGTCACGATCAATTCCCACGCATTGGTCGCGTCGAGAACGTTGTCGGAGTATTTCTGCGTGATTTCGGCCAATTCCCCTTGCAGGGTCTCGAGCCGGTTTCGCTTCTCATCGGGAAGATTAGCCCCTGCTTGGATGAAGTCGGCCATCGTCTCATTCATGAAGCGGCGGCGAACTCCGGTGATGGGCGCCGCGGTCGGACTTTCCGCAAACGCCTTCAAGCGGCTCCACAATTCCACATTGAGAGGAATTCCCGCCAACAACGCGGTCACCTTGGGTAACATCTTGTTGTGTGCTTCCCGTAGCGCCGGCGCATCGGCCACCGATTGGAGATGAGAAATCTTTCCCCACGTCCCGTTCAATTCCTCGGTCGCCTGCTCCAGAGCGACAAACGTGCTCGCGTAGGTCACGGCCGCCAGGTCCTGCGCGGCGATCGTGTCGAGCGACTGACGGGCCCGCTGCAAGGCGGTTTCGATCGCGGGCTCGATCAACTCCGGGGTCAGTTCGGTCCAACGAATATGGAAGAACTTTTCGAGGAAGGGGTTGTTTTGCATACACCAAAACACCCGCTGCCCCCCCGCGGTGTCAAACTGCAACCCCTACCAACTATAGCCTAAACTCACCGCCAGCTGACGGCGCGAGGCGGGCACCGCCGGCACGTCTTGAAATTCGGAATCCCACAGGTTGTCAGCCAAGATTGCCAACTCCACGCCGCGCAGAGCCCTCGGCCGCCAGACCACGGCCATGGAGGTCAGGACCGCCTCATCACCGCCCGCCGAGCGCAACGAATTCTCCTCCTGCAAACGCGCCTCGTTGTCGATTCTCAGTTCCCATTCCGCGCTGAGACGCACCGTCAACGCCGCCGTCAGCCGATGCCGGGCGTAATTAAGGGCGTAGAAGCTCGCATCGATCGTCGTGGAGCCGTAGTCCGCCTTCTTCGTCAGGTAAGTATAGCCCAAAGTCGCGCTGCCCCACTCGAAATCGCGTCGTCCCACAATTTCAAATCCCGTCGTGGCGATGTCCACGGCGTTAGCATTGCGGGCGAGCACGGCGGTCCGGTAGGTCCAGTCGACTAAGTCGCCGTCCTGACGGTGAAAGATCGCAGCATCGGTTTGCCAGCCCGCCCAGTGCCCCTTGATCGCCAATTCAAGATTGCGACTGGTTTCGCGACCCAGATGGGGATTACCCCGAAACAAACCCGAGGTCGCCGACGAATTGATCGCCGTGTAGCTCGGCACCTGCGTCGATTCTGCATAGGCTAGCGAGATGACTTGCAAGGGGTCGCCCGCGGCAAATCGCCGAGAAATTTCTGCCACCGGCGAGACGGCTCCTTGATCGCGATTGGTATCATCGTTGGTCAGTCCACCGACAGCCACCCACGAACCCGCCCCGGCGGCGTCCCACTGGCGCTCACCCGCGAGGGAGAGTTTCGAGATCTTCCGCGTTTGATACGACCCCGAGGTCAGCGAGGTCGACTCGATCTTGTCGCTCGCAAGCTCGCCCCGATAGCGCAACGCCCACTCTGCGAGCACTTCCCTGCCCTCCACGGCAATCCCGCGAATCCACGTCGTATGTTGGTAAGGATTGTATTGCCCGGGAATGAATCGGTTAAACTCGTAGTCGTCTTTATTGCGTCGGTAGTAGGCCCCGGCCTCGACGAATCCGTCTTCGGGACGAGTCACGCGATGGCTCAACGTGGCGAGAACGGTTTGGAGATTCTCAGTCTCCTTGACGCCATAAGGGGTGTAAAGATTGGGCCAGCCGAAGAATTTGCGTTGGTAGCCCGCAAACAAGTCGGTCTGCCCCGCTCCCTCTCGCCACTGCACGCGCCCGCCGACGCGCTCAAATTCGTGGTCTCCATACTGCACCGTCCCATCGGAGGACGACCGAGCATACTCGACATCGACGCCGAGAACCCCACCGCCACCCAGCTCCCGGGTCGCCCCTTGGTAGAGCGATTGGCGGTTGAGATGGTCTTCGCCGAAGCCGACCGCCAGAGTGCCCCGCTGGCTGATCGGCTGCCACGAGTAAGCGATCGCACCGACGGTGACATTTGTGCTGCCCAACGCACTCGCCACACCCGTCAAAATCTGGGGTGCGCCCAGCATGGCCGGCGACACGGGGATTTCGGCAAAATAGTGCCCCGTTTGCGGATCGAGCAGTGTGACCGCCCCAATGCGAAAACCGATGTTCTCAAACGTGCTCCCACGGATCACTACATCCGCCTGACCTTCGGCCATGTTGCGCCCTTGCACATCCACCAGCGGCTCGAACCGCAGTGCGGACACCGGCATCGCAAACGTCGCGACCGGGTCTTGATTTGCAATTCGCGGGGAATAGATGACCACTTCCGGCATTTCGACGACCGTCTGGCCGAGAAGCGTGGATCCGCAGAGAGCGAGGGCGAGCGACAGAACGCGATTCATCACGCCGAGGGGTAGCATGGTCGATCGGGAAAACAAGCCATAGTTTTTATTTTTTACATTTCAGCTTAACAAACGACTTCAGGCACCTTCTTCCCCGCCTTCTGCGCCTCCCGGCACAAAAAAACCCGACGCCGCAGCATCGGGTTTTAGAATGTTCGATCAGCGGCCAGTTAGGCGTCGCCGTCGTTGCCGATGGCTTCGACCGGGCAACCCTCGAGGGCTTCCATACAAAGGCTGATATCTTCTTCGGTGGTCGGTTGCTTGTGCACGAACGAATAGCCGCCCTCATCCGAGCGGGTAAAGAAGGAAGGGGCGGTCTCCCGGCAAAGGTCACAGTCGATACATTGCTGATCGACGAAGAATTTGCCTACTATGTTTTCCTCCCACTTGTCTGCTTTGTTAGCCATAATTAACGCGATTGAGAAAGCGAATGCTCTGTTCTGTCAAGAGGTGTTCCATCTAACCTGCGATATAATACTGGCTCAGCGAGCTTTCGCAACTGCAAGAATCCGCGGGAGCTGACTTGTGTTCGCACCCATCGGCGACTTTATTGATCCTCCATGCTTTCAGATCGTTCCTACATGCGCGACTCCTCCCAGCCGCCGAAGACCTCGGTGCTCGTCTGGTTGATGGTCGCGATTGTCGCGGGATTTCTGCTCCAAACCATCTTCTTGCGTTGGTTCGATGCCGGTCAGGGGTTCACTAACCTGTTTGCCCTCAGTATCGCCGGGATGAAGTCCGGCAAGGTGTGGACGTTGGTAACTTACAGCTTCCTGCACAGTCCGGCCAATCTCCTGCACATCGTCGGCAACCTGCTCGGCCTCTATTTCCTCGGTCGAGAGTTGCTCCCCATCATGGGTGACCGTGGCTTTCTCACATTTTACGGCGCGGCTGTCGTCACCGGGGGGTTACTCTGGTCCGCGGCCAATTGGGCGAATGGTGGGTTGGTCGTCGGCGCGTCCGCCGGAATCACCGGATTACTGGTGATCTTCGCCTCTCTGTATCCCAATCGCCCCGTCACGTTTCTGTTGTTCTTCATCATCCCCGTCACCCTCAAGCCGAAATATGTGGCGCTCGGGTTGCTCGGGCTGGACCTCTTCGGCTTCATATTCTACGAGGTAATGGGGGCAGTCGGTCCGTTTGGGTTCGCGCACTCCGCTCATCTGGGTGGCATGGCCGCGGGTTGGATTTACTTCCGCTACGTGCACCAAGGCACTTGGAGTTTCTCCAAAGCGAAAGAGACCATCGAACTACCCACCTGGGCGAAGAAGAAGACCGCGACCAACCTCTCGCCCAAATACAAGGTCAACGTCGGCACCAAAATCGACCTCAAAGAGGAGGTCGACCGCATTCTCGACAAGATCAACAGTCAGGGATTCGGTTCACTCACCGACGAGGAAAAGCGAGTGCTGGACAGCGCCAAGGACACCATGAGTCGCCGCTGACCGGATCACGCGCCACCCGATTTCTCCTCGAGGCACAGAATTTTCTGAAACTTTTAAGTCCCATCCTACTCCAAGTTTGAACATGACCCTGCTTTCCCGACTGCACCGTTCTGTCGCACCCGTTCTCCTGCTCGCGCTGGTGAGTGGGTCGGCGTTCGCGATCACCGATCGCAATTTCTCCACCTCGCCCACCCTCAGCACCGAAGTGCGCACGATGGTGCAATTGATGTCCCAAGCTCACTACAACCGCGACGCGGTCCGGAGCAGCAATTACGCCGAGGTCGTGCCCGACTACATGAGCTCCCTTGACGGACAGCGCATGTTTTTCCTCGAGAGCGACCGCCAAGCCTTCGAAAAGCGCTACAACACCAGCATCTATTGGAACGTCAGCCGCCTCGGCAACATCGATGCCGCCTACGAGATTTTTCAGATTTACGAAAAACGTGCCGAAGATCGCGCTAACTGGATTTTCTCCCAACTCGACCAGAAAGACTCCGATCTCACCACCAACGACGTCTATCGGATCGACCGCAGTAAGTCTGAGTGGCCCGCCGAAGCCTCGAAGGCCGACGAACTGTGGCACGATCGACTTAAGTTCGAGATCATCGCCGAATTACTCAACAAGAAGACCCCCGAGGAAGCCAAGCTCGCGGTGCGCAAACGCTACGAGCGGATGCTCAAGAATCTCGGCGACATTGAAGGTTCCGACTTGGCCGAACTCTATCTCTCCACCATCGCCCACCTTTACGACCCGCACTCGACCTATTTTTCCGCCGACACTTTCGAGGATTTTGGCATCCAAATGAAGCTCGAGCTGGTCGGCATCGGCGCCCTCCTCGGACTCGAAGACGATTACTGCGTCGTCAAGGAAATCATCCCTGGCGGACCCGCCGATCTCGGCAAACAGCTCAAGCCCAACGATCGTATCCTCTCGGTCTCCCAAGATCACGCAGAGCCGGTTGAAATCATCGGCATGAAGCTGCGTCGCATCGTCGAATTAATTCGTGGCGAAAAGGGCACCACGGTCCGCCTCCTCGTGCAGCCGGTCGACGCTCCCGACCCCTCCGTCCGCCGCGAGATCGTCATCGCCCGCGATGTTGTCAAACTCAACTCCGCTCGCGCCCACGCCGCGATCTTCCAAGTTCCCGGTAAAGACGGCGCCGACGTGCCCATCGGAGTCATCACCCTCCCGTCCTTCTACGGTCCGGCGGAGGACGGCGATACCGATGGCGACAAATCGAGCGCTTCGCTCGATGTTAGCCGACTCATCGCCGATCTCAAAAAATCCGGCGTCGCTGGGCTCGTGCTCGATCTCCGGCGCAACGGCGGCGGTTTTCTCTCCGAAGCCATCAACGTCACCGGTCTCTTCATCAAGCAGGGGCCCGTCGTTCAGGTGAAGAACTACGCGGGCGAAATCCAAGTCGACAACGACGAATCCAACACGTTGGCCTACGATGGTCCCCTCGCCGTCCTCGTCGATCGCTTCAGCGCTTCAGCCTCGGAGATCGTCACCGGCGCGCTCCAGAACTACGGTCGGGCCATTGTCGTCGGCGACAGTTCCACTCACGGCAAAGGTTCCGTGCAGACCATTCTTGAGATGAAAAACTTCGTGCCGCAACTCGCTCGATCCCCCCTCAAGACCGGGGCGACCAAGCTCACGATTCAAAAATATTACCTGCCCAATGGCAACTCCACCCAGAAGAAGGGCGTGATTCCCGACATCGTCCTTCCCTCGCTAGAAGACTATTTGCCGATCGGCGAAAGCGATTTACCGCACGCTCTCGTGTGGGATGAAATCCCCACCACTTTCTTCGATGGGAAGCCGCTCGACGCCGATCTCGTTTCCCTGCTGCGCACCGCGAGCACCGAACGCCAAATGGAACTCAAGGAGTTCGCCTACCTCCGGCGCAGCGTCGAATGGTTCAAAGAGCGCCAATCCCAGAAGCTCGTTTCACTTAATCTGGACCGCCGAAGGGAACAGCAGGAAGCTGACGCGGCCTTCCGCAAGCTCATGAAGGAAGAGGAGGCCCAACTGGCCGCTTCTGATTATCCCTACGTCGAATTCCTCATCATCCCCCGCCCGCCCGCACCGATCAAGGCTGAGCCCACCGACGAAGAAAAGGAGTCCGCTGGGGAGGAAGTGCTCAGCCCCGACAACAACGCCGCCTACGCCAAGGTTGACGTTCATCTCAAGGAATGTCTGCGGGTCGTGGGCGATGCTATTTCCCTTGGCGGAAACCGGCAGCTCTGGGCGAACAATCGTGCGCCGTTGACCGCCGTCGGCAGCGACCGCGGTTAATCGATCCACCCAAACACGAATCGCTCGCGACCGGTCAAGTCGGGGGCGAATTCGTGGCGGCTGTAACCGGCCTCCATAAACTGAGCCTGCAGGGCATCGCCCTGCGCGATGCCTGTCTCCATGGCGAGTAAACCGCCTGGCGCCAGAAAGGACTTCGCGCGATCAATGATCTGACCGAGCGCCTCCAGACCTGATTCGCCGGGAGTCAGCGCACTCCGCGGTTCAAACTCTCTGACCTCTGCCGCCGTCTCGTCGGCTTCAGCAGCGGACAGGTAGGGAGGATTCGACACGATCAGATCGAACTTCGTCGACATTTCGATGGCCGAGAACCAGTCTGACAATCGCACCTTCACCCGATCTTGTAACCCGAGCGCTGCAAGATTCTCGCCCGCGAGTTCAACCGCCGCAGCGCTCACATCGACCGCGAGCACTCGCGATTCGGGAAAATGATGCGCCAGCGCCAGCGCGATCGCGCCGGTGCCGGTCCCGAGGTCAAGAATGCTCGATGGAGGATTCGGCAGCTTCTCCAGGATGATCTCGACCAAGCGTTCCGTTTCTGGTCGGGGAATCAGCGCCCGGCGATCCACTTTAAGATTCACGCCAAAAAACTCCATGGCCCCCAGAATGTATTGAAGCGGTTCCCGCTGACTCCGACGTTTCACCAGCGGCCGAATGAGCGCCAGTTCGGCTTCCGCCAACGGACGCTCGAACTCCATGTAAAGTTGCATCCGTTTCAACGACAACGCGTGCCCGACGAGCAACTCAGCGTTAAGCCGCGGGCTCTCCACGCCCTTGCCTGCAAGGAAATCGGTCGATTTTTTAATTATTTCGAGAACGGTCAGCATCTGGGGATGGGCCACTTAGAGCGGGGAAGGCTTTCAGAATTTCGAGTTCAACGCCGCCAGTTTCTCGTCGTGCTCGGCCCATTGCAGACCGGTGATCAATTCGTCGATCTCCCCTTCCATCACTTCCGGCAAGCTCTGCAGCGTCAGGCCGATGCGGTGGTCGGTCACCCGGTTCTGCGGGAAGTTGTAAGTTCGGATCCGCTCGCTGCGGTCGCCCTTGCCGATTTGACTGCGACGCTCGCTCGCATACTTCGCTTGCTCTTCCTCTTCGCGTCGCTTGAGCAGCCGGGAACGCAGCACGGTCATCGCCCTTGCTTTGTTCTTCAACTGCGAGCGCTCGTCGGCGCATTGCACGATCAGTCCAGTCGGCTTGTGAATGATTTGCACGGCCGAATCGGTCGTATTGACGCCCTGCCCTCCCGGCCCACTCGCCCGACAGACCGTGATCTCCAGATCCTGCGGATCGATTTGCACTTCGACCTCCTGCGCCTCCGGCAAGACTGCGACCGTGACCGTCGAAGTGTGAATGCGACCGTTGGCCTCGGTGACCGGCACGCGTTGCACGCGATGGACGCCGCTCTCAAACTTGAACTGTTTAAAAACATCCGTGCCGGTCACGAGAAAGATCACTTCCTTCAACCCGCCCTTTTCCGACGGGCTGCTGCTCATCGGCTGAATTTTCCAGCCCTTGCGCTCGGCATACCTTGAATAGAGCCGGAAGAGCGCGGCGGCAAATAGACTCGCTTCATCACCTCCCGTGCCCGCGCGGATCTCCATCACCGTGTCGCGCGAGTCGGTGGGATCAGCCGGAATCATCGCCAGCAAAATCGACGCCGCCAACTCCGCGAGCTCCGCCTGCATCGCGGGCAGCTCGCTCACGGCCAGTTCCTTCAACTCGTCATCCGCCTGCGGATCGCGTCCCATCGCCACGGCCTCGGCGATATTGTTCCCAAGTTTCCGGTAGCGTTGATGCGCATCGAGCAGCTCCTTCAACCGTTGGTGCTCGCGACTGACTTCCACGGCTTGCCGCGGATTGTGATAGAACGACGGGTCAGCCATCTGCACGGAGAGTTCGTCGTGGCGGTTTTGAAACGGGAAAATGTCGGGCAGGGCTTCCATTGCTGATCAGAGTATGCTGGGATTTGCGAATTGCGTGAGCCGTCACTTGCGGCTTCTTACTAGACACGAAGTTACCGTAGGGAGTCCCTACCGGTGCTGATTCGCAATGCCTACGACCCTCTTCACGCAAAACATCATCGCCTGTATTTGGGATTTCGACAAGACGCTAATCCCCGGTTACATGCAGGCCCCGCTCTTTCGGCGGCACGGAGTCGACGAGGCCGTCTTTTGGGCGGAGACCAATGCCCTCTTCGAGAATTACCGCCAGCGGGGCTACAAGATTTCCGGCGAGATCAGTTATCTCAATCACATCCTCACCTACGTGCTCGCCGGCAAGTTCGGTCGGCTCAACAACCGGATGCTGCGGGAATACGGCGCCGACATCAGCTTCTATCCCGGCCTGCCCGGCTTCTTCGGCCTCGCCAAGACCTACGCCCGCGAAAAGCCCGAATATCAAAAGCACGAAATTCAGCTCGAGCACTACATCGTGAGCACTGGCCTCGCCGAGATGATCCGGGGCAGTGCCATCGCTGGACAAGTGGAGGCGATCTGGGGCTGCGAGTTTATCGAGAACCCACTCCAGCCTGGTTTCCTCAACCAGCACGAAATGGACATCTCCGCCGATGCGGTCATCGCCCAAATTGGCATGGTCATCGACAACACGACCAAGACCAAAGCTCTCTTCGAGATTAACAAGGGCACGAACAAGAATCCGGCGATCGACGTCAATTCCAACGTCAAGCCTGAGGACCGGCGCATTCCTTTTCAGAATATGATCTACATTGCCGACGGCCCCAGCGACATCCCGAGCTTCTCGGTCGTCAAGGGCGGCGGCGGGCGCACCTACGGGGTTTACAACCCAGACCACGGCGGCGAGTTCGAACAGAATGATCGCCTCCTGCAGGCGTCCCGCATCCACGGCTACGGTCCCGCTGACTACACTCCCGGCAGCAGCACCACGCGCTGGTTGCGCATGCACATTCATTCCATCTGCGATCGCATCGTCACCGACCGCGAGCAGGCGGTGGCGTTAAAGACCACCCGGCCTCCTCGGCACCTCAATGCCTCGCCCGAAGAAGAGGCCGCTCGACGCGAAGCCGACAAGCCGAAGCAGAGTTCGTTTCTCGATTAACCGACCAGCTTGGATCGAAGCCAAAAAAGGCGCACCCCTGCAGGTGCGCCTTTTGCTTGAAAATAACTTTTAGTTCTAGCCAGACGAGGGACTGACAATCGACGTATCGATCGGGGTGATCGGCGTCGTTGTCGTCGGAGCCGTCGGGGTGGTCGCCGTCGGGGTGGTTGTGGTCGGCGTCACGGTCGCTTGAGTCGCGCCTTGGTTAGCCGCAGAAGTTGCTTGTTCTGTGGTGGCACCTGCAGCAACCGTCGCCGTCGACGCACCGGCAGACGCACCTTGAGCAGACGCAGTCGCCGCTTCGGTCGCAGTAACTGTGCCAGTGGCAACTGCCGCTGTTGTGGCACCGCTGGAAGCGCCCGTCGAGGCCGCTGTGGATGCGGCCGTCGCTGTCGCACCTGCTTTGACTGCCGCCGTTGTGGCACCGCTCGCCGCACCGGTCGAAGCCGAAGTGGCCGAAGCTGTCGCGCTCAAACCCGCAGCTGCACCGGCAGTCGTGGCACCGCTCGAGGCACCGCTCGCCGCCGCTGTCGCCGCCGCTGTCGCACCCAAAGTAGAAGAAGCTGCGGTGGTGGCACCTTGAGGGAGGTCCTAAATTCATTCCTGAGGATTGATTTTAAAAAGTTGGCCATAGCGAGCGGGGATGCGTTCGCAAAAGCGGGAGTAGATTGGCCTTAAAGTTATGTTTTTAAGCGGGTTGA
>Ga0105050_10003943_pt1 | contig 20131 bp, 15 predicted proteins | sample FRY01_FD_78088 | JGI IMG/M metagenome (GOLD analysis project Ga0105050, IMG submission 78088) | Freshwater microbial communities from Lake Fryxell liftoff mats and glacier meltwater in Antarctica - FRY-01 | ecosystem: Environmental > Aquatic > Freshwater > Ice > Glacier meltwater ...
ATTTACTTGGCGATATCTATAGGATGCCAGTAACAGGAGGCAAAGCGACATTGCTTGCTGGTGGTATGGCCTCTGAAGTACAACCGCGTTTTAGCCCGAATGGTAAGTTTATTTCTTATACTAGCGATAAAGAGGGTGGCGATAATATCTGGATCATGAATACTGATGGCACGGGTAAGCGAGCTATTACAAAAGAATTATTTCGTTTATTGAACAATGCCGTATGGACGCCTGACAGTGAATATTTAATAGCCAGAAAACATTTTACAAGTGGTCGTTCATTGGGTGCTGGTGAAATGTGGATGTACCATATTGCCGGAGGCGGTGAAGGGGTTCAATTAACTAAAAGAAAAAATGACCAGCAAGACGCCGGCGAACCTGAAATTTCACCTGACGGGAAATACGTTTATTTCTCTGAAGATGTCAGTCCTGGGCCTTTGTTTCAATACAATAAAGACCCTAACGGTGAAATTTATAATATTAGAAGACTAAACCTCGAAAATGGTAGTATAGAAACTGTTGCTGGAGGAAGTGGTGGTGCTATGCGCCCTCAAATTTCACCAGATGGTAAGTTTCTTGCATTTGTCCGCAGGGTACGATTAAATTCTGAATTATTTATACAAGACCTTCAAACAGGTGAAGAATGGTCGGTTTATGATGACCTTACCCATGATCAGCAGGAGGCTTGGGCAATTTTCGGACTTTATCCAAATTTTGCCTGGACACCTGATAGCAGAGAAATTATTTTTTACGCTCAGGGGAAGATCAGAAAGCTTGAAGTATTGACGCAATATCTGTCTGAGATTCCATTTGAAGTAAATGTCAATCAAACAATCACTGACGCACTTCATTTCGAACAAAAGGTATTCAATGAGGAATTTTTTGTCAAGATGATCCGACAATTAAGTACATCTCCTGATGGGGAAAAAGTTGCTTTCAATGCAGCCGGTTATATTTATTTAAAAGATCTTCCGAACGGAAAACCAATACGGATCTCGGCAAGCAATGAATTTGAATTTGAACCGGAATTTAGTCCAGATGGTAAATCACTTATTTATGTAAGCTGGTCGGATGATAACCGAGGATCTATTATGAAATATAGCATTCCTGACTCTTCTTTTGTTAAGCTTAGCACTGAAAAAGGTTATTATTATGGACCAAAATTCTCAAACAAAGGTGATAAAATTGTTTACAGAAAAGGAGTAGGAAACGATGTTTTAGGATTTGCGTTTGGGAAGAATCCGGGCATATACATTATGCCGGCAAGTGGAGGAACACCTAGTTTAATTTTAAATAATGGAATCCGTCCAAGTTTTAACACAAATGACAGCAGGATATTTTTCCAGAGCAGTGAGAGCGGTAAAAAGGCAATGAAAAGTATCGATTTGAATGGAGGAAATATACAAACTCATTACATATCAACTTATGCAAATGCATTTAGCCCTAGCCCTGATGGTAAATGGATTGCCTTTACAGAGCTGTTCAATGTTTATATAACCCCTTTTGCAAATACGGGGATGGCATTGGATCTTTCATCTAATAATAAATCTCTGCCTCTGACTAAAGTTAGTAAGGATGCCGGAACCTACATTCATTGGAGCAAAGATTCAAAGCGATTAAACTGGATCTTAGGCCCTAAATATTTTTCAAAGGATATCAATAGTTCTTTCAGCTTTTTGGGTAGTACTGAAAAAACAGCCAAATCCGACACATTGGGATTAGATATTGATCTGCGTTTAAAATCTGATTTGCCTGAAGGAATGATTGCTATTACCAATGCAAGGATTATCACCATGAAAGGAGATGAAGTCATCGAAAATGGCACAATTATCATCGACAAAAACAAAATCATAGGGGTGGGAAACAATATAGGAATTCCTGAAGGTGCAAAAGTCATCAATGCAAGCGGAAAAACCATAATGCCCGGAATCATAGATGTTCACAGTCATTTAAGAGCTAGTTCAGATGGGGTTAGTCCACAGCAGGATTGGAGTTATTATGCTAATCTTGCCTTTGGAGTTACTACATCGCATGATCCTTCTGCCAATACTGAAATGGTATTCAGCCAAGCAGATATGGTGAGATCAGGCAGTATGGTTGGGCCAAGAGTTTATTCAACCGGAACCATTTTGTATGGTGCTGACGGCGATTTTAAGACGGTTGTGAATAGTCTTGATGATGCACGATCTGCATTGAGAAGAATGAAGGCAGTTGGTGCCTTTTCTGTAAAATCCTACAATCAGCCAAGAAGAGATCAACGCCAGCAGATCATACAGGCAGCCAGGGAGTTACAGTTAGAAGTTGTACCTGAAGGCGGATCTACTTTCTTTCATAATCTGACACATATTCAGGATGGCCATACCAGTCTGGAACATAATATGCCCCAGGTTCCTTTATATAAAGATGTAAAGGCACTTTGGAATAAGAGTACAACTTCTTATACTCCTACTCTTATTGTAAGTTATGGATCTCAATCAGGCGAAAACTATTGGTATGACCGTACTAATGTATGGGAAAATGAGCGGCTATTAAGTAATACACCACGTTATATTGTCGACTCAAGATCCAGAAGAAGAAGCACCTCCGAGTTTGCAGATTATGGCCATATTAAAGTTGCCAGGGCCGCGAAAGAACTTTCTGATGGCGGGACTAAAATAAACCTAGGGTCCCACGGTCAGCTTCAGGGGCTTGGAGCTCATTGGGAGTTATGGATGTTTGCGCAGGGTGGTATGTCATCATTGCAAGCCATAAGAAGTGCCACTTTAAATGGTGCAGAGCATTTAGGCATGGCAAAGGAAATTGGATCTCTGGAGACCGGAAAACTAGCTGACATGCTTATTCTTGATGCGAATCCACTTGACGACATCAGGAACACTGAAAAAATCAAATATGTGATTATCAATGGGCGAGTATATGATACCGAAACGATGAATGAAACCATCAGCCGCGAAAAAGCACGCAACCTATTTTGGTGGCAGATGAACAGATCAGAAAGTTTTACTATCCCTCAGGGAAATATTGAAACCTATACTTTCACTCATCCAGAATGTGATTAAAATAAACGCAGACAGGGTTTAAAACCCTGTCTGCGTTGTTAAATATTCTGGGCAATTACAAAACCAGCCGACCAGGCCCATTGAAAATTGTAACCGCCTAGCCATCCAGTCACATCAACACATTCCCCTCCAAAAAATAAACCCGGTACCTTTTTAGCCTCCAGCGTTTTTGAAGACAGTTCATCAGTAGCCACCCCTCCTCTCATTACCTCGGCTTTATCATAACCCTTATTCCCTGCAGGTTTTACATTAAAGTGATGAATATAAGTATCAATTTTTTGAATATCTTCTTTTGTTAAAGATGCCAGATTCTTTTCAACCGGTAAAAACTTTGAAAGCGCATCAGCAAATTTCTTTGTAAACAAATCGGAAAATAATCCTGAAAGCGTTTTACGGCCATTAAGCATTTTCTGACTTTGAATGAGCTCTGTAATATTATCATGAGGAAGCAGATCGATTGAAATATGTTCACCGGGTTGCCAATAAGATGAAATTTGAAGAATTGCCGGACCACTAAGGCCCCAATGGGTAAATAATATATTTTCCTCAAAGCTTATTCTATCATTGGACACCCTGCTGAATATCGAATTTCCCGAAAGCTGGGCATACCATTCAGCATCTTTACCTGTTATTGTTAGCGGCACCAATGCAGGATCTGTTACGCTTATCTTTAGTCCAAATTGTCTTGCAATTCGTAATCCGAAATCAGTAGCACCCATTTTCTGAATAGGAAGTCCGCCACTTGCAATCACCACTTTTGCTACTCTGATCTCTTTTAATTTTCCGGCTCTGGAATAGCTGATTTTAAAATCGCCTTCATCTGTTTTCAAAACCTCTCTTACTTCTGCATCACAAATTATCTGCTGCTCCAGGTCTGCACAAAGTGACTCAAATACATTTACAATATCTTTTGCATTATTAGTAACCGGGAATAACTGTCCAAGTGTTTTTTCTTTTCCCAAAATACCATTTGCCTCAAAAAAGCTAATAGTATCATCCACTGTAAACTGTGAAAAAGCCGATTTACAGAAATGTGGATTGCCGGATATAAAGTTGGATTCTTCAGAGTAAAGATTAGTATAATTGCATCGTCCACCACCCGAAATCAAGATTTTAGCTCCAATCTTTTCATTCTTTTCAAGAATAAGTGTTCTTTTACCAAGATATCCGGCCTGAACAGCACACATAAGTCCACAAGCACCTCCTCCAATAATTACTGCGTCAAAATTATCTCCCATATTCTTTCAAGCAGCAAAGATAAACGGATATTCTCAAGAAAATTTATTCTTTAAGGCAGCCAGTTTAATTGTAATATCGGTTTCAGGAGCAGCTTCTTTATCCTTTGTCTTTTTAACAAAACTTTTGAGGGAAGGCTTAGAAACAGGAATGGGTTTTGGCCTTGCTTCCGGTTTATTCTCTGATTTCATAGAAAGCGCAATACGTTTTCTCAAAACATCAACTTCAGTCACCCTAACCATCACTTTCTGGCTTACCTTGACTACTTCATTCGGGTCTTTAATAAATTTATCGGCCATTTGACTTAAATGAACCAATCCATCCTGATGAACACCGATATCAACAAAAGCTCCAAAAGCAGTGATATTGGTAATTATTCCAGGCAAAGTCATCCCAACATGTAGGTCGGTAATTGCATTGATGCCATCCGAAAAACTAAAAGTTTCAAACTGCTCTCTCGGATCAAGGCCCGGTTTAGCCAATTCTTTTAAAATATCATTCAAGGTGGGTAAACCAACGGTTTCACTAATATAATTCTGTAATTTGATCCTCTGACGAAGCTGCTCATCTCTCATCAAGTCTTCCACTTTACAATTCAGATCTTTAGCCATTTGCTCAACAAGCGCATATCGCTCAGGATGCACCGCACTACTATCAAGCGGATGCTCCGCATTCCGGATACGCAGAAATCCGGCAGCCTGTTCAAAGGCCTTATCACCAAGCCGAGGAATCTGCCTAAGTTCAGACCTTTTTTTAAATGCACCATTCTTATTTCGGTATTCAACAATATTTTGGGCCAATTGCGGACCAAGGCCTGAAATGTAGGCCAAAATTTGTTTTGAAGCCGTATTCAATTCCACTCCGATCGAATTCACACAGCTAATTACTGTATCATCAAGAGAGGCCTGCAATTGATTCTGATCTACATCATGCTGATATTGCCCTACCCCAATTGATTTTGGATCGATCTTAACAAGCTCTGCAAGAGGATCCATTAAGCGGCGGCCGATTGATACAGCTCCTCTAACCGTAATATCCTTATCCGGAAACTCTTCTCTTGCAACATCTGAAGCTGAATAGATAGAAGCACCACTTTCATTAACCATAACTACTATTATATCAGTAAGTTGTAATGCTCTAATAAAAGTTTCTGTTTCCCTCCCTGCAGTACCGTTTCCAATTGCTATAGCCTCAATTCTATACTTTTCAACTAGAAATTTTATAGTTTTAACAGCTTCCTTAGCGGCCTCAGTTCCATTGTGGGGATAAATATTGGTATTCTCGATTAACTGTCCCAGATCATCAAGGCAAACAAGCTTACAACCTGTCCTGAAACCAGGGTCGATAGCCATAATGCGTTTCTGCCCAACTGGTGCAGCTAGTAATAGTTGGCGGGCATTATCTGCAAAAACACGAATGGCCTCGGTATCTGCCTGTTTTTTAGTCAATAATCGGATTTCTGTCTCCATAGAAGGATTGATTAGACGCTTACAAGCATCGGCAGCAGCCAGCTTAACTTGTTCTGTACAAGGATTTGATCCTTTTACAAATAAATCATCCAGAATTCTAATCGCATCGTCTTCCGGTACTTGGATATCCAAAGTGAGAATAATTTCCTTCTCAGCCCTTCTTAAAGCTAATATTCGATGTGAAGGAGCAGTTTTTACCGGTTCGGTCCAGTCGAAATAATCTTTATACTTCTGACCAGAATCTTCTTTCCCTTTGATCAATTTGGAATGGAAGTTACCCTTTAAAATAAATAATTCCCTCATTCTACTGCGAAGTTCAGCCTGTTCAGCCATAAACTCAGCCAGGATATCTCTAGCTCCATTGAGTGCCTCCGCTATATTCTGCACACCTTTCTCCTCATTTATAAATTTACTGGCCTCTGCATTCAGATCTCCATTTCCCTGTTGAATGATAAAATCGGACAGCTCCTGCAATCCCTTTTCTCTTGCTACAGAGGCTTTTGTCTTACGTTTTGGTTTAAATGGCAAGTAAATATCCTCCAAAATTGTCATCGTTTCGGCCTCCATAATCTGCTTTTCAAGTTCCTGTGTGAGCTTTTCCAATTCTGTCATCGATTTTAAAATCGCTTCCCTCCGTTTATCAAGTTCATCAAGCTGTTGTATACGATCACGAATAGCGGCAATCTGGACTTCATCAAGGCTTCCTGTTACTTCTTTGCGGTATCTTGCTATAAAAGGTACTGTTCCCCCCTCATTTAGCAGTTCTAAGGTTACTTTCACCTGCTTCTCTGTCACTGATAGCTCATCAGATATCTTCGTAATCTTATTTAAACTCATAATCTATTCCTAAAACTTTGCGAAGTTGAGGCTATCTATTCTAATTTCAAAAAAAGCTTATCCACAATTAATAAAAATTGATAGAGAATTAATAAAGCGATTGAATTGTTAATTCAATTATTGTTAATTTTGATTAATGGATGAAACTTCTCAGCTAAGCGAGTTCGGCAAGATATTTATCTACCTGATCATGGGTGTTTTATTCGTGCTCTTTACATTTTTCATCGGGAAGTTAGTTGCACCAAAAAAGCCCAATCCAGAAAAATTAAGTTCCTATGAATGTGGTGAGGAACCATCAGGAAATTCCTGGATACAATTTAATTCACGGTTCTATGTCATTGCACTAGTTTTTTTGCTTTTTGACGTTGAACTGGCTTTTATTTTCCCATGGGCTACAGTATTCAGTCGGCAGGAACTAATAAATGCTGATCCTTACTGGGGTTGGATGAGCCTTATTGAAATGTTCATTTTTGTGGGTATTTTATTGATAGGATTGGTATATGTCTGGAAGAAGGGTGACCTGAACTGGATCAGGCCTGAGCAATTTTTACCTGCATCACCTTCCAAAATACCATTTTCGGCCTATGAGGCTTTGAACAATGAAACCTATCTCACAAAATCGTTTAATAATGATTCTGAGATTCCAATACCCGAAAAAGTAAGAATTGAAGCACCGATTTCATCCGACAAACCAAGATTTATACCAAAATTTAAAAGACCTACAATTTGAGTTTAGAAATTAAAAACGATACCGGTTCAATAATGGTTGTTAAAGTTGATGATCTGCTTAACTGGGCTAGGCTATCATCACTTTGGCCAATGAGTTTCGGCATTGCATGTTGCGCAATCGAGATGATGGGATCTATGGCATCCACCTACGACCTTGATCGATTTGGGGTATTTCCCCGTCCTTCACCTAGACAGTCGGATGTAATTATTATTGCCGGTACTGTCACATTTAAAATGGCCGAACGTATCAAACGCCTCTATGAACAAATGCCTGAACCAAAATATGTGATTTCTATGGGTTCTTGTTCCAATTGTGGAGGTCCTTACTGGCAACATGGATACCATGTAGTAAAAGGTGTTGACAGAATAATTCCTGTTGACATTTACGTTCAGGGTTGTCCGCCAAGGCCTGAAGCGCTTATCGGTGCAATACTAGAGTTGCAAAAGAAAATTGCAAAGGAGAGCCTTTTAAGCAGCTGATTTCGACCGTTTAAGATAGCAAAGCAGCTACTCATAAAATATTTTTTGTGTCCTTTTAGCAAATGTAACAATCCAAAAATTGGATATTCTCACAGATTTCGCCTAAACTTGCAGCAATATGAAAGCATTTCACGGAGACTTGAAGCTTGGAATACTTGGTGGTGGCCAGTTGGGGCGCATGCTCATCCAGGAATCAATAAATTTTAACATTACCACTTATGTTATGGATCCCGATATAGAGGCTCCATGTAGAGATCTGTGCAAGAAATTTGTACATGGTTCATTAAGTGATTTTGAGGCCGTTTATAATTTTGGTAAAGAGGTTGATATTTTAACCATAGAAATTGAAAAAGTAAACGTTGATGCCCTTGAAAAGCTCGAGAAAGAAGGTTTAACTGTTTATCCGCAATCGCGAGTAATCAGACTCATTCAGGATAAAGGAACTCAAAAACAGTTCTTTAAAGAAAATGATATTCCCACCGCACTGTTTCAGGTGTTTGGTAATAAACAGGAATTGATTGCAGCGAATATTCCATTTCCGTATATCCAAAAACTTCGAAGGGATGGCTATGATGGTCGAGGTGTAAAAACGATAAAATCAGCATCAGATCTTGAGAAAGCATTCGAAGAGCCTTGTTTGATCGAAGAATTGATCAATTTTGATAAGGAACTATCTGTAATAGTTTCCAGAAATGAAGACGGCGAAATCAAGACATTCCCTTGTGTAGAAATGGAGTTCAACGCAGAAGCAAATCTGATTGAATTTCTGATCTCTCCTTCAACTTTAGAATTTGAATTACTGCAAAAAGCAGATCAGCTAGCAATAAAGATCGCTGATGATTTGAAGATTGTTGGAATCCTAGCAGTGGAGCTTTTCCTGACTAAGAAGGGAGATATTCTGGTTAATGAAATTGCCCCTCGTCCTCACAATAGCGGACATCAAAGCATTGAGGGTAATTTTACTTCGCAATACGAGCAATTATTGAGAGCTATATTTAATCTGCCTCTTGGAGATACAAGGGCAATCAGTAATTCGGTCATGATCAATCTGCTTGGTGAAAAGGGCTATGAAGGTGCTGCAGAATATGAAGGACTCCAAGAAGTACTCAAGCTGGAAGGTGTTTATATTCATTTATATGGGAAAAAAATCACTAAGCCATTCCGAAAAATGGGCCATGTCACGATTATGGATGATGACCGTCAGAAAGCGATTGAAAATGCACGCTTTATTCAGAATAAAATTAAAGTAAAGGCTTAGACAAATTATATATTTATTTAAGTACAATATTAAATCGATAAAAATATGGCAAGCCAAGCGATTAAAGTCGGAATTATTATGGGTAGTAAGTCAGACCTAGGCGTTATGCAGGATGCAGCAGATGTATTGAAAGAGCTTGGAGTTCTATTTGAAATTACGATCGTTTCAGCCCATCGCACTCCAGAACGTATGTTTGAATATGCACGCAATGCATCTCATAGAGGCTTAAAAGTGATTATTGCAGGCGCAGGTGGCGCGGCGCACCTACCCGGAATGGTTGCTTCAATAACACAGCTTCCGGTAATCGGAGTTCCGGTTAAATCTAGCAATTCTATTGATGGTTGGGATTCAATCTTGTCCATTCTTCAGATGCCAAATGGAATTCCTGTTGCCACTGTAGCGTTAAATGCAGCGAAAAATGCCGGAATACTTGCTGCTCAAATCTTAGGCACATCAGATGCTATTCTTTCTCAAAGACTTCTTGACTATAAAGAAGAACTTAAACGGAAGGTTGAGGAAAGTGCGAGGGAAATGGAAGGGAATTGAGAGTTGAGAATGGAGAGTTGATAATTTACAGATGACAATTGATAATTGAAAATGAGGAGTTTACCGTCATTTCGAACACGCTATGCTTAATTTCCAGGCTAAGAGAATAATGAAGCGTGGAGAAATCTGTTGTTAATTTAGACCTAGCTGTATTACCTCGCAGTCTTAATATTTTTTTATTTAGCCTTCTTTACTGCCTTCTCCAAAATGACCACAAGCCCTACTGAGAACTGACAACAGATAACAGTTAACTATTAAAGGCTAATTCCACTGCGGGTTTTCCGGGAAATTAGCAATGTGAGCATATTTTGGTCCAAGGCCGATCACCACTTCTCTCCATAGATTTTCTTCGTCTTCAACAAAAATCACTTCAGAGCTGTATTTATCGGTTACCAGCCAAGAATTCTGATTAAGTTCTTCATTCAGCTGGCCGGCACCCCATCCCGAATAGCCAACAAAAAACTTAATCTCATTATGATTAATCTGATTATTATTTAAAAGGATCTTGATAGTTTCAAAGTTACCTCCCCAAAATACTCCTTCACTAATCTTAATTCCACTATTCAATTTATCAAAACAAGAATGGACAAAATGAAGAGTATCCGGATCTACCGGGCCTCCGAAATAAACCGGAAAGTCAGTTCCCTTCACATCCGGGAATATATCATTCAGTAATAGATTACTCTTTTGATTTAAGATAAAGCCTACCGCTCCTGCTTCTTCACATTCAGCTAGTAAAACAACTGATCTTTTAAAATTTGGATCAGACATAAATGGCTCTGATAAGATCAAACATCCATTTTTGGGTTTAAGGGGACTTAGCATAACAGAATCATTTAATGTAATTATATTTGCAATATATATCTAATAATGATTGAAATGATAGAATGTAACCTGCAATTGTTAAATTTGCAGTATAAGACAACTATCCTTTAGCAAGCGGGTGAAAAACTATTAATATGTCAGTAAACAAAGAAACACTTGAAAACCTTCGTCAGGAATATATTTCTGAAAAACTATCTAAAAGTGAAGTAGATAAAGATCCAATTAAACAATTTGGAAAATGGTTTAAGGAGGCAATGGATGCAGGCATTCATGAGCCGAACGCAATGACCTTAGCTACCACTAGTATTGACCGAAAGCCTAGTGCAAGAATTGTTTTATTAAAAGGATTTGAGGAAAAGGGCTTTACATTCTACACCAATTATTTAAGTGCTAAAGGCAAAGAAATGTCAAAAAATCCGGTGGTAGCTATTGTTTTCCATTGGGCTGAATTGGCAAGGCAAGTAAGAATTGAGGGGACTGTTGAAAAACTTAGTAAGGAAGAGTCTGATCGTTATTTTCAAAGCCGGCCAAAAAAAAGTCAAATTGGTGCTCTCGTTTCTCCACAGAGTCAGGTGATTGAAAACCGGGATATCCTTGAAAAAGATATGAAAGAGGCTGATATAAAATATGAGAATAAAACGATTCCAAAGCCGGCACACTGGGGTGGATACTTGATAAAGCCCCAAGTTATTGAATTCTGGCAAGGCCGTCGAAGCCGATTACATGACAGAATTGTTTATAAAAAATCTGACAAACACAGTTGGAAAATTGTAAGACTTGCACCCTGATCTCCGCCAATGAATTTTAATGAAATAAAAGATCTGTTAACAGATAAATTTGGGCAAACTGCAATCTCAGTTATTGAACCTATGGGCTTACAACCGGCTTTGTTAATTGATCCCGATTTTATTGTACAGGTTTGTGAAGAGCTGAGAGACAACAATAAAACTTGGTTTGATTTTCTATCCTGTCTCAGCGGAGTTGATCATGGGCCTGAAAAGAACAAATTTGAAATAGTCTACCATCTTGCATCGATACCTCATAAACAGCAACTTGTGCTTAAAACAATAAAAGATCACGCCAGAAACAGCGATACCTTACCATCCTTCCTCACCGTTTCAGGAGTATGGCGTACAGCTGAATGGCATGAACGTGAAGCTTTTGATCTATTTGGAATTTATTTCGAAGGCCATCCAGACTTGAGAAGAATCCTGCTTCCTGATGATTGGGAGGGCTATCCACTGCGGAAGGACTATCAGGCAGCAGAAGAATATAAAGGAATCAAAATTAACTGAACTGGTTTCTAAGGATAACGAATTACATCATGCAGGTTAATAAAACTAGATATGCCCAATTGACTGAAGGCCTTAAGCCTGAGGAGATGTTAATCAATATGGGTCCTCAGCATCCTTCCACACATGGTGTTTTAAGGCTTGAACTGATTACCGATGGTGAAATTGTAAAAGAAGTAATTCCTCATATGGGCTATTTGCACAGGTGCTTTGAAAAACACTGCGAAAGCCTTACTTATCAGCAGATTATTCCATTCGTGGATCGCATGGACTATCTAGCTTCCATGAATAATGATCATGCATTCGTTATGGGTGTTGAACGTATGATGGGAATTGACAAAGATATCCCTAAAAGAGTTGAATATATTAGGGTGCTGGTTTGTGAGTTGAATCGAATTAGTTCACATCTTATTGCTATCGGGATTTATGGCATCGATATCGGTGCCTTTACGCCTTTTTTATGGTGTTTTCGTGATCGTGAACACATCATGAATATGCTTGAATGGGCTTCAGGTTCCAGAATGCTTTATAATTATATCTGGGTCGGTGGACTTTTCTATGATCTGCCGGTTGGTTTTGAGGAACGTTGCGCTGAATTTATAGCCTATTTCAAACCAAAACTCATAGAATTAAATCAATTATTAACAGGCAACCAAATATTTATTGGAAGAACAGCAGGCATTGGAGTGCTTCCGCTTGATGTTGCGATTAATTATGGTTGCTCCGGACCAATGTTAAGGGGTTCCGGTTTAAAATGGGATCTTAGGCGTGTTGATGAATATTCAGTCTATCCTGAACTTGAGTTTGATATTCCCGTAGGAAGAGGTGAAATGGGAAAGACTGGAGATTGCTGGGATCGATATAAAATACGGACAGACGAGATTGCAGAGTCAATTCGTATCATTGAACAATGTCTCGAAAGATTGCAAAAGGAATTAAAACGAAGTCCTGAATTTGACCCAAGGGCTAAACTTCCCAAAAAAATCATTCCAAAAGAGCAGGATTTTTATATCCGGGCTGAAAACCCAAAAGGTGAACTCGGTTATTATTTTATATGTGACGGAAAAACCGAAATTCCTAGGCGTGTAAAAGCAAGAGCCCCAAGTTTTAATAATTTATCTGTACTTCCTGAAATATCTAGGGGTGTATTAATTGCAGATCTGGTAGCAATACTAGGATCAATAGATATTGTTCTTGGCGAGGTTGACCGTTAAATCAAAAAGGCTGAAAGAATCAAAATTCCATCAGCCTTGATAAACACAAAACAAAATATTTAATAGACTTTAACCATATAAATATATGGTTCTAATTTCTTGAACTGCTCTTTACGACTTAAACCGGCCAATGTATTTCTTTTGTTCACAACAAGCTTTTCATCTAAAGAATCCTGTGGAATTGCTTCAATAGATTTAAGTATATAAGATGACTTTATTGCGAATGCCGCACCATCTAGTAATGCCTGCTTTCCATTTATTATTCCTATTACATTTCCAAGATTATCCAGTAATGGTCCTCCACTATTTCCTGGATTAACAGGAATTGATACCTGATAAGCTACTGTATCTCCTGCAAAACCATTTTTTGCACTTACGTATCCTTTACCTAAAACCTGCTCATCTCTTGGAAAACCTATCGTAAATACATCCTCTCCAACATCAGAAGCAGCCTTTTTAAATGTATAAGGCAAACTTGCCAGCTTCTCAAAACCGGGATCTGTAATCTGAAGAACAGCCAAATCATAGGCAGGATCAATATAGATCAATTTTACCTTAAATGACTCACCACCAGAGTTTTGTACATAAACTGAGTCAGCACCCTTAATTACGTGGAAATTAGTAACTACATACCCGTTAGACGATAAAGCAAAACCTGTACCTCCATATTCACCCGGATCTGAAGGACCTTTTGCGGGTTTATCATTTATATTCTTGATCAAAGCATTCTGAGAACGTTTAATGCTATTGATTTCTCGACGGAGCAGATTAACATTAGTTGAGATGGACTTCGAAAAATAACCAGTTGAAAGCAAGGTACCTGAAACTGCAATTAAAGCTACTGTTGCAGCAATGGCAGTACTAATACGATATTTCTTCCATAAACGAATCACCCGAGGTGCCTCAGGAGCAACCTCATCCTTAATCGCCTGAATATCCAGCGATTCATGAATTACGTTCATATCAGATGAAAGCTTAACCCTGCTTCCATATTCAGAAAGATTTAAGATAAAGTTTTGATGCTCAACAACCTTCAAGTCAAATGATGGGTCACTTATTCTCTTTTGCTCGAAATCAGAAAGCTCAGAACCAGCTAATTCTCCCTTCAAGTAAGCATCTATTAAATTCATCAATTCCAAATCACTTTTCATCTTCTTCTAATTAGGTTTGAAAAAATAATTTTTTCAAACGTTGCAGGCATTTATATTTTTGAGTTTTGGCATTATCCGCATTGGTATAGCCAAATTTCTCACAGATTTCCTGCATCGATCTGTTCTGTATATAATAATCTTCTATTATGGTTTTACAAGGCTCTCCTAATTGATTGAGCGCTAATTCCATCATTTCAAACTGTCTGTCCTTTTCTTCATGCTTTTCCAAATCATCTTCAACTGCGATGATATCAGAAAAGTCCTGAATGTTTCTTCTTGTCTTGCTTTGCTCATTTAAGCGCTTTAGCCATAATCTTCGACAAACAGAATATAGAAAAGTTTTAAGCTTACTGTTCAGCTCAAAGTTTCCACCTTTAACTTTATTGTAAAGAACTATAATCGATTCCTGAAATACATCTTTAGCGTCATCTTCATTTCCATTATTTTTAAGTACTAATTGAAGTACCATCGGAAAATATGAAGTATATAAACGGCTAAGAGTTTCCTTCGAATCATTCAGTATCCCTAACACAATCTCACTATCTGCTGGAGCTGAACTTTTTAACTCTTTTTTCACTATTAATACTTTTTGTTAGGAATTGTAACCCAATGATAGGAAAATAATTTTTTATTTTTTGTTGATTAGCAAGGGTTACCTTTTTTATTAACGGGTATTAAGAGTAATTATTTATAAATAAATTAAAACACTAAACAATGAAAAATCTTTTCAAATTCGGTTTCTTAGCTTTAGCTATCTCTTTATCAGTTGCTGCCTGTAACTCAAACAAAACTGAAGAAGTTGCTACTGATTCGGTTGCTGTAATGGACACAACTATTGTTGTAGATTCAGTTACTGTTGATTCTGCTGCACTTGATACTGCTGCTGCTCAATAATTAAACCAAAAATTACAATTGGCCATCTTGGATTAAATCCTAGATGGCTTTTTTTTATTTCTAAAATCTGTGTCAAGATAGAAATCGAAAACCAATTCTTTTCCTTCTGAAAGCAAAATAGAATAATCATTCAAGAATTAGTTCTAGACTGCTTATGGCTTCTTTTTAAACCAGCCTTTTATTCGTTTTGAATTAGAATCTCCTATTAATAACATACATGGCACTAGAATCAGAGTAAGGAAAGTTGCAAAACCTAAACCAAATATCATGGTCCATGATAATGGACCCCAGAAAGCTACGTTATCTCCACCAAAATAAAGATTTGCGTCAAATTCAGTAAATAGAGTAACGAAATCCATATTCAGACCAACGGCAAGAGGAATTAATCCCAGCATTGTTGCTGTAGCCGTAAGTAATACCGGAGTCATCCTAGTTCTACCCGCTTCTATGATCGCATCCTTTATATCCATCCCCTGCTCGATCATTACTTCAGTAAATTCAACCAACAGAATACCATTTCTTACCACGATACCGGCAAGAGCAATAATAACCACTCCAGACATCACGATAGACATTTCCATTCTGAATATGGTAACGCCAAGTAATACCCCAATTATACTGAATAGGATCTCACTCAGGATGATCAATGGCTTGGTAATTGAATTAAACTGAGTTACCAGTATGATAAGAATAAGTCCCAAAGAAATCATTAATGCAGTACCAAGGAAAAGCATGGTTTCCTGCTGTTCTTCCTGTTCACCTGCCATATTGACTTCAACCCCTGTCAGTGATTTAAACTGGTCAATTTCACGTTGTATATTAGCCACTACCTCATTCGGATTGTATTCACCTAGAACATTGGATGAAAGAATGATGATTCTCTTTTCTTGTTTACGTTTGATTCCTCCGTAAGTATTCACATAATCTATAGATGCAAAGGAAGAAAGCGGTACCTGACGGATAATTCCACCCATACCCATATCGCGGTAAGTAACTTTCATATTCCGTAAAGCATTCAGATTGTTTCTCTGGCTTTCATTTGCCCTGAGGTTGATCTCATAATCTTCATTGACATCACGGAATTTGGAAACTTCCTTTCCAAAAATAGCCGTACGCAAATCCATTCCAATTTGTGCACTGGAAATTCCCTCACGATTAGCGCGCTCACGATCAATATCGAAAATAATTTCAGGTTTGTTGTTTTGAAAATCTGATTTCAACTCTTCAACACCTGCAATTTGACGGCTATCAAGGTATTGTTTCAAGTTTTCAGAAACTTTTACCAGTGAATCAAGGTTATCTCCTGTTATCTCAATACTAATCGGCTTGGCTGTTGGCGGACCTGATTGCTCCTGAGCCACAGTAATTTCAGCCCCAGGAATTCCTTTAACTGCGTCCCTTATCCTATCTAAGTATACCGAAGTGCTTTCACCTGTACGCTTTCCAAAACTCACAAATGCAACCGTGACCTTTCCCATATTGGAATACTGTCCCTGATCTTCACTCTGTGGGTCAGTTACCCCTATTGTAACATTAGATAGTATTGAGGATACATCTTTATTGTCCCTCCCTACTACTTTAGTGACATTTTCTTCAACCTTTTTTACGACGACATTGGTATATGCCTGATCTGTACCTACCGGTAACTGGATATAGACATAAACAAAATTTGGATCTGCCTTTGGAAAGAATACGATTTTTGGAGGCACTACCGAAATAAGCACAAGTGTTAGGAAAAATAATCCAACGGTACCCCATAATATCATCCTAGGTCTCAAAATTGCCCATTTTAGAAGCGAAACATATTTATTTTGAAAGCCTGGCCAAATATTAGTTTGGAAATTTCGGACAGCCCTATTCAGATAAAAATGATTTAGCAGATAGAGAAACCCTACGAAAACCACCAGATTTCCAATTCCAAAATTGATTAAATAGCCCAAAATAGCAACTCCTAAAAATATCAGAAGATTCTTCCTAACACTTTTATCGAACCTTGGTTTTGTTACAGAATGATCTTCCGGAACCATAAAATCCACTGCAAACACTGGATTAATTATATAAGCTACCACTAGCGAAGCAAGAAGAGTAATGATCAATGTCATTGGTAAGAAGAACATAAATTCACCAATTACACCCGGCCAGAATAATAAAGGAACAAATGGAGCCAAAGTAGTCAGAGTACCTGAAAGCACTGGCAAAAACACCTCTGCAGCAGCAATTTTGGCTGCTTTTTTTATTGGAACTTTTCCATTATCAAAAATACGATGCGTATTTTCTATAACTACAATTGCATCATCCACAACAATTCCAAGACCTAAAAGGAAAGAGAATAAAACCATCATATTCATGGTAAAGCTGAAGCCCATTATTCCACCAAGGGCAGGCATAGCCATAAAAGCAATGAACATGGATAATGGTACCGACAGCGCCACGAACAAAGCATTGGTAATTCCCATGAAGAACATCAGGATAACAGTGACCAGAATGAAACCTATGATAATCGTATTAATTAGGTCGTGCAAAGTAATACGGGTTCGATCCGATTGATCTCCGGTTACCGTAATGTTAAGATTCTTAGGTAATGAAGTTGCTTTCATTTCTTTTATCAATACATTGATTTTATCAGATGCATCAATCAGATTTTCGCCACTTCTCTTTTTAATATTTAAGGTAATTACATTTTTTCCATATAAACGAGCATAACTTTCCTGTTCCTTAAATGAGTCTTTCACCTCGGCAACATCTCTAAGATAAATAGATGAACCTGTTGGAGTTTTAATAATCAGATTAGATAATTCCTGAGCACTGACAAACTCTTTTTTTACGTTAAGCGTTCTGCGAACTCCATCCATTTTAATAGTTCCACCAGAAATAGTAAGGTTCTCATATCCAACTGCACGTTCAATATCTCCAAATGAGATCTGAGCAGCTGCCATCTTATTCAAGTCAGCGTTGATCTGTACCTCCTGTTCTAGGGCTCCAATAATGTCGACCCCAGAAATTTCTTTCAGGCTTTCAACCTGATCCTGAACATCCTCGGCGTATTTCTTAAGACTCTTGAGATCATAGTCGCCAGAAATATTCAAGTACATAATCGGCAGATCCGAAAGATTAATGTCCATAACATTAGGTTCATTCGGAAGGTCTGACGGAAGATCCTGTCTTGCCTTATCAACTGCATCTTTTACCCTTTGTTTGGCATCTTTTGTTTCAACATTAGTATTAAACTCAGCTGTAATTATCGAAAAATCCTGATAAGAATTGGAAGTTATCCGTTTTAATCCTGAAGCAGACTTCAATTGTTTTTCGATCTGTTTGGTTACCAGATTCTCCATATTGGCAGGAGAAGTTCCCGGATAAATAGTCTGAATAAATATTTTAGGGATAACAACTTCGGGGAAATTCTCCTTCGGCAATCCCAAATATGAAAAATACCCAATCACTGCAATGATAACAGTTAGCACATAAATTGCTGTTCTGTTTTCTATTGCCCAACTGGATGGTTTAAATTCTTTGTTAGGGTCTTCCATCTGATTTTATATTATGATGTTTTCTTTAAAGGGTAAATAGAATTAATTGGCTTTCACAATATCTCCCGGACTTAAACCATTAGTACCAGCAACTATTACCTTATCTCCTACCTTAAGTCCAGAGATAATTTCTGCCTGTCCTTCAGAAATTTTACCTACCTGTATATTAACCCTCTTTGCTTTTCCTCCATCTTCTAAATAAACATAATCACCGTTCTCAGCCTTCTGTATGGAGTTTACAGGAATAACAAGTGCCTTAAGATTTTGGTAATCAATTATTTTAAGAATGGAAAGCATATTAGGACGATACCTACTATTTGAAGGAAGCTTAATTTCTACGGTAAAGCTCCTGGAAACCGGATCTATGGTCTTGGATGCGAATGCTATTTTTGTTGAAACTGTGTCAGGAACATCAGGTAAAATAACCTGAACATTATCACCCTGATTAACTCTGCTTGAATATGACTCAGCAACTAAAGCTTTAGCTTTCAATTTACTGGCATTAATAACTCTGATCCCTGACATTCCGGGAGAAACTGCTTGCCCGACTTTGAGATCCATCGCATCGATTGTTCCTGAAATCGGAGATTTAATCTTAAACATGCTAAGTTGGGTCTTTACTGTCGAAATACGACGCTGGGCTGCATCACGCTGAGTTTTTGCATTCAAAAACTGGACTTCAGTCCCGATCTTTTGATCCCAAAGACTCTTTTGACGCTCAAAAAGGGTTGTTGCTAGATCAAGTTGATTTTCAAGTTCAGAAATATTTTGACGCAAAACCTGATCATCTATTTGTGCTAAAACCTGTCCCTTACTTATATTTTGTCCAATAACTGCGTAAACAGCAGTTACCACTCCGGGCACTTCAGGATTTACCATAAGATTCTCTTCAGCATCAATTTTACCCTGAACTTCTAGATAGTTTTTAAATGCTGTCTCTTTTAATTCTAAAACAGAAACATCTTTCACATCAGCAGTAGCAACACTTCCAACTTCAGCTTCAAGCTTTTCGATTTTTGAATTCAATTCAACACGCTCCTTCTTCAGCACTTCAAGTTCAGATTTTTTATCGCTTGGTTTCCCTCCACAGGATGCCAGAAAAATAATAGTTGAGATTAATAGTATTCTTTTCATTTGAATAGTTTTTGTTTTTATAATGATCCGCAGAAGGCGGTTTGGTTTGCTGTATTATTAACATTGTCTAAAAACCAGATTTAGATTCTTTTTCTTTAATAAACGATCTTACCCAATGCCTTATCCATGTTAACCCTGTTGATAAGAAGTTCATATAATGCGTTGATATAATTATTTTGAGCTTCTTTGAGAGAGGTTTCTGCAGAAGTTACTTCAATGCTTGAACCAACACCCTGCTCATATTTGATCTTTGTAACTCTTAAAACTTCCTGAGCAAGCTCCATATTTCGGTTTTGATTTTCGAGTGATTTCAAGCCATTTAAATAAGTTGTTTGAGCCTGTTCAACCTCAAGACTAATTCCATTTTTGAGATTGATCAGATTATTCTGAGTTTTAAGAATTTCCAGTTTAGCATTCCGAACCTGATAGAGTTTAATGCCACCAGAAATTATTGGAACCGCTAGTCTAAAACCAATAACC
>Ga0105050_10003946_pt1 | contig 20123 bp, 17 predicted proteins | sample FRY01_FD_78088 | JGI IMG/M metagenome (GOLD analysis project Ga0105050, IMG submission 78088) | Freshwater microbial communities from Lake Fryxell liftoff mats and glacier meltwater in Antarctica - FRY-01 | ecosystem: Environmental > Aquatic > Freshwater > Ice > Glacier meltwater ...
CCGCCCCGGCCCTAACCGCGTGGCCTATCTTCGCGACGCGAATGTCGGGATGCCGAGCTGCGCCGAAGGGCGCGCTACGCCGGAAGGTCGATCCAGGAAAGATGCCCGCCCTTGCCCGCCCCGGTGTCCAGGAACACCGCCGTCCCGCCGCTCCGCCCGCTGCGCACATACGGGCGGCCATCGGCGCTGCGCCGGTCATGCCCGACATACACGGTGGTTCCGGCTGGGATGTGGTCGACCCAGTGCAGCACCCGCTCCGGATAGCCGTCGGCCTGCAGCCGGCCGGTCGTTTGCCCATACAGCGCGCGCGCCAGCACGCCGTGCACCCGTCCCTCCGGCAGCGCAGGCGGGTCGGCGCGCAACATGTCGGTGTGGAAGGCGCCGTGCACGAACAGGCGCGTGCTGCCGTCGGCGGTGGCTTGGCGCAGCCATACCGGCGCATGGTCGATCGCCGTGGCGGCGCGCAGGCGCAGTTCCGGGTCTAACTGTTCCAGCGTCGCGGCCAGTTCCGACCCGATCCGCACATCGCGCCCGGCCAGCGCGCGGCCCAGCTTGTGGTCGTGGTTGCCCAGCAGGAACACGCCCCGGCCGGAATCGACCATGCGTAGTGCGATGCGCATCGTCTCCGCGCTGTCCGGCCCGTAATCCACGATGTCGCCCAGCTGGATCACGAAGCGGTCGGTCTCCACGGCAATGGCGAAGGCGCGCGCGTCGCCATGCACGTCGCCCACCACGCGCACCGGCATGGCCGCCGGCAGCGCGGTCGGGGGCAGGCGCGAGGGTTCGGCGCTGTCGTGGGGCATCACGCCGCCTTGCGCAGCCCGGCGAAGGCTGCCAGCGCCCGCTCCCGCCCCGCCGCGAGGTCGACGACCGGGTGCGGATAATGCGTGCCAAGTCGCACCCCGGCCGCCTGCAGCACCAGCGCCGGAGCCTCCCACGGCGCATGCACCACACTGTCCGGCAGGGCGGCAAGCTCGGGCACGTAGCGGCGGACATAGGCGCCGTCGGGGTCAAACTTGCGCCCCTGAAGCACCGGGTTGAACACGCGGAAATACGGCGCCGCATCCGCCCCGCAGCCGGCGACCCACTGCCAGGAAGCGGCGTTCTGCGCGAGGTCGGCATCCACCAGCGTGTCCCAGAACCAGGCTTCCCCGGCCTGCCACGGGATCAGCAGGTGCTTCACCAGGAAGCTCGCCACGATCATCCGTACCCGATTGTGCATCCAGCCCGTCTGCCACAGCTCGCGCATGCCGGCATCCACGATCGGAATGCCGGTGCGCCCGCGCTGCCAGGCGCGCAGCCCGGCCGGGTCCTCGCGCCACGGCATGGAAGCGAACTCCGCGCGCAGCGGCGCCTCCGGCAAGGCTTGGTTGTGCCACAGCAGGTGGGCGGCGAACTCGCGCCACAGCACCTCGTCGCGGAACTTCTCGCAGGCCGCGCCGGCATGCCACACCTGCCGCGGCGAGATCTCCCCCCAGGCGAAATGTGGCGACAGGCGCGACGTGGCCTCGCGGCCCGGCAGGTCGCGCCCCGCACGATACCCCGACAGGGCGGCGCGGACGAAGGTGGCCAGTCGCGCCTGCGCCCCGGCCTCGCCCGGCGTCCAGGTGCAGCGCAACCCCTCGGCCCAGTCCGGCGCGCCTGGCAACAGGCCCCAGGCTTCCAACGTGTCGGAGTCAACCGGCGGCCCGGGCGGCAGCCGCTCTGGTGCAGCCTCGGCCGCCGGCACCGCCACCCCGGCGCGCAAGGCTCGTCCGAAGGGCGAGAACACAGCATAGGGCGTGGCGGCCTGGGTCTTGAGCTGGTCGGGATGGTGCAGCAGGGCGGTCATGTGGCAGTGCAACTTCACCGGTCCCAGCGCCGCGATCACCCGGCGATAGGTCGCGCGCGCCCAGGGTTCGGTCGGAATTCCGGCATGGATTTCCGCCGCCCCGATCTCGGCGGCCAGGCGCGGAATAACCTCTGAGAACCGCCCCCGGCGCAGCACCAGCTTCGCCCCCCGTGCGGCCAGGTCGTCCGCCAGCGCCGCGAGGCTGTGGTGCAGCCACCACCGGCTGGCCCCGCCCGGCGCCCACGCCCCGGGGCTCGCCTCGTCCAGCACGAACACCGGCACGACGGACCGCCCGGTCGCCAGCGCGGCAAGCAGTGCGGGATTGTCGGCCAGCCGCAGCTCCCGTCGCAGCCACAGCAGCACGGGACCGGAAGGGCTGGGTCCGGAACGGGTGCTTGCGGGCGAGGTGGTCACGGCGGGGAAGTCACTCCTGGCGAACACATGACGTTCATATGGGGTGGTGCCCCGGCCGCAACAGCCTCACCCGGCGCGGCCACCATCACCTGCGCGCCCAGCGGCACCAGGTCGATGGCATCCCACAGCGACCACCAGCGCCCGCGCCAGTCCGCGACGGATTTCGCCGGCGGTCCGTGCTTTGCGAAGGCGCGCAGGATGTGCACCACCCCCTCCGGCAGCAGCTGCGGGCTGCCGTCCGCTGCGTTGGTCAGCACCGACACCGTGATCTTTTGCGACGGGATGGTGGCGGTCTGCGTCTTCACCCCCTGGAACCCGCCGGAATGCCCGACCATGTCCCACCCGTCCGCCGTATCGGGCACGGCCCAGGGCTTGCGCGTCAACTCCCGCCGGCTGGCCGCCGACAGCAGGCTCTTCGGCGGCGCCGGGTCGAGCGTGGCATAGTGATCCGCCGCTGGTGGGCGATCCATTGCGGGATATAGGCGCGCGCGGGGGCGAGCCAGTCGGCCATACGGGGCGGTCTCCGATCGGAATGACTATAGCTTGAGGAGTGATTGTCCCGCCGGCAACCGCCCGTCGGCGCGCCCGCCAGCCCGGCTCTGGAACGCAAAGCTGAACAGCCGCTCCTGCCCCAGCAGGAACACCCGCCCGCCGCGCGGGAACAGCCCGGCGATCGCCGGGTCGTGCACGTCGAGCCCCCCGGTATAGGCCCCCAGCGCCGGCAGGATCAGCCGGCGGCTGTCGGCCACGAAGCACGGGCGCGAGACGGTGGCGCCGCGCGCGGGAATGCTCGCCTTGGGGTGGAAATGCCCGCTGACCTCGCGGGTCGCGCCGGGAACTGCACCGGGATGGGCCTGATGGCGGAACACCAGCCCGCCCGCCTCCAACTCGGCCACCGATCTGCCCGGCAGGCCGTCCGGCGCCTCGGGGTCGTGGTTGCCGCGCACCCAGACCAGCTGGGTGTGCCGTGCAAACTGCACCAGCCGGTCGCGCTCGGCAGCTCCCAGCCGGGCGGATCCGTGTCGATCATGAAAGGAATCGCCCAGCAGCACCGTGGTCGCCGGCTGGTACCGGCGCAGCAACAGGGCCAGCCGTTCCAGCGTGGCGACGCTGTCCCAGGGCGGCAACAGGCTGCCCTTCGCCGCCGCCGCCGAACCTTTCTCCAGATGCAGGTCGGCCACCGCCAATAGTCGCTGCGCCGGCCAGACCACGGCGCCGCCGGGGTCCAACATCAGGCGGTCGGGGCCTAGGTGGATCGGGGCTGCGGTCATCGCGCGTTAGTGCCGCGCATCGCCGAGCACGTCGAGCGCCCGCAGCCGCAGCCCGCCCCAGCGCACCGGCATCGCCATCGTGCGGATGCGCCGATCGACCGGCTCGGCGATGTCGATCACCACGCGCACCACCTCGCCGGTGCCCGCGGGCAGCGCCACCTCCACCACGCCCGGCTCCAGGTCGCGTAGCGTGGCCGAAACCACGGCGGCATCGGCACCGTAGCGGTTCGCGCCGGCGGCGACGCGGATCCCGGCGCTGCCGCCCGGACGGCGAGCGATGCCCTCCACCACCAGGCGCAGTCGTGTGGCCGGGCCATCCAGCCGGAACAGCAGCGTGGCCCGCGGCCCCGACGACCAGAACATTGCTTCGCCATCCTCGTGCCAGCCCCAGGACAGCAGCGGCCGCAGCGCCGCCGCCGCCAGCCCGACGGCCGGTGCCTGCACCGCGGCCAGCGGAGGGCCAGTGGGGGAATCGGTGGGGTTATCGGTTGGGGTATCGGCAGGGCGGCACATGATCATGCCGGGCCGCGCGTCGCAACGCACGGCATCGCCGAGTGCCGCGCGGCGGAACCCGACGATGGCGGCATCGCCGACGAAGGCGCGCAGCTCGCCGTCGCGCAGGGCGAGATCGAAGGCATCGCTGTTAAGGATCTCGCAGCTTGTCCCGGGGGTGCTGCGCGACAGCCGCATCTCGCCCAGCACCATGCCGGCGCGGATCGCAGCCAAGCGCACGCGATCGATGCCGGCCTCATGCCGGCTTTGCAGCGCGCAGGTGTTCGCGGTGCCCAGCATCCGGCCGTCCCGCAGCGACAAAACCGGCGGCGGCACAATTTCGCCCTGCCAATAACGCCAAAGGTCGGCGCGCAGCGGGGCGGTGTCGGCGAGTTGCAGCGCCACGGCCAGGGCCAGCACGCCGCGCAGCGCGGGGCGAGGCAGGCGGCGCTCGGCGATGATCAGGGCGGCGAGCAGCACCGTGTAGCCCACTGGCCAGAACGCCCTTCCGCTGGCCCGGATCGGCGCCATCAGTCCCTCCAGCCGCGACGATTCGAGCGCCACCAGTTTGATGTCGCCCAGAAACACCCGGTTGCTCAGCGCGATCGCGACCAGCCCCAGCAGCACCGCCCCCAGCGGCAGCCAGCGCCGCCACGCCAGCCGGCGGGCGCAACCGGCGGCAACCAGCGCCAGCAGCAGGATGCCGGCGCCGAGATAGTTGAAGCCCTCGTACTGGCCCCCGGTCGCATCGAGCACCGGCAGGTCGGCGCCGAACAGGCCCGAACGCTGCGGCCAGACCGGAGATGCGAGGTTCATCGAAAAGAAGCCGAAACCGAAATTCGCGCCGCCGACGCTGCCGCTCAGCACAATGAACATCGCCAGCGGGACGATCGCGACCGCGGCGAGCCCGCCCGCCGCCAGGCTTGGTTCGCGCGGCGGCGTGATCGCGCGCTGCAACGCCGGGGCGGCGAACAGCGCCACGCTGAACAGGAAGAGATGCGGGTGAACCAGCGCCGCCACCAGGGCGAGGCCCATCGGCGCGCGCCATTCGCGCCAGCCCACCGGCGCGACCCCGCGCATCATCCGCCCGCACTGGCCGAGCGCCGCCAGGATCAGGAAATGTGCACACAGATTGATGTGCTCCATCCGGTCGATCAGCGCCGGGAACAACAGCGCCAACGCCGCCGCCGCAATCGCGGTTTCCGGCGCCCGCGCCCCGAACCCACGCACCGCATAAACCGCGGCCACGGGTTGCAGCAGCCAGCACAGCGCCAGGAACGGTGCGAACAGGTTCACCGGCCGGCCGAGTGCCGCGGCCAACACCTTGGCCAGCAGCGAGGCCAGCGGGTTGCTGTCGGTCATCGCAATGCTGGCCCCGTCCGGCCACCCCAGCACCGGTGAATGCAGCAGCGGCCAGCCCCAGGCCCCAAGCTGCAACGCGATATGCCCGGTCAGGTTCTGCGCCAGATCGGCCGGTGGCGCCCGCCAGACATCGCCGCCCCCGGTGATCGCCCCCAGCGGCAACAGCGCCGGCAGCGCCACCAGCCCGATCGCCAAAGCCGCAAGATAGGCGGCCGCCCTCATCCGAACAGCCGACCCTGACGCCGATCAGGCCGCTGGTCGGGACGCCGGTCGGGGCGCGGCGACGGGCCGGGCGGCGTGATCGTGCCCATCGCCTCCGCCGCCAAAATCTCCGCCTCGGCCAGCAGCGCATCATCGCCCTCGCCGCTGCGCACGCTTTCCCGCCCGATCTCCAGCAACACCGGCACCGCCAGCGGCGATACGCGCGACAGCTTCACGTGCCGCACCCGCCCCCTGATCCGCCGCAGGAACCCCGCGATCCGGTCGATGTCGGTCAGCCCCCCTGCCGCATCGGCCCGCGTCGCCCGCAACAGCACATGGTCTGGCTGGTGGCGCCGCAGCACGTTGTAGATCAGGTCGGAATTCACCGTCACCTGGCGCCGGGACTTCTCCTGGCCGGGATGATGCCGCGCGATCAGCCCCGCGATCACCGCCACATTGCGAAATGTCCGCCGCAGCATCGAGCTTTCCGCCATCCAAGCCTCCAGGTCGTCGCCCAGCATGTCCTCCTCGAACAGCCGCGCCACGTCGGCCGGCGGCGCGGCGCTCCAGGTCGCCAGCACATAGTCGGTCGCCACGAACCCCAGCGGCTGGAATCCGGCGCGCTGCATCCGCCGCGTCAGCAGCATCCCCAGCGTCTGGTGCGCGTTGCGTCCCTCGAAGCAATAGGCCACCAGGAAATGCACGTCCCCGCGGGGAAACGTCTCGATCAGCAGCCCGTCCTTGCCCGGCAGCTGCGACAACGACCGCTGCAACCCCAGCCACTCCCGCACCGGCGCCGGAAAGCTCGGCCAGGTCGCCGGATCGCTCAGCATCGCCCGCACCCGGGCGGCGAGGTTCGTGGTCAGCGGCATCCTGCCCCCGGCATAGGCCGGCACCTTCGGCTCCCCGCTGCCCCCCTCCACCACCTCGATCCAGGTCTCGCGCAGCCGCACGAAGCGCAGCAGCCTTCCTGCGAAGATGAACGTGTCGGCCGCGACCAACCCGTTGACGAAATACTCCTCCACCTCCCCCAGCGTGCCACCACCTCTTCCGGCCAGCCGCACCTTGATCATCGGCTCCTCGACGATCGTGCCGATGTTCATCCGGTGCTGCCGCGCCACCCGCTCCCCCATCGCCTGCACAACCCCCTCGCTGTCGCGGAACAGCTTGCGGAACTGCTGGTAGGCCTGGAGCGAATATCCCCCGTTCTCCACGAACTCCACGACGTCATCGAAGTCCTGGCGCGACAGCCCGGCATAGGGCGAAGCCCGCCGCACCTCGGCAAACAGCCCGTCCGGCCGGAACCCCCCCGCGCAGGCCACCCCCAGCACATGCTGCGCCAGCACATCGAGCCCCCCCGGCCGCGGCGGATCGCCATCCAGCTCGCCTGCCGCCACGCCGAGGATCGCCGCCTCGCACTCCAGCACCTCGAACCGGTTCGCCGGCACCAGCACCGCCCGGCTCGCCTCGTCCATCCGGTGATTCGCCCGCCCCACCCGCTGCAACAGCCGCGACACCCCCTTCGGCGCCCCCACCTGCAGCACCTGGTCCACACCCCCCCAGTCGATCCCCAGGTCGAGCGACGACGTCGCCACCACCGCCCGCAGCGTCCCTTCCGCCATCGCCCGCTCAACCTTTTGCCGTTGCTCCGGCTCCAGCGAGCCGTGATGGATCGCGATCGGCAGCGTCTCGGCATTGAGCTTCCACAGTTCCTGGAACATCAGCTCCGCCTGCGCGCGCGTGTTGACGAACACGATCGTCATCCCCGCCGCCCGGATGCGCTCCAGCACCAAGGGTGCACTCGCCAGCCCCATATGCCCCGACCACGGCAGCCGCCCTTCCGGCAGCATCACCTCGATCGCCGGCGGCGCGCCCCCCTGCACCTCCACCCGCCGCACCCCACCCCCGCGCCCGTCCGCGGACACATACGCCATCAGCGCCGCCGGATGCGCCGCCGTCGCCGACAGCCCGATCCGCCGCGCCCCCGGCGCCAGCGCCGCCAGCCGCGCCATCCCCAGCGCCAACTGGTCGCCGCGCTTGGTGCCGGCCAACGCATGCACCTCGTCCACCACGATCGCCCGCAGCGTGGCGAAGAACCCGCCCGCCTCGGGCTGCGACACCAGCACGGCCAGGCTCTCCGGCGTGGTCAGCAGGATGTTCGGCGGCGCCTGCTTCTGCTGCCGCCGCTTCGCCGTGGAGGTATCCCCGGTGCGCGTGTCGATCGTCACCGAAAGCCCCATCTCCTGCACCGGGACCACCAGGTTGCGCGCGATATCCGCCGCCAGCGCCTTCAGCGGCGACACGTATAAGGTGTGCAAACCCAGGCAGGGCGCCGCATGCAACTCCACCAGGCTCGGCAGGAACCCCGCCAGCGTCTTGCCCCCGCCGGTCGGCGCCGTCAGCAGCACGCTCTCCCCCGCCCGCGCCGCCGCCAGCACGTCGAGCTGGTGCCCGCGCGGCACCCATCCGCGCCGGGCGAACCAGCCGGCAAAGGGTTCTGGTAATGTTCCTGTCATCCCTGCGTAGATAGGCCCTTCCGCCCGGTTCGGAAAGCACCACCTCACCGCCAGGAGCCCAATGCGATGACCCCCCCTCACCCCGAAACCTGGCTCACCCCGATGCCCGCCGGCCTCTACTGCGCTCCCGGCGGTTTCTTCATCGACCCGCTCCGCCCGGTCGACCGCGCCATCATCACCCACGCCCATTCCGACCACGCCCGCCCCGGCCACGAAGCCGTCCTCGCCACCCCGCCCACGCTGGCCCTCATGCGCGCCCGCCTCGGCGCCGGCGCCAGTGCCACGCAACAGCCCCTCGCCTGGGGCGAACGCATCCGCATCAACGACGCCACCATCTGGCTCGAACCCGCCGGCCACGTCCTCGGCAGCGCCCAGGTCGCCATCGAATACCGCGGCAGCCGCGCGGTGGTCAGCGGCGACTACAAGCGCCAGCCCGACCTTACCTGCGCCCCCTTCACCCCCATTCCCTGCGATGTCTTCGTCACCGAGGCCACCTTCGCGCTCCCCGTCTTCCGCCACCCGCCGGCATCAGGCGAAATCGCCAAACTCCTCGACAGCGTGAGGCTCTTCCCCGAACGAACCCACGTCGTCGGCTGCTACTCCCTCGGCAAGACCCAGCGCCTCATCGCCCTGCTGCGCCAGGCCGGCTGGCACGACCCGATCTACATGCACGGCGCGCTGGCCCCGATGTGCGACATTTACGAAGCCTACGGCATCAAGCTCGGCGACCTCCGCCCCGCCACCGTCGCCGCGAAGAAGGACCTCGTCGGCCGCATCGTCCTCGCTCCCCCCTCGGCCATCGCCGACCGCTGGGCCCGCCGCCTCGCCGAGCCCGTCGTCTGCATGGCCAGCGGCTGGATGCGCGTCCGCCAGCGCGCGAAACAAGGCGGCGTCGAACTCCCGCTCGTCATCTCCGACCACGCCGACTGGGACGACCTCAACCGCACCATCGACGAAGTCGGCGCCCCCGAGATCTGGATCACCCACGGCAGCGAGGACGCGCTCATCCACCACCTCGCCCAGCGCAACCTCCGCGGTCGGGCGCTGCGCCTGATCGGCTACGGGGAAGAAGATGATCCCGCGCCGCCAGGTGGCGCCGCATGATTGCCTTCGCCACCCTCCTCGAACGCCTGCTCTTCACCCAGGGCCGCAACGACAAGATCCGCCTGCTGCGCCAGTATTTCGAAACCCAGCCCGACCCCGATCGCGGCCTGGCCCTCGCCGCCATCGCCGGTGAACTCCACTTCGCCGCCGCCAAGCCCGCCCTCATCCGCGAACTGGCCAGCGCCCGCACCGACCCCACCCTCTTCGCCCTGTCCTACGACTTCGTCGGCGACCTCGCCGAAACCGTCGCCCTGATCTGGCCGGACTCCCACACCAACGCCCCGCCCCCCACGCTTCCGGACGTGGTCGAGGCCCTGAACCTCACCCCCAAGCCCCGCCTCCCCGCCCTCGTCGCCGGCTGGCTCGACGCCACCGACGCCGGAACCCGCCTTGCCCTGCTGAAGCTCATCACCGGCGGCCTGCGCGTCGGCGCCACCGGCCGCCTCGCCCGCATCGCGCTCGCCGAATTCTCCCAGGGCTGCGCTGCCCCCGATGACATCGAGGAAGTCTGGCACAGCCTCGCGCCCCCCTATTTACCGCTCTTCGCCTGGCTCGAAGGTCACGCCGAGAAGCCCGACCCCGCCACCGCCCCCGTCTTCCGCCCCCCGATGCTCGCCCACCCGCTTGAGCCCGAAGACCTCGCCGCCCTCGACCCCAGCATTCTCCGCGCGGAATGGAAATGGGACGGCATCCGCGTCCAGCTCGTCGCCACCCCGGGCGGCTGCCGCCTCTACTCCCGCGGCGCGGAGGATATCTCCGCCGCCTTCCCCGAAATCCTCGAAGCCATGGATTTCCAGGGCGTGCTCGACGGCGAACTCCTGGTCATCCGCGACGGCACCGTCGCCCCCTTCGCCGACCTGCAGCAGCGCCTCAACCGCAAGACCGTCGGCCCCAAGCTGCGCGCCGACCATCCCGCCGCCATCCGCCTCTACGACCTGCTGTTCGACGGCGCCGAGGACCTGCGCAAGCTTCCCTTCGACACCCGCCGCGCCCGCCTGGAAGACTGGTTCGCCCGCACCCGCCCCGCCCGCATGGACCTTTCGGAACTCATTGCCTTCACCACCCTCGACCAGCTCGCCAAATTGCGCGAAGGCGCCCGTGCGGCCAGCATCGAGGGCCTGATGCTCAAGGACGGCACCTCCCCTTACCTCCCTGGCCGTCCCAAGGGGAAATGGTGGAAATGGAAACGCGACCCCCTCACCGTCGACGCCGTCCTGATGTACGCCCAACGCGGCCACGGCAAGCGCAGCGGCAGCTATTCCGACTACACCTTCGGCCTCTGGCGCGACCCGCCTGAAGCAGGGGGGGAACTCGTCCCGGTCGGCAAAGCCTATTTCGGCTTCACCGACCAGGAGCTCGCCTGGCTCGACCGCTGGATCCGCGCCCACACCACCGCCCGCTTCGGCCCGGTGCGCGAGGTGGAAAAATCCCTCGTCCTCGAAGTCGCCTTCGACGGCGCCCAGCGCAGCACCCGCCACAAATCCGGCGTCGCCCTGCGTTTCCCCCGCATCGCCCGCCTCCGCCCCGACAAGCCCGCCGCCGAAGCGGACCGTCTGGAGGCGCTGGAGCGATTGCTGCCAACGCGGATGGCGACCTGACGGACCACGCCTACGCCCGCCCCCGCGTCACCAGCCGCCCGGCCCGTGCTTCGGTCGCGCCCTGGCCGTTCACATAGGCGCTCTGCCCGTTCACCCAGGTCTCCAGGATGCCAATCGACGGCCGCGTCGGATGGTCGAAATCCGCCGCGTCCTTCACCGTCGCCGGGTCGAACAGCACCAGGTCAACGAACGCCCTCGCCCGGATCACCCCGCGATCCACGATGCCGAACACCTCGGCCACCCGCCCCGCCCGCATGGACCTTTTGGAACTCATTGCCTTCACCACCCTCGACCAACTCGCCGAACTGCGCGAAGGCGCCCGCGCGGCCAGCATCGAGGGCCTGATGCTCAAGGACGGCACCTCCCCCTACCTCCCTGGCGGTCCCAAGGGAAATGGTGGAAATGGAAACACGACCCACGGCCACCGTGCGGCGCTTCTGTCGGCGCCGATCATGGTCTAGGAGGGCGGGATGAACGTCATCGTCCCGTCGCGCGCCTTCACCCTGTTTCGCGGCGGCATGTTCCCGCTGCTGGCCGCCGCGATCGCCTGGCGGCTGCCGACCGTGTTCGGCGAGGGGCGGTTCTGGGCCGAGGAGGGCATGATCTACTACGCCCGCGCCTGGCACCTGTCGGCGCTGGATGCGCTGGTGGCGCTGCATTCCGGCTACCTCAACATTGTCGCCAACGTCGCCACCCTGGTGGCCAGCCGGGCGGTGGCGCTGGAACATGCGCCGATGGTCACCGCCGGGATCGCGCTGCTGATCCAGTTGCTGCCGGCGCTGCTGCTGGCCACCGCATCCGAGCCCTGGCTGCGCCGGCCGGCGCCGTTGGTGGCGGCGATGCTGCTGACTGTGCTGCCGGTGCGCGCGGGCGAACTGTGGTTGAATTCGATCACCAGCCATTTCCACCTGATGGCCTGCGTCGGCCTGATCCTGGCGCTGGCGCCGCGCACAGGCGGGGTCGGGCGGTTGCGGCTGGCGGTGCTGCTGTTGGCACCAATGAGCGGGCCGGGCAATGCCTTCCTGTGGCCGCTGTTCGTGCTGCGGGCCTGGCGCGAGCGCTCGGCCGATCGATGGACGCAGGTGGTGGTGATGGCGCTGGGCATCGCGGTGCAGGCCGGGCTGGTGCTTGCCGCCCCGATCGAGAACCGCCCGTTCGGCGCGCCGATCCAAGTCGTGCTGGCGGTGATGGGGCTGGAGCACGTGGTGCTGCCGCTGCTGGGCGGGCAGTTGGCCGCACCCCTGTCGCACGGGCTATACTTGGCCTTCGAGGCGGGGCAGCGGCCGCTCTGGATCATGGCGCTGCCGGTGGCGGTGCTGGGCGGGATCGGGCTGCTGGCGTGGCGGCGGGCGGATTCCACCACGCTGTGGCTATTCCTGGCTGGGCTGTTGCTGGCCGTCGTGTCGTACTACACGGCGCTGACGCACAACATGCCGAACGTCCTGCTGCTGGGGTTGGGCATGCGCTACGCCTTCGCGCCGACCCTGCTGTTCGGCGCCTGCCTGGTCGGGCTGGCGGCCAGCACACAGGCACCCTGGCTGCGCCAGTCGGCGACAGGGGCAGTGTGGTGGGTGCTGGCGGTCGGCGCCACCAGCTACTTCGACAATCCCGGGTTCACCACCGGCCCGTCCTGGCGCCGCGAGGTGGCGGCATGGCGGGCGAACCCGGCGCATCCGATCCAGCTCTGGCCGCCAGGCTGGGTGATGAAGCTGGAACCGCGGATGCGCTGAGCCGGGCTGCGCCGCCGCCGTCAGCCGCGCCCTTAACCCGATCACAATGACAGATCACGCAGACACAAGGGCAAGGCCCTTGCCATGGCAAGCCAAGGGTCGTTCCATAAGCCGTATGGTATCAGTTCCTAAGCGCGGCGGTGGCCGCCACATCGATCGAACCATCGGAAAGCAGCGCCACCTTGTAGACCGCCCGCGCATCCGCCACTGACACCAACCCATCCCGCACATCCCGCGCCACCAGCGCCGGGTCGCGCAGCGCGGGCTCGCCCATGCCGCCGCCGCCCGGCAACTCCAGGATCAGCCGGTCGCCGTCGGGGATCACCTGGAAGCCCTTCGGCCGCAGCACGCGGCCCGATTTCAGTCGCACCGCCCCCGCCGCCCCGTCGGCCCCACCCTCGCGTCCGCGCGGCGCATTGGCGATCCGATCGAACGTTGCGTTCACAGCATACTCCAGCTCGCCCTTCGTCCCTACCTCCATCACCTGCCCCATCCCGCCCCGCGTCGCCCCGGCCCCGCCGGAGCCCTCGCGCAGTTCCTTGCGCCAGAACACCAGCGGCGAAACATTTTCCGTCGCCTCGACCGGCATCGTCCGCACGCCGGAGGGGAACGCAGTGGCGTCCAGCCCATCCAGCGTCCGCCGTGCCCCGGTGCCGCCGGAGTTGAAGGTGATGATCTCGAAATCCGCCACCACCGGGCGGTTGCCGCGCGCCTGGCCGGAAACGCTCGCCCCGCCACGCATCGGCGGGTTCCACAGGCACGACGCCCCTTCCGCCGCCACCCGGTCCGGCACTATCTGGTGCAGGCAGCCCATCACCAGGTCGGGGATCAGGTGCCCGATCACATGGCGCACGCTCACCGGGTACGGCCGCGGGGCGTTCAAGATGCAGCCCTCGGGGATCACCATGCGGAACGGCGCCAGGCTGGCCCAGTTGTTCGGGATTTCGGGGGCCACCACCACCTTGATCCCGAAGCAGGCATAGGCCCGCGTATAGGCCGGCGGCACGTTGATCCCCCGCTGCGACAGCCCGGAGGTGCCGGCGAAATCCACCTCGATCGCGTCCTCCACGATCGTCATCGCCCCCCTCAGCGTCACCGGCTCGTCATAGCCGTCGCTGCTGATCTCGGCGCTGAACGTCCCGCGCCCCAGCTTCGCAATTTCGGCAACCGTGGCCCGCAACGAAGAGTCGAAGATGAACTCGGCCAGCGGATCAAGACTGTCCATCCTGAACTCGTCCATCATTTCCACCAGCCGCTTGGCCCCCGCGTCGTTGCAGGCGCACAGCGAATAGACATCCCCCTCCAGCTCCACCGGCAGGCGGGAACCCCAGCGGATGAAATCGAAGAACGTCTCGTTCGCCACCCCCTGGTCGAAGCATTTCACGATCGGAATATACAATCCTTCCTCGAACACGCTGCGCCCCTCCGGCCCCATGCCGAGCCCGCCGATATCGATCACATGCGCGGTGTTGGCGAACAGCCCGACGATCGCCCCGCCGCGGAACGCCGGCGTCACCACCGTCAAATCGTGAAGGTGCCCGGTGCCCAGCCACGGGTCGTTGGTGATGTAGTGGTCGCCCGGCTTCATCGTGGCGGCCGGGAACTTCTTCAGGAAGTGGCCCACGCTCTCCATCATCGAGTTCACGTGGCCTGGCGTGCCGGTCACCGCCTGGGCCATCATCCGCCCCTGCAGGTCGAAAATGCCGGCGGAAAGATCGCCCGCCTCGCGCACCGTGGTGGAAAACGCGGTGCGGATCATGATCTGCGCCTGTTCCTCCACCACCGCGATCAGCCGGTTCCACATGATCTGCCGCCGGATCGCCGCCATCGCATCGGTGGTCATCTCAGCGCCCCCCACGCACGAGTTCGATATAGCCCTGGGCGGTGATGCTGGCGGTCCAGCCGGCCCCCACCAGGGTGGAGGTCTCGTCCTCGGCAATGATCGCGGGGCCGCGCAGCGTGGCCCCGGCCGCCAGCCCCGCCCGGTCAAAGATAGCCCACTCCGCCTCCTCCCCGGTCACGCTGTCGCGCACGCGCTGGCTGCGGGCAGGCGCCTGGGTGGAGGCCTGCGCTGCCATGGCCACCGGCGCCGCCACCTCGGCCACCGTCGCCACCACCACCGCATAGCTCATGATCTCCACGTCGGAGCCCGGCACCGGCCGGTCGTAGAACCGGCTGTATTCCGCGTCGTACGCGGCCCGGAGTGCTGCCACGTCGGCCTCGCCCAGCCTTCGCGCCGGCAGCGGCACCGGAATCTCGTGCCCCTGGCCGACATAGCGCATGAAGGCGATGCGGCTTTGCGTGGTCGGCGCGCCGAAGCTGCCGTCCGCCACTACCCGCTCCGCCTCGGCCACCATGTCGTCCAGCAGCGCGTTCACGGCCGCGACGTCGAAGCGGGAGAAGCGCTGGTACAGGCTGCGCACCACCTCGTAGCCCACTGGGGCGCGCAGGAAGCCGATCGCGCTGCCCACCCCGGCCCCGCTTGGCACCAGCACCCGGTCGATCCCCACCTTCTCCGCCACCCGGAACCCGTGCACTGGCCCGCCGCCGCCGAAGGCGATCATGGTGCGGCCCTCATACCCCTTGCCGGATTCGATCGCGTGCACCCGTGCGGCGTTGGACATGTTCTCGTCCACCATCTCCACCACCGCCAGCGCCGCCATCTCGGGTGCCAGGCCCAGCCTTGCGCCCACATGCGCCGCCAGCGCCGCCCGCGCCGCCGCCGTATCCAGCACCATCGTCCCGCCCGCGAATCGCGCCGGGTCGTAGCGGCCGAGTACGAGATTGGCATCCGTCACCGCGGGCTTCGTCCCGCCCCGCCCATAGCAGGCCGGCCCCGGCATCGCGCCCGCGCTTTCCGGCCCCACGCCGATGCGGCCGAGGCTGTCCACCTGCGCGAGCGATCCGCCGCCCGCGCCGATCTCCACCATCTCGATCACCGGAATCCGCAGCGGCAACCCCGAACCGCGCCGGAACCGCCCGACCCGGGCCACCTCGAAGCTGCGCGCCGTTTGCGGCCGGAAATCGTCGATCAGGCAGATCTTCGCCGTCGTGCCGCCCATGTCGAACGACAGCACGGAGGCAAGCCCGCATTCCCGCGCCACATGCGCCGAAAAGATGGCGCCGCCCGCCGGCCCGCTCTCCACCAGCCGGATCGGGAAGCGGCACGCCGTCTCGATGGTCGTCAGCCCGCCGCCCGACAGCATCAGGAACACCGGCGCCTCCAGCCCGATCCCCTTCAGCGCGCCGGCCAGCCGCGTGAGGTAGGTGGCCATCAGCGGCTGCACATAGGCGTTGGCGGCCGTGGTCGAGAACCGCTCCCACTCGCGCATTTCGGGCGACACCTCCGAGGACAGCGAGATCGGAACGCCCGGCAGCGCCTCGGCCAAAATGTCCCGCGCCCGCTGCTCGTGCGCCGGGTTGGTGAAGCTGTGCAGGAACCCGACCGCGATGCTCTCCACCGCCTCGCGCACCAGCACCGGCACCAGCCCGCGCACCGCCGCTTCGTCGAGCGGCAGCAGCACGCGGCCGGTGTTGTCCAGCCGCTCCGGCACCGGCAGCCGCAAATGGCGCGGCACCAGCGGCTCCGGCAGCACGATGTTGAGGTCGTACTGGTCGTAGCGGCTCTCGTTGCCCATCGCCAGCACGTCGCGAAAGCCTTGCGTCGTCACCAGCGCGGTGCGTGCGCCCTTGCGCTCGATGATCGCGTTGGTGGCCAGGGTGGTGCCGTGGACCAGGATGGCGATGTCCGCGGGGGCAAGGCCGGCCTGCCCCAGGATCAGCCGCACCCCCTCCATCACCCCCTGCTCCGGGGCGGCCGGCGTGGTCAGCACCTTGGCGGTGCAGCGAAGCCCGGCGTGTTCGAGGGCGAGGTCGGTGAAGGTGCCGCCGATATCGACGGCCAGGCGGGGGGCAAGGTGTGCTGAGGCCATGGGGCGCGTGGTCCGTTGCTGGGGCACTCGCAGTCAACCGGGGCGCCGGGGCCGTGGCAATACCTGACGCGCCGGCACCGTCGGGCCATGTCGGCCGTTCCAACCCCGCTCGTTCACAGGAAAGTAATCATCTTGGGTGTATCCCCGCGGCACAAACCATCCTGCTAGTAGGTGAACACACATGAACTCCCTTCTCGGCAAACTCCGCATCTGGCAGAAAAGCCTGCTGCCGCTGGTTCTGGCAGCCCTCGTGGCGGGCGGGCTTTCAGCCTATCTCCTCTCCGTCCTGGCAACCTCCGTCCAGAGCTATTCGGGACTCATCGAACGGGAGTCGCAGGCCGCGGTGTGGGCGGTGCGGTTGAACGCCACCGTCGTTGATGCCGCGCGCATAACTTGGCGGGCCATTGCCGACGAAAAGTCGGACTCCGCCATCGACCGCAGCGACCTGGAGGCGGCGGCTCCCGCCTTCCGCAACGTGACCGCCCAGATCACACAGCGGCTGACCGGCAACCCCGTGATCGCCAAGCTTCCGGAGTTCGAGACCCGCTTCCTGGCGCTGCACAAGTCGATGCTGGAGTCTTTGGCCATTGGCGATGGGGGCAAGCACGCGGAAGCCGTGGTCCACATGCGCCAGAACGTCACGCCCGGATTCCTGGCGCTGCGCGTTGACTTGCGCGGTGTGACCGATGCCGTCCAAGCCTACACCCAGAAGGCGTCTGAGAGGGAGGCGGAGGCGGTGGCCGTCGCGCGCAGCACCGCCATCTATATCTCTGCGGGCTCGATTTTCGCGGTGATCGCCCTGGGCGTCTGGATCGCACAGCGCGGCATCGTGGCACCCATTGGCGCGCTGACCGCGGCAACTGGCGCCTTGGCGAGCGGCAAGCTGGACACCGACGTGCCCGGCGTGGCGCGCGGCGATGAGTTGGGCGCGATGGCCAAGTCGGTCGAGACCTTCCGCCAGGGGCTGTTGCAGGTTGAACAGCTCAAGGTCGAGCAGGAAGCGATCAAGGTGCGCGCCGAGCAGGAAAAGCGCGCGGCGATGAACGCGCTGGCCGACAGCTTCCAGTCCAGCGTCGGGCGTGTGGTCGAGAGCCTCTCCTCCTCCTCCACCGAACTCACCGCGGCCGCCGGGTCTATGGCCTCGATCGCCGAGGAGACATCGCGCCAGGCGACCACGGTGGCCAGCGCGTCCGAGCAGGCGACGACCAACGTACAAACGGTGGCCAGTGCGGCGGAGGAGCTGTCCTCCTCCGTGTTGGAGATCAGCCGGCAGGTGGCGCAGTCGACCCGGATCGCCGGCGAGGCGATGACCGAGGTCGATCAGACCAACCGCTCGGTGCAGGGGCTGACCAACTCGGTGGCGCGGATCAGCGAGGTGGTGCGGCTGATCAGTGAGATCGCCAGCCAGACCAACCTGCTGGCGCTGAACGCGACGATCGAGGCGGCCCGCGCGGGCGATGCCGGCAAGGGTTTCGCGGTGGTGGCCAGCGAAGTCAAGCACCTCGCCACCCAGACGGCGCGGGCGACCGAGGACATCTCTGGGCGGATCGGGGAGATCCAGTCGGCGACCAAGCAAAGTGTGGAGGCGATTGAGCGGATCAACAAGGTGATCCAGCAGATGAACGAGATCTCGCTGACCATCGCCTCCGCCGTCGAGGAACAGGGGGCGGCGACGCAGGAGATCGCGCGCAACGTGGCGCAGGCGGCGGACGGCACGCAGTTGGTAACGTCCAACATCCTGGCGGTGACGCAGGCCTCGGCGGAGACGGGCACGGCTGCCAGCCAGGTGCAGGCCTCCTCCGCCGAGGTGGCGCAGCAGGCAGAGGGGTTGCGCCGCGAGGTGACGACGTTCCTGCACGAGGTGCGCGCCGCCTGATTGCGCCGGCATTGGTGCGAGGCCCGTCGCGTTGCGGCGGGTCCTGTGCCATTTTGCAGGCATGGAATACGCCGCCCCCGCTTGGCGCCGCGCGTTGCGGCATGTTGTGACCGTGTTGCTGATCGCGCTGTACGTCGCGCTCGCGGCGCCGACGGTGGCGACCGTGCTGATGGCGCTGCAGGCGAACGGGCTTTCGTGGGAATTGTTGTATTCGATCATGCTGGCACCCTGGACGGTGCTGCTGGGTGGGCCGGGGGCGTTCCTGCTCGGGCTGGTGTTCGGCTGGATGCTGCTGGTGCTGGCGATGGAGGACATCAACAGGCTGGAGGTGCGCGTGGCGCTGGCCGTTCTGGTGGCGAGCGTTGCCTGGTGGCTGGCCGAGCCGCTGCCGAACGGGCAGCCGGCCGGGGATTGGCTGGTGTGGGCTGGCAGCGCGGCCGTCGCCTCCCTGATCTTCACGCACAGCTGGGTGGCCAACCGCATCACGCATCCTGTTCAGGAGGACTGACATGCGCATCGCGATTGCCGGATTGTCCTTGGAAACGGTGAGCTTTGTGCCGGTGCCGACGACCTTGGAGGATTTCCGGCGCACCGAGAGCGCGGGGCCGGGGGGACGATGGTGACATTGGAGGTGGGCAGCGGTTCCTTGCCGCGGGCAGGGGGGGGAAGGTGCGGATGACCGGGCGGGTGCTGTATGCGCAGGTGACGGAGTTCGTGCGGACCGGGCCGGTGGCGCGGGGGAGCCGGATGGATTTGGGTCCGACGGCGGTGATCGATGCGGATGGCGTGGTGGTGAGTGTGACGACGAACCAGACGACGGCGATCGACCGGGGGTCGTTCGAGCAGTTCGGGCTTCGGCCGGAGGATTTCTCGATCATCGTGCTGCGGAGCAAGGCGCATTTCCGGGCGGCGTACGAGCCAATGGTGGAGGCGATTTTGATTGTGGATACGCCGGACTGGGGGCCGGCGGACTCGACGACGCTGCCGTTCCGGCAGGTGCCGGTGGAGGCGGTGTATCCGTTCAGCGAGGCGGCGTAGTGCGGAAATGGGTCGGAAGGGCTGATCGGTTACGGAATTTTCTTATATCGTAACGTTTGAGTCGTGGTGATGCTTGCTTGGTGAATGGCCGTTGAAAAATGCGGGGCAGTCCGCAGGCTGATGGTGCGGGCGAACGGAGCCTTGCCGGGGTGTGGCGGCGGGGTGTTCGACGGGAAGGTGGCGCGACGCGCCGTGCGCAGGCGGATGGCCAGGGCGCGAAGTGGCGACGGCGGCGCGGATGGGGATGGGTGGTTGCGCTCGCGGATGTGGGGCGACAGGTGGCGCTGCGTTGGACCCTGTGCCTGGCCGGTTGGTTGGAGATGTTCGCGGGGGATATCGGCGCGGGGCGCCGGGCGCGGCGGGGCGGCGCGCGAGGGGGGCGGTTCGGGGAGCTGGCCGGCTTGCCAGAGTTCCACCATTTGTTCGAGACGGCTGAGCAGGCGGGCGAGGGTTGCCAGGATGAGGGCGTGCAATGCCGCCACGAGCCCGGCCTGGGCGGCCTGGTCGTCGGCCATCGCGCGCATGCCGGCAGCGATGCCGGCGATGTGCTGGGCCAGGGGTGGCGGGGCAGCTTCTAACATTTGGGCATTATATCTAACTGTCGATGCCGTTGCAATGGCTTATTTCGTGATTCTGGCACCGCGTTGCGGATCAATTGCGGCGGAGCGTGGTCGGGAAATAGTGCTCCGACGCCGGCAGCCGCCGTGAGGACGGCAGGCTGCTCATCCTGGTTGTGCGGGTTGGCAATCGGATAGAGG
>Ga0105050_10003957_pt1 | contig 20089 bp, 13 predicted proteins | sample FRY01_FD_78088 | JGI IMG/M metagenome (GOLD analysis project Ga0105050, IMG submission 78088) | Freshwater microbial communities from Lake Fryxell liftoff mats and glacier meltwater in Antarctica - FRY-01 | ecosystem: Environmental > Aquatic > Freshwater > Ice > Glacier meltwater ...
ACAATCATTGTCAACTCCATCACAAATTTCTGGAGAATCAGGATTTATTTGATCGTTCGAATCATTGCAATCACCTGCAATTGTTACAAATCCAGCGCCCGGATTTTGACATAAACTTTGACCTGTTGAATTAGAACCAAATCCATCTAAATCTAAATCGGTATAATAATTTACAAATGTCAAACCGTTATCTATACCACCAACACAGTCATTGTCAACTCCATCACAAATTTCGATTGCACCTGGGTAAATTGTGTTGTTTGTATCGTTACAATCTGTACTGTTAGTTACGAATCCAGACCCTGGGTTTGTACAATACAATGAACCAGTTGAGAAATCACCAAATCCGTCAGTATCAGCGTCAGTGTAATACATTATCGAACCTGAAATCTGAGCGTCATTATCATTACAATCTAAGTTATTTAAAACATAACCCGGGGGTTGAGTACAAGAAATCACTGACATTGAAGCATCACCAAAAGTATCATTATCCATATCCATAAACCAAACTGTCGTTGGGTTTATGGCAACATTCGAATCGTCACAATCAGTATTATTTGTTACATAACCACTTACAGGAATACAAGATATAACCGAAGTTGCTGGATTTCCAAAACCATCATTATCAGCATCTACGTAATATGTTAATGAAGGCAACGAACTTGAATTTCCATATAATGAAACATTATCCATTCTCCAAGTTGCCGTATTTGTAACTATTCCTTTAAGGTAAATTCGGAAAGTAACAGTTGTAAGATTATTAAAACTAGATGGTAAATTAACAGTATCAGCTAAATTTACGTTGTTATTATTTCCTGAAAGTCCAGAGGCTATAGTACTAATATAATTATCAATGCTAGAACGTAATTCCCAAGTTGGTGTCCCACCTGCACCACTTGCTCGGTGATTGAATGCCAGTCTTGTAAGATTTAATGTATTACAAGTTGCAGCAGTTATCGAAAATTGATTGTACTCTGCCAAATCGATATTTTGTGTAAGATTCCATCCAGAGCTACTGTAAACATTTGCAGTAGCAGAACAATTTGTTCCAGCACTTGTAAAAGCACTAAAAGTAGCATTAGCTGGCTGTACGGTCACACTTGTTGCAGTTACGGGGCAGGCTGAAGCTTGCGTAAATTCATACAATCCTAATTGAACACTTGATAAAATAGCATCTGCACCTGAACAATCTTCATCAATTCCATTTCCTGTAATTTCAACAGCTCCAGGGTAAATCTGATTGTTAGCATCATTACAATCTGTCGAATTCGTTACGTACCCGGGTAACGGGCTACAATTAGTTGTAGAATTTGAAGCATCCCCAAAACCGTCATTATCAAAATCCAAATATAACGTAAGAAGAGCATTAATTGCTATGTTAGTGTCATCACAATCTAAATTGTTTAAAACATAACCCACTGGTTGAGTACAACTAGTTTGACTAATTGAGTTTGCATTACCAAAACTATCACTATCTGCATCTGCATACCAAACTGAATTTGGGTTAATTGCGGCATTGGTGTCATCACAATCTGTATTATCTAATGTGTAACCAATTGGTAATGTGCAAGCTTGAAGAGTTACATTTGCATTTCCAAATCCGTCATTATCGCTATCTTGGAAATAAGTCGTAGGTGTGTTACAAGGAGCAGTCCAGGCAATAGTAACATCGTCAATCGCCAAGCCATGATCAGAGCCTTGGTGGTCGATATCCAACCATCTTAACATAATAAAAGATCCATTTGGAAGACTTAAACTTGGAATTTGAATGTTGGTTAATGACACACGATTTGAAACACTGTTGCCATTTAAAGCTCCTGAAGTAGCTGTATTTATTGGGCTATTAGTATTTAAAACAGTAACAGCTGTCCACCCTGTGCTGGAACCTGGAGTTAAGTTTGAAATAGTTGTTGAACTTATTTTGTACCAAAAAGTGATAGTATTTGGAGTTATATTTTGGTTGTTTCTCCACTGTTCTAATGAGTAACTTACTTTTAAATCAGTTATGGTTAAACTTGAGGTATTCTGTAATAAAATTCCATGCGCAAATGAGCCTCCAAATGAAGTGTTTGAAGAACCTATTGTTCCGATTGCGCGCTCTGTTGTTGCAGTTGTTCCATAACTATACAAGCCACCGGTTGTACTTGCGCCATCGTTTGCAGCATAAGCCACTGAAGTTGATGTTCTTTGAGAATAAACATTTGCGATTGTTGTATTATCAGTCCAAGTATTTGTAAGACCTGTACTTAGTAACGCATCAAAATTTTGAGCGTAACTTCCGTCTCCAGTTATGAGAACTTGGCTGTTCATCGAGCTAATGCAAAGTAAAATAAGTGAAGATAAAACGAGTAGATTTTTTTTCATAAAAATAATTTTTCAAATTTACGAAAGAAAAAAATATTTAATGCATAGAAAACCAAAAAAGGCGACCAATGGCCGCCTTTGTGTATAACTTTAATTGTTGTTAGTTACGCTTGAGGAGTTTCTTCCTTACGCTCAGGTCTTGGTAATAAGACTTTGCGGGAAAGTTTCCATTTTTTAGTTTTTGGATCTTTTCCAACGACTTTAAATTCTAAAACATCTCCTTCTTTACAAACGTCTTCCATTTTAGCAACTTTTTCCCAGCTAAATTCAGAAATATGAATTAAACCGTCAGTTCCAGGAAGGATTTCAACGAAACAACCAAATTCTTTCACTGATTTCACTTTTCCAGTGTAAGTAGCACCTTCGTCAACCATTGGAGGGAAAGCAATTGCACGGACACGACGAATTGCTTCGTTCATATCGTCACCATTGTTAGAAAGGATTTGAACGCGACCTTCACCAGTTGCCAATTCTTCAATTGTAATAGTTGTATGTGTTTCTTTTTGCATCCCTTGGATGATTTTTCCTCCAGGTCCGATGATTGCACCAATCATTTCGTTCGGCACATTAAATGCTTCGATTCTTGGTGTTTGGGGTTTCAATGTTTTTCTTGGTTCAGCTAACGTTTCCGTGATTTTACCCAAAATATGTAAACGTCCAGCTCTTGCTTGTTCCAACGCTTGCGTTAAAACTTCGTAAGGTAAACCATCTACTTTGATGTCCATTTGACAAGCTGTGATTCCTTTTGCAGTTCCAGTAACTTTAAAGTCCATGTCTCCTAAATGATCTTCATCACCTAAAATGTCAGAAAGAATTGCAAATTTACCTTCGTCAGTTACTAAGCCCATTGCGATTCCAGAAACTGGTGCTTTGATTTGAACTCCACCGTCCATTAATGCCAATGTACCAGCACAAACAGTTGCCATTGAAGACGAACCATTTGACTCTAAGATATCAGAAACGATACGGATTGTGTAGGGATTGTCATCCGGAAGTACATTTCTCAATGCACGTAACGCTAAATTTCCGTGGCCAATTTCTCTTCTTGAAGTACCACGTAATGGTTTTGCTTCGCCAGTTGAGAATGGAGGGAAGTTATAATGTAATAAGAATTTTTCTGTTCCTTCGTAAGTTGCACCATCAATCATTTGTTCGTCCATTTTTCCACCTAAAGTAAGTGTAGTCAATGATTGCGTTTCACCTCTTGTGAACACAGCAGAACCGTGAACCATTGGTAAATAATCAACTTCAGCCCATATTGGACGAATTTCGTCGAAATCACGTCCGTCTAAACGTTTGCGCTCGTTCAACATCACCCAACGTACTGCTTTTTTCTTAACTTGTGAAAAGTACGGAGAAATGAATTTACCAACTTCAGCTAATTCTTCAGAAGTAAATGCAGCTTTAACTTCCGCTTTGATTTCCTCAAATAATTCAGTTCTTTTAGCTTTATTAGACAATCCCATACGTGCTACTTCTTTGCATTTTTCCATTGCAATTTCGAACACTTTCGCTTTTACTTCTTCGTTGTGTGATTCGTGAGAATATTCTCTTTTTGGATTTGCTGTTGCAATTTCAGCTGCTAAATCTAATTGGAATTGACATTGTTCTTTGATGGCAACGTGTGCAATTTTGAAAACTTCTACTAATTCAGCTTCAGAAATCTCTTGCATTTCACCTTCCAACATATTGATGTCTTTAATTGTACCAGCAATCACGATATCAATATCTGAAAGCGCCATTTGAGCCATCGTTGGGTTGATAATGTATTCACCATCAAGACGTCCGATGCGAACCTCTGACATTGGACCATTAAAAGGAATGTTAGAAACCGCAATTGCCGCTGATGCTGCAAAACCACATAATGCATCTGGATTATTTACACCATCGTAAGACATTAATTGTATCATTAATTGTACTTCTGCATGGTAATCGTCTGGAAATAATGGGCGTAAAGCTCTGTCAACCAAACGCATTACTAAAATTTCTGTTTCAGATGGACGCGCTTCTCTTCTAAAGAAACCACCTGGGAATCGCCCAACTGCAGAGTATTTTTCACGATAATCTACTGTCAGTGGTAAAAAATCTACTCCATCTTTTGCGTCTTGAGCAGCTACAACTGTTGCTAATAGCATTGTGTCACCCATTCTTACTACAACAGAACCGTCTGCCTGTTTAGCCAATTTGCCTGTCTCAACAGAGATTTCTTTCCCTCCTGTGATGATTGACTTTCTTGTACCTATATTCATACTTATTTATTTACATTTTAAACAAAAAAGGGACGCACGACTTAAGCCGAATGTCCCCTCTTTTAATTTTTTTTGCAATTGTTTAGAATTAACGACGTAAACCTAATTCTTTAATCAATGCACGGTATTTTTCAATATCTTTTGATTTTAAATAATCCAAAAGGCTACGGCGTTTACCAACAAGCAATTGAAGTGCTCTTTGTGTACCATAGTCTTTACGATTTTTTTTCAAATGCTCTGTTAAGTGGCTAATTCTGAATGTGAACAATGCAACTTGTCCTTCAGTAGATCCTGTGTTTGTTTCTGACCCTCCGTGTTTAGCGAAGATTTCTTTTTTTACTTCTGTATTTAAATACATTCCAATATTTATTAAATAATTTTTATGTAGCTCCGAATTTTTCGGATAACGGTTGCAAAGGTAACTATTGTTTTTTATTAAACAACTTGTAATTTTTGAATTAATTTATAATTTTTTAAAATCGTTTTTAAACAGTTTGGTTTAATTTTCTAATTTATTGCTTCATTAATTGGAAACAATAGGTTATTAGAAGCTAGTTAATTTCTCAAAAATAAGTTAGCCATGCGTTGAATTAAGGTTATTTTTATTTGTTTTACCAAATTTCATGAAATATTTTTCAAAATATTGATAGACGAAATAACTAACAAACAAAGTTAAAATGATTGATGTAAGTATTCTTACACTATTGGGTAAAGGAAGTATATATTTATTAGATATATCAAATGCAATTCTTGTTAATTTATAAATAATTGGATGTAAAAGATATACCGAATAACTTGCTTCACCTAATAATGTCAAAGGATTGTGTATGAATTTAGGGAAGGTATAATTTAACTTATAAAAACTAATACAAATAATTAAAGAGCAGGAAGTAAAGATTAATCTATTATTACCTGTAACTAAATTAATTGCATCTCCTGTTACAGGGTAAAAAGTAAATAGTACTATTCCAAAAGCTAATAATAATATTACAATCGAATTATTAATTTTAACATTATGAAGAAAATAGCCAATTAAATAACCACTTAGAAAAAGGAAAACTTGATTTAATGGATTTGAATAATCTTTCCATTGGTCTGATAAGTTTACGCTTGGGTTTAGTTTAAAAAATGTAAAATAAATAAATAAGGTAAAAATACAAACACTAAGCAAAAACATTAAATATTTATATTGTTTGCTAAAAAGAATAAAAAATGGAAAAAATGCGTAAAATACTAATTCATTTCCTATTGACCAAACCCCTGGAGAAAAGTATTTATCCCAACTAACAAAACCAAATAATCCTGAAAGATTTAAAAACAGATTAATGAGGTCAGGAATTTTCATCGAAATGATTATTGCAATTATTGTCACTAGCCAGAGTAATGGAAAAATTCTGAAAATTCGTTTTTTCACAAAAGAAAAGATTTCTTCTTTTGTGAAATTCATTTTGTTATAGTAAACATAATAGAGTGTTAAACCACTCAAAACATAAAAAATAGCAACCCCATATAATCCAAGCCTTCCCATGAAACTTTCTGCAGAATATTTTCCAACGCTCCAACTCAAATAATGATAAACCATAATTCCAAAAGCAGCTAAACCTCTTAAATAATCTAAATTGTAGAGTCTTTTCATAATTTTTAGTTTTGTACATCCATCAAAAGTGATAGTAAATTTAGTATTATTATTTTAAGATAATTTGTGAATTGATTTAATAGCAATTTTACATTTTCCCCTCAAGTTTTAAATTTTAAGGTTAATACTTTTCACTTTTCTTACTCACTTTTGCAACTCAAATCGCAACCAATTCAAGGCGCTCCAAACAGTCATTTGAATATTTCGCTCGCGATTATCTCCAAAATTAAATTTTCGTGCGATTGTTCGGTTTGGTAAAGCAATTCCAATCCAAACCAAACCTATTGGTTTTTCTTCGGTTCCTCCAGCTGGGCCTGCAATACCTGTGGTAGAAATACACACATCAACTCCAAGAATCTTGCGTCCGCCTTCTGCCATCTCTATTGCGACTTGTTCACTTACAGCGCCGAAGTTGACAATATTTTCGGCGGAAACGTGTGCCAATTTCACTTTTAGTTTATTGCTGTAAGTTAAAAGAGATCCTTGAAAATAATACGATGCTCCTGAAATAGAAGTAATTTTATTAGCTAAAAAACCAGCCGTACAACTTTCTACTGTTCCGATACTTAGATTTTTAAGCTTTAATAAATTTCCGATTACGGAAGGTAAAGTTTCATCTTCATATCCGAATAAAGCTTCTGGAACTAAGACTTCTAATTCTTTAAAATAGGTGTCTATTATTTCTTTGTCTGAGGCACCATTGTAAGATGTGATTCTTAATTTGACCAATCCTGGCGAAGGTAAATAGGCTAAACCTAAGCCACGTTCACGAATTGAGTTTTCCCACTCTTTTATGATTTCTGCCAAAAATGATTCGCCAATTCCTTGCGTTAAAGCAGTTCGGTGATAAATTGATTTTAAACTGAATTTTTCTTTTAATCTAGGAATTCCTTCTTCGCTCATGATTCCTTTCATTTCATAAGGAACACCGGGTAAACTTATAAAGACCTTCCCTTTTTCTTCAAACCACATACCAGAGGCGGTTCCGTAATTGTTATTTAAAATGGTACAAGCAATAGGAAGTGCCGCTTGTTGCCGATTTGTTTCTAGCATTGGACGGTTTCTTTTGGTGAAATAATCCTCAATTTTAGCTAAAGTTGGTTGATGAATTTCAAGTTTGGTATTGAAATAAGAGCAAAGTGTATGTTTGGTAATATCATCTTTTGTAGGACCTAAACCTCCAGTTATAATTACGCAATGTGTTTGTTTTTCAGTTGCATCCAATGCTCCAATAATTGCTTCAACGGTATCTGAAATTGAAACAGTTTTGATTATTCGAGCACCAATTGCTGAAAATTCTTGTCCCAACCAAGAAGCATTGGTGTTGATAGTTTGACCAATTAATAATTCATCACCTATGGAAAGGATTTCTACATTCATTTTTTTGTAAATTTTGCAATGGACTCAATATGACCAGTATGTGGAAATTGATCTACAAGAGCATATTTTTCTAATTCGTATCCGTGATCTTTTAATGTCGAAGCGTCGCGTGCTTGTGTGGAAGGGTTACACGAAATATACACGATGTGTTTTGCTCCTAACTCAATCACTTTCAATAATGTTTTTGGTGCGATTCCAGCACGCGGTGGGTCTAAAACGATACTTGCAATTTTACCATTGAATTCATCGTGCTGCTTTAGAAATTTCCCAACGTCGGCGGCATAAAATTCAATGTTAGTAGTATTATTTTTAATTGCATTTTTTTTTGCATCCTCAATTGCCTCTTCAACAATGTCAACACTAATAATACGCACGTCTTTTTTTCTACCCGAAAGTAATTGTCCAATGGTTCCTGTACCACAAAATAAATCCAAGACTACTTTGTCATCTTCAATTTCGTTCTCGAAAACGTAATCTAATGCTTTGGCATATAATAATTCAGCACATTTCGGATTGGTTTGAAAAAAGCTTTCCATACTGATTTGAAAGGTCAAACCCGATAACCGTTCTTCAATAAATGCGGAACCAAAAATGAGGTTGTTTTCTCCGTTTTCAATCTTTGCTCTGTCGGCTACGTTATCGTTAATGGTATGCTGAAGACCTGCTATTCTTGTTCCAAATAAGTTTTTCAGTAAATCGGCAAAAGTGAGAATATCAAAATTTTCTATTCCTTCAGATGAAGTAACCAAATTAATCAAAAGTTCATTGGTTAGAAACGATTTTCGCACAATGATGTGTCTAAAAAATCCTGTTTTCTTAGGCGGATGCCAAGCAGGAAGACCAGTTTCTTTCAGGAAAATACGTATCTCTTTTAGTTTTGTTTCCCATTCTTCGTCGAATAAACCTGAAGGTTTGTTTAAACTTTCAACTTTCCACCAAGTTCCTCTTCGTTTGAAACCGAGTGCAAAAGCTTCGTCTAATTCTGTATTTGTTTCAAGACAATGTTCGATGGAAGAAAAACTATATTCCATTTTATTTCGGTAGAAGTAGTGATTTGGAGATGAAATTAGTCCATCGAATTTATCTTCTAAATTAATTCCTGAAATGCGAGAGAAGGTTGTAATTGTAGATTCCTGTTTTGCTTTTTCTTGCTCTTCAACAGGAATTCGAATGTAAGGCCCACCAGAAATTTCTTGAAATTGTGTTTCAGTTTCTAAAGGTGAACGTTCAAGGATTTCCACCAATTTCGCTTCGGCGTATGATTTTCTTTTAACGTCTATTTTCGCTCTAACTAATTGCCCCGGAAAAGTATTGTCTACGAAAATAACGAAAGCGCCATTTTCAGTTTCTAATTTTGCAATTCCTCTTCCTCCAAAAGCATAACCTGTTATTCTTATGTCAATTTCTTGACCTCTTTGCATGCTACTCATATCATTCCGCGAATTATTCCTTTGTCTGAAGACTCAATGAATTCAATAATTTCTTTTGTCAGTTCGCAATCTTCTAAAGTGGCTTTAACAGCTTCAATACCCTTGGAAATATTGCTATTTTGGACGTATAATATTCGGTAAACATCTTCAATTTTTCGTACTGTTTCGTCTGAATAACCACGCCTTCTTAATCCGACGGAATTTACTCCAGCAAATGTCATTGGTTCCCTTGCCGCTTTAATATATGGTGGAACATCTTTACGAATTAAAGAAGCGCCACCGACAAAAGCATGTTTTCCAATGTGTACAAATTGTTGTGCCGCCACTTTTCCTTCTAATATTGCAAAATCATCGATCACAACATGTCCTGAAAGCCCGGTATAACTTGCTAAAACAACATTGTTTCCAATCTTACAGTCATGCGCCACATGAACGTAAGTCATTAATAGACAATTGTTTCCAATTGAAGTTTTTAACCTATCTTTAGTTCCCCTGTGAATCGTTACACATTCTCTGATGATGGTATTGTTTCCAATTTCAACGGTAGTATATTCACCGTCAAATTTTAAATCTTGCGGAATAACACCAATAACAGCTCCTGGATATATTTCACAGTTTTCGCCAATTCGAGTTCCTGGATAAATGGTTACGTTTGGATGAATAATCGTATTATTTCCTATGATTACATCATCGAATATTGTTGAAAAAGATTGAACAGTAACATTAGTTCCAAGTTGAGCTTTTTCAGAAATTTGGGCAAACTTACTGATCATTTTATACTTTGTCTTTGATTATTTGAGCTAGCATTTCTGCCTCACACACCACCTTACCATTTACATACGCTTTTCCGCCCATCTCAACTAAACCTCTTCGAATAGGTGAGATTAATTTTAGTTCAAAAACAACTGTATCACCCGGAATAACCTTTTGCTTGAATTTCACATTGTTAATTTTCATAAAGTAGGTAGAGTAGAGGTGTGGATCATCGACTTTACTTAATGCAAAAATCCCGCCAACTTGCGCCATTGCTTCAATTTGAAGCACACCTGGAAAAACAGGGTTTCCTGGAAAATGTCCAGTAAAAATTGGCTCGTTCATTGTGATGTTTTTCACACCTATAATTGATTCTTCTTGGATCTCCATAATTTTATCCACCATTAAAAACGGATAACGGTGTGGCAACATGCCTTCAATATCAACCGTAGAGTAAAGCGGTTCTTTTTCTAAGTCAAATTTCCGATTAGCGTTTTGCTGTTTCTTAATTTGTTCTTTTAAAACTTTCGCAAAACGAATATTTCCTGAATGTCCTGGTCTTGCTGCAAGAATATGTGCTTTTATTGGTTTTCCTACCAAGGCTAAATCGCCGACAATATCTAATAATTTATGTCGAGCTGGTTCATTTTCATACTGAAGTTTAATACTATTTAATACACCAAGACCATCAATTGAAATTTTCAAATTTTCTTTTCCAAGAAGTTTCGCTAAACGATTCAATTCTTCTTGTGAAATATCTAGGCGATCAACCAGCACAATAGCATTGTCCAAATCACCACCTTTGATTAGATTGTTAGTTGCAAGGAATTCTAATTCTCTGAGAAAAACAAAGGTTCTACAAGAAGCAATTTCAGAATTGAATTCTTCTAATTTGTACATACTTGCATGTTGAGTTCCAAGTACAGGAGAATTATAATCAACCATAACCGTCAAACGATAATTTGCATCTGGAATTGCTAAAAATTCAATTCCTTTTTCAGGATCTTCCCAAGGAATATTTTCAGTTAATTCAAAATATTCTCTTTCAGCTTCTTGTTCTTCAAATCCAGTTGAAAGTATGGAATCGACAAAAAATTTGGAACTTCCATCCATTATAGGAACCTCTGGAGCATCAATTTTTATTAAAGCATTGTCGACTTGACAACCGTATAATGCTGCTAAAATATGTTCTGTTGTGTAAACGCGCGCACCTTTAAATTCTAGAGTTGTTCCTCTATCCGTAGCAACTACTAAATCAACATCTGCTTTAATAATTGTTTGTTCTGGTAAATCAATTCGCTGAAATTTGTAACCGTGATTTTCTGGTGCTGGACAAATAATAATAGTTACTTTCTCTCCTGTATGTAAACCAACACCGCTGATACTAATTTCTGATTTTAGTGTTCTTTGTTTTTCAGACATTTACTTTTTATTTAAGGTAAGTTCTTTAATTTGAGCTTCTAATTCGGCTACTTTATTTAGTAAAAACGGAAGTTTTCTAAATCCAAAATAAGATTTTTTGAAATCATCTAATGGAATTCCAGGTGAACCCATTAGGGTTTCAGCTTTTTTGACAGATGATGGAATTCCTGATTGTGCAACAATTTTAGTGTCATCAACAATATATAGATGCCCACTAATTCCGGCTTGTCCACCTATCATCACACGCTCTCCAATTTTTGCAGACCCTGCAACACCAACTTGTGCTGCCATGGCTGAGTTTTCACCAACTTCAACGTTGTGTGCGATTTGGCATAAATTATCGATTTTTACTCCTTTTCGAATGAAAGTTGAGCCCATTGTGGCTCTATCAATTGTTGTATTCGAACCAATTTCTACATTATCCTCTATGACAACATTACCAATTTGAGGAATTTTTCGAAATTCACCTTTTTCGTTTGGGGCGAAACCAAAACCATCTGAACCAATAACCACTCCAGCATGAATGATACAATTAGCTCCGACTATACAATTCTGGTAAATTTTAACGCCAGGGTGAATAATCGTATTTTCGCCAATTTTCACATTTTCACCAATAAATGAATTTGGATAAATTACCACGTTATTTCCAATTTTAGCATTTTTACTAACGTATGAAAATGCACCTAAATAAATGTCAGCGCCAAAAATAGCAGTTTCATCAATAAATGATGGTTGTTCAATTTTTGGAGCTTTTTTACTTAAGTTATTATAGATATCCAATAATTTCGCAAAACAAGCATAAGCATCTTCAACTTTAATTAGAGTTAATGTTGATGGTAAATCTTTTATTGGTTCAAAGCTTGAATTGACTATACAAATCGAAGAAAGAGTAGTGTAAATATAATCTTCGTATTTTGGGTTAGCTAAAAATGAAAGCGCATTTAAATGACCTTCTTCAATTTTAGCTAAAGTATTTACTTTAACAAAGGTATCGCCGACAACCTCTCCATTCAATAATTCGGCAATTTGTTCCGCTGAAAATTCCATAATTCAAAAATATAAAAAGTGAAAGTCTAAATAACTTAGATTAGGTTCAATTTATTAACAAACAACTTAACAATAAAGTTACTTACAGTCCACTTTAAATGGTAATACAAAGCGATTTATTTCAATTTTTTCTTTATACCAAATTGCATTTGCTTCAATTAGTCTATTTTTCTTATCTCTAAACTGAATCCAATGTTCTGGTTTTGGTTGAGTTGATAAGTTTGATTTCTCAAAATTTAATTTTCCAGTTTTACGAATTTGATTGAATAGATTGTTTTCATTCACTAAATAGATTGCTTCCTGTTGGCACAAAATCAAATCGGTTGTATCCATGAAGACGAAATCTTTTTCTTTTGGGAAATAGATAAAATTACCCAATCCTTTTTTAGTATTTTGAACTTTGAAGGCACTTTTATTTCCAATTTGAACCTCGGAAATAAAGCTATCCTCATTTAGAGTTATGTTACATTGAAATTTTCGATTATTTTCCGTCTCACAATCAAAGTGATAGACTTTAAAAGTATTATTTATTTTGCTTTTTTTAAAGTCAACGCCACCTTCGTTTAAAGCTATTACAAGCCCTTTTCTTGATAAGCCAAGATCTTTTAATTTTATAATTTCAGAATCAGATAAAACAAGAATTCGATTAAAAATAGTGTTTTTTACTCTGTTTTTAGGATACCAAGCGCAACCTCTATTCCCAAAGAAAAATACTACAAAAACTAATCCAATACCGAAACCAATTCCGTAATATTTTAGACGCCTAAAAAAGTTTTCCATTTGCTACAAAAAAAAAGCCGAGCGAACCCGGCTTATTAAATTAATTTAATATTAAAGAATTGCTTCTAATTTTGAAGACAAAGTTGCTTTCGGAACTGCTCCTACTACTTTATCAACTACTTTACCGTCTTTGATAAACAAAATTGTCGGGATACTTCTAACGCCAAATTGGGCTGAAATACCTGAATTTAAGTCAACATTTACTTTACCAATAACTGCTTTACCTTCATATTCAGTAGCCATTTCTTCCACAACTGGACCAATCACTCTACAAGGCCCGCACCATTCTGCCCAAAAATCAACCAAAACTGGTTTATCTGATTTCATTACTAACTCTTCAAAGTTCGCATCTGTGATTTCTAATGCCATTTTATTTTATATTTAATTAATACTTCACTAATGAGGTGCTAAAATTAGTTCAATTTTAATTAATAACGAAAAAGCCAAAAGTTATTTTTTGTCAAAAATGGCAGAATTAAGTTAATTCTTGTTTCAAATAATAGGCTGTGTAGGATTTTTCGGCAAAATCTTTCACGATTTTTTCTGGTGTACCTTCACATAAGATTTCTCCGCCTTTCATTCCACCTTCCTTTCCAACGTCAATTATATAATCGGCCACTTTGACAATGTCTAAATTATGCTCGATTACCACCATCGTATTTCCTTCGTCCACTAATCTTTGAAGAACGCCAACGAGTAATCTAATGTCTTCAAAATGTAAACCAGTTGAAGGTTCGTCTAATATATATATTGTTTTCCCAGTGGCTTTTTTTGCCAATTCTGTAGCAAGTTTAATACGTTGTGCCTCCCCACCAGAAAGAGTAGTTGAAGATTGCCCCAAGGTTATGTAACCTAAGCCAACACTTTGAATCATACCTAAAATACGGTGAATTTTTGGGTGATGCTCAAAGAAACTTACAGACTCATCGATGGTCATATTCAAAATATCAGCAATTGATTTCCCTTTGTAACGAACTTCTAACGTTTCATTATTGTATCGTTTCCCGTTGCAAGTTTCACATTCAACATAAACATCTGGTAAGAAATTCATTTCAATTAAGCGTAAACCTCCACCGTTACACGTTACACATTTTCCACCAGCCACATTGAATGAAAATCTTCCAGGTTTGTACCCGCGAATTTGAGCTTCTGGTAGGGTTGCAAAGAGTGTTCTAATTTCGTCAAAAACTTTCGTGTAAGTGACTGGATTTGAACGTGGTGTTCTTCCAATTGGACTTTGGTCTATTTCAATGACTTTATCTAAATTTTCGATTCCTTTTATTTCCGAGTAGGGTAGTGGTGTTCTAATTCCATGTTGCAACTCATTTAATAAAATGGGATATAACGTTTGGTTGATTAATGATGACTTCCCACTTCCTGAAACACCTGTAATACACGTGAGTGTCCCCAATGGAATTGTTAAATTGACATTTTTTAAGTTATGACCAGTTGCTCCTTTAAGTACTAATTTCTTTCCATTGCCTTTTCTTCTATTCTTTGGTATTTCGATTGACAATGAACCTTTTAAATATTTAGAAGTTAGTGAATTAGATTGCAAAATCTCTTGATAAGTTCCTGCGCTTACAATCTCGCCACCGTGTCTTCCAGCCGCTGGTCCAATATCAACTATGTAATCAGCTGCTTCAATCATTTCTTTATCATGTTCAACGACTAAAACGGAATTTCCTGCGTCACGTAAGCGTTTTAATGATTGAATTAACTTCGTATTATCTCGTTGATGTAGACCAATTGAAGGTTCGTCTAAAATATAAAGTACATTTTGAAGTTCAGTACCAATTTGAGTTGCAAGTCGAATGCGCTGTGCTTCGCCACCAGAAAGACTTTTTGAAGAACGATTTAGCGTTAAGTAATCCAATCCAACCTCGAGTATAAATCCAAGTCTTGAGCGAATTTCTTTAATGATTTCAGTTGCAATAACTTTTCGTTCGGTATTCAGTAATCCTTCAATAGATTCAAACCATTTAGATAATTCCATCAAATCCATTCCTGCTAAATCACCTATGTTTTTTGCGCCAATTTTAAAGAAAAGAGCCTCCTTTTTCAAGCGACTGCCCAAACAAGATGGACATGTTACTTTATTCATGAAGCTTTGAGCCCAGCGTTGAATAGCAGCACTACTATCATCCGAATGTCTTGTAATAAAATTAATTATTCCCTCGAAACGAACAATATGAGAATTATTGGTTACGACTTCCATGTCTTCGTTTCCATATAAAATAGTATTCAATAGTTCCGTGTCAATTTCAGAAATTGGAGAATTTATAGAATAACCATTATTCGTCAATAAGCTTTCTAACTTTTCGAAAACCCATGTTTTTTTGTAGTCTCCAAGTGGAATCAAGCCACCTTGTTTAATTGATTTTGAATTGTCTGGAATAATTTTATTTAGATCAGCTTCTGTTATTTCACCTAGTCCGTTACAAGTTGTGCAAGCTCCATAAGGTGAATTAAACGAAAATAGATTTGGTTCTGGTTCTGGGTAACTAATACCTGTTGTTGGGCACATTAAAAATCTACTGTAAGTTCTTGCGCTACCAGATTCATAATCAGCTAACATCATTATTGATTCTCCAATTTTCATGGAAGTCACTACTGAATCGTAAATTCTTTTTGAGTCAACGGCACCTATTGACATTCGATCAATTACTATTTCGATATCGTGAATTTTATAACGATCTAATTTCATTCCTTTAGTGATATCTTGAATTAAGCCATCAACTCTAACTTTCGTGTAGCCATTTTTAAGAATTTGTTCAAAAAGTTCTCTGTAATGACCTTTTCTACCTTTGATTTTTGGGGCAAGAAATGCGACCTTTTTGCCATTAAATTCTTTTTGAATTAAATCTACTATTCCTTCGTCGGAATATTTTATCATTGGTTCATTTGTTTCGTAGGAATAAGCCGTTGAAGCCCGAGCAAAAAGTAAGCGGAGAAAATCGTATAATTCTGTGATTGTTCCGACAGTTGACCTTGGAGATTTAGAAACTGTTTTTTGTTCAATTGAAATAACTGGACTTAAACCATCAATTTTATCAACATCTGGTCTCTCAAGTCCCCCGATAAATTGTCGAGCATAAGCAGAAAATGTTTCTATATATCGGCGTTGACCTTCTGCAAATATAGTATCAAAAGCTAAAGAAGATTTTCCACTTCCGCTTAATCCAGTAAAAACAATAAGTTTATTTCTTGGAATTGAGAGGTCAATATTTTTTAAATTATGAACACGAGCACCGTAAACATCAATGGTTGTTTGTTCTTTTTTTTCTTCCTTTTCCAATTGTTAAATTTAATTTGAAATTTTGAATTTTGTAATCTCAACAAATTTAATTGAAGTTCATTCAAAGTAGCAAAATTTCTAACAAATGATTCGGGTTTTTGTTAGTCTTCTTCTTTTCTTTTATAAAGAATTGTGTTTCGGTACAAATAGAAAAACACTGCAACGAAAAACAATGAGAAAGCAAAGATTGGCATTACTGTATTGTGTTTTACTAAATAAATTATTAAGGCGGATAGCAAAAAAGATAGTAATCCAATGAAAGTAAACACATACCAAACTTGTCTATCATTGAATCCTGCATAAACTAAATGATGAGTAGTATGGTCTTTACCTCCAACCATTGGCGATTTTCCAGCTTTAAGTCGATTAATAACTACAGTTAGCGTATCAGCAGCAGCAGGAGTAAGGGCAATAAGTGTAATTATAATACTCACCCAAGAATGATTTTTGGTAAGTGATCCAAGGTTCCATAAATATTTCACTGTAAAAAAGGCAACAAATAAACCGATAAATTGACTTCCAGCGTCACCCATGAATATTCGTGATGGGTTAATGTTGTATCTAAGAAAACCTACTATTGCGCCAATCACTGATATTATTGTGAAAATCCAATAAGGCTCATTAGAGTTACCGATGAAGTAACATGAAAAAAGACAAGCTAACAGTGCGAAAAGTGTTGTTGTTGCAGTAATTCCGTCCATATTGTCTAGCATATTAAGGGAATTCATTAATATAATTACCCACAAAACAGTAAATGCTTGATCTAAAATAGTAATATGGAATAATTCAATTTTTGTATCAGTCAAAATAAAAATTAATCCACAGATAATTTGAATCAGTAATTTAAAATAGGGTTTTGTATCGTAGGCATCATCTGCTAATCCCATCATAAAAGCTAGAGACGCAGATATAAATAAACCTACATACGATAAGTTGGAGAATAATTCTGATTTTGGATCAAGAATAAGATACATAAAAGTCGAGAATAAAAACCCAAGAAAAAGACTAATGCCACCAAGGGAAGGTTTAGATGTGCTGCTCCATCTGACGGTTACGTCATTTTTATTTCTTATTCCTAAATTTTGGGAAAATTTAAGTAACAGAAGATTCACAACTAAGGAGATAATTAAAGCTCCTGAAAAGAAAATGAGGTAGTAAGTGTAGTTAGTTGTATTCATAGTTTATTAAAATGGCGATTTAAAATTAATAAATTCAATTCCTTTTTTATCTTTTTCTGAAATTAGCGGATTTTCAATCTCCCAATCTATATTTAAAGATTTATCTTCCCAGAGAATTGAACATTCATTTTCAGGAGAATAGTAATTCGTACACTTGTAAGAAAAGATAGTATTGTCCTCTAAAGCGCAAAATCCATGAGCAAATCCGGGAGGAATCCAAAATTGATTTTTATCTTTTTCTGTTAACAAAACTTTTATAAATTCTCCGTAAGTTGGCGAGTTTTTTCTAATGTCAACAGCAATATCGATAGCGGATCCTTTTAAAACCTGAACAAGTTTACCTTGATCAAATGGCGGATTTTGAAAATGCAACCCTCTCAAAACTCCTCTAGCAGACATTGATTGATTATCTTGAACGAATTTTACATGCCCCAACATTGGAGCATATTTCTTTTCACTAAAAGATTCAAAAAAATAGCCTCTTTCATCCCCAAATACTTTCGGTTGAATTAAAAATAGCCCTTTTATTCTTTCTTCTTTGATTTCCATATATTCCTAAAAAATAATATTGTTCGACCTAATATATTTGGTTTTTCGTCTTCATCCTCCGTGTAATATCCCTCTTCTGAAGAACCGTAATTCTCGCCATATCCATATCCATATCCATACCCATATCCATATCCGTAACCGTAACCGTAACCGTAACCATATCCGTATATAGATTTTTTAGTTTCAACTCCATTTAAGATAACATTTAATTTAGTAATTTTTTGAACTTCAATTAGCTCCTTTACTCGATTAACAAACATTCTTTTGGAATAATTCGCTTTAAATATATATAGTGGAATATCTGCATTTGCTAAAATATGAATACCGTCAGAAACAACTCCAACAGGAGGGTTATCTATCATTATGATGTCATATTTGAGCTTCAATTCTTTGAAAATATTTACTAAAGCTTCGCTTTGAATCAATTCAGATGGATTTGGGGGGATTGGACCAGCGGTTATATAGTGCAAATTGGGTAAATGAGACTCTTTTATTACGTCCTCTAATTTTACAAAACCTGAAATTAAACTGCTCATTCCATCATTATTGTCTGTATTGAATCCATGGTGTATTTTCGGTTTTCTCAAATCAAGATCAATTACAACTGTCTTTTTACCATTTGCTGCAATTAATCCAGCCATGTTTAGAATTACAAAAGTTTTTCCTTCTCCAGATACAGAAGATGAAACTGCTATAACTTTTGCATCCTTATTGACGAAGCTCATGTTTGCTCGAATACTTCTAATGGCTTCTGCCATTCTTGATTTTGAAGATTCTGTAACAACAACTTGAGAATATTTCATTTTCTTTTTGTATAATGGCACTGAACCAAGAAAATTCACCTCAATTGGTAGAATTTTTATAAGATCTGCGGCACTAGAAATATCATTGTAAGTAACATATCTTAGAACAAGCATTCCTAATCCTAAAAAGAATCCCAAAGAAATGCATATAATATAAACTATATTTTGATTAGGCTGAAGTGGAGATGATGGAATTGTTGCCTCGCTTAATATTCTATTTGTTGTTGAATATCCAGCATTTGACAATTCTAACTCTATTTTCTTTTCAGTGAAAAGGGTAAAGTACCTATTGTTTAATTGCTCCATGTATTTTAGTCGATCATATTCCATTCTTTTTTCTGGTAAATCATAATATTTTCTCTCAACTTCATTGATTTTAGAAAGAAGTTGACTTTTTTCATTTCTTATTCTATCTTCAATTATATTCATACTTCTTTTAATTGAATAAATCCTATTCTGTATTCTTTCTTCAAGAAGTTTGATTTTTGGATTTTCTTTCGTGACGTCTCTTAATAAATCGTCTTTTTGCTCTAAAATTCCATTTAATTCTCCTATTTGTTGTAGTAAAGTTCCTTCAAAACTTTTTTTACCCACCATTTCAGGAATTAATTTATAAAGTTCAATACGATTTGGTTCCGATTGTAATTTGAAGTAAATCATTTTTAAGGTACTTAACTCATCATCTGAATACTGAACTCTCTTATTTAATTCATCTAAACTATTAGATAAATTAGAACTTAATCCTACGATATCCGGAATTCGTTCGCTTCTTTGAAAATTATTTATACTATCTTTCGAAATCTTAAGAATTTTAGAAAGAGAATCTAATTGTTGATTAATAAATGAAATCGTTTTAGTTGCTTTTGATTGTTTAGTATCTTTTTCATAATTTAAATAAGAATTTAAGACTGAATTTACCACATCATAGCTTAATCTAGGATTGAAATGTGTAAAACTTATTTCAATTGTTTTCGCTTTTTCATCAATCGGATTAACGAGTAGGTTTTTATGTAATTCACTAACTAAATTTTTAGTATTGTTAAATTGAAAATAAATTTTGTTATCCTGAATAGAAGCTCTAAATAAATTTTTATCGATAACCCTACAAACAATATCAAATTGATTGTTTTTTATGTGGTCGTTGATTTTTCCAATATATTTTTTTCCTTTATTCAGTGTTAAAATTAACTTGTCATTTTC
>Ga0105050_10003959_pt1 | contig 20083 bp, 17 predicted proteins | sample FRY01_FD_78088 | JGI IMG/M metagenome (GOLD analysis project Ga0105050, IMG submission 78088) | Freshwater microbial communities from Lake Fryxell liftoff mats and glacier meltwater in Antarctica - FRY-01 | ecosystem: Environmental > Aquatic > Freshwater > Ice > Glacier meltwater ...
CGCTTCAACAGGCGCTACGATCTCGCGGCCATGATCCCCCGCCTCACCTGGGCCAGCGTCCGAACCCCGCCCATGCCTTATCGTCTTCTCAAGCTGGCTGAGGTTCATGCGTAATCAGGAAATTGAAAAGGTACTGCCATGTTTCGAAACATCATCCTGACCGTCGCATTGACCCTGACTTCCCTGCCTGTGATGGCGCAGGAAAGCTGGTCCTCTGGTGAGATCCTGACCGAGCAATATCTGCCACAGGCGCAGATCCGGTCCTATCAGAACCATGCCCCCGCCTTTGCGCCTGACCGGTCCTCGATCATAGCGCATCCGGTCTTTACCGGCGCGCAGATCAATGCCGCAGGGTCTGCTAACCGTTTTTTGCCCATGCCCCATCAGTTTGTGCCGCAGCGCGCCCTGCCGGTGATGCGCAATTACGGCTATCAGAGCGCCCGGTCGCTGGTACGTGGCGGTCAGGTGCAGTATCGCGCGGCGGAACCGGGTGGCACAGCATTTGAATCCGGACCCGGCACCGAGACTACGGTCATCCAGCGCGGTCCCGACGGTGTGGCCGTGACCGTGATCTATAATCCCTGATCTCAGGCAGCGGGGTCACGCCCGTAGCCGATGGATATGAGGGCGGTTCTGATTTCGTCCAGAATCGCCGGGTCGTCGATCGTGGCGGGCAGTTTGAACGCCTCGCCATCGGCGATCCTGGCCATCGTCGCGCGCAGAATCTTGCCCGAGCGGGTTTTGGGCAAACGCTCGACCACGCACGCAAGCTTGAAGGCGGCAACCGGCCCGATCTGGTCGCGCACCCGCCCCATGACTTCGCGCACCACATCGGCGGCGGGCCGGGCGCAACCCCTGTTGAGACAAAGAAAGCCCATCGGCAACTGGCCCTTGAGCTGGTCTGCGACCCCGATCACCGCGCATTCCGCGACATCGGGGTGTCCCGCCAGCACCTCTTCCATCGCACCGGTGGAGAGCCGGTGCCCCGCGACGTTGATCACGTCATCGGTGCGGGCCATCACATAGAGATAGCCATCCGCATCCATCATCCCGGCGTCGCCGGTTTCGTAATAGCCGGGGAAGGTGTTCAGGTAAGCCTTGCGGAAACGTTCGTCCGCGTTCCAGAGCGTGGGCAGCGTGCCGGGGGGCAGCGGCAGTTTGATCGCAATGGCGCCCAGTGTGCCGGGGCCGACGGGGTGCCCGTCCTCGCCCAATATCTGCACATCATAGCCGGGCATCGGCACGGATGGCGAGCCGATCTTGACCGGCAGGGGTTCGATCCCCATCGGGTTGCCCGCGATGGTGAAGCCGGTTTCGGTCTGCCACCAATGGTCGATCACCGGCACATTGAGGTGCCGTTGCGCCCATAGGATCGTGTCCGGGTCGGCGCGTTCACCGGCCAAAAACAGCGTGCGCAGCGAGGTGAGGTCGTAGTTGCCGATCAACAGCCCTTCGGGATCGTCACGTTTGATCGCGCGAAAGGCGGTGGGCGCGGTAAAGAGCGCGCGGACCTTGTGATCCTGAATCACCCGCCAGAAGGTGCCTGCATCCGGAGTGCCAACGGGCTTGCCTTCGAACACCACGGTGGTGTTGCCGTGGATCAGCGGCGCGTAGCAGATGTAGCTGTGCCCCACGACCCAGCCCACGTCGGAGGCGGCCCAGAACACCTCGCCGGGGTCCATGTTGTAGATCGCCTTCATCGACCAGTTGAGTGCTACCAGATGCCCGCCGGTGGCGCGCACCACGCCCTTGGGCTGGCCGGTGGTGCCGGAGGTGTAGAGGATATAGGCGGGATGATTGCCCGGAACCGGCACACAATCGGCGGGGGTGACACCGAATTGCACCGCGTGCCAGTCATGGTCGCGGCCGGGGATCAGGTTGGCAACTTCTTGTTCGCGCTGCAGAATGATGCAGAAGTCGGGTTTATGCGTCGCCATGTCGATGGCGGCGTCGATCAGCGGTTTGTAATGGATGACCCGACCGGGTTCGAGCCCGCAGGACGCGCCGATGATCGCCTTTGGCGTGGCGTCGTCGATCCGCACCGCGAGTTCATGCGCCGCGAAACCGCCGAACACAACCGAATGGATCGCACCGATCCGGGCGCAGGCCAGCATCGCCTCGAGTGCCTCTGGCACCATCGGCATGTAGATGATGACGCGGTCGCCGGTGGTGATGCCGCGGGCCAGCAGCGCACCGGCGAGGCTGGCGACGCGGGTCTGGAGTTCGGCGTAGGTGATCTTGCGCGTGGTGCCGGTGAGTGGGCTGTCATGGATGATGGCTATGCGGTCGCCGTGGCCCGCCAGCACATGCCGGTCCACCGCGTTGAAGCAGGTATTGACCAAGCCATCGCTGAACCATTCGTAGAACGGCGCGCGGTCGGCAAAGAGCGCGCGCGAGGGGGGTGTGACCCAGTCGATGGCCTGAGCCTGCTGCATCCAGAACCCTTCGGGATCGGCTTGCCAGCTTGCGTAAACGTCACGGTATCCCATGGTATTCCTCCGCCCCAATGCGCGTTCTTACGCAGGGGCAGAGCGTGCGCGCAAGCCTGCTGACGGGCCTGCGACATGATTGCGCTATCACCGGCGCCGGTCAGCCGTAATGGCCGACCGGCGTGCCTGCGAGGGCCGAAATGTTCAGCAGCCCGCGCGCGGTGATCGCCGGGGTGACGATATGCGCCTTGTTGCCCATGCCCATCAGGATCGGCCCGACCTCGAGCCCGCCGCCCTTCATCTTGAGGATGTTGCGCACGCCGGAGGCCGCGTCGGTATTGGCAAAGACCAGCGTATTGGCGGCACCCTGCATGCGCGAATCCGGAAAGATCCGGTCGCGGAGTTCGACGTCAAGTGCGGCGTCGATGTGCATTTCGCCTTCGTATTCAAAGTCGCGCGGCGAAGCGTCGAGAATGGCCAGCGCGCCACGCATGCGCCGCCCGGTGTCGCAGTCCAGATTGCCGAATTGCGAATGCGAGCAGAGCGCGATTTTGGGAGTAACGCCAAAGCGCCGCACATGCCGGGCACAGGCGATCACGGTTTCGGCGATCTGCTGTGGCGTCGGTTCCGGGTGTACCTGCGTGTCCGAGATGAACAGCGGCCCGTCTTCGAGAATCATGAGCGAGAGCGCGCCGACCGGGTGCAGTTTTTCGGTGCCGAGGATTTGCTGGACATAGTTCAGGTGCCACAGGAACTGCCCGAAGGTGCCGCAAATCATGCTGTCAGCCTCGCCCCGGTGCACCATGACCGCGCCGATGGCGGTGGAATTGGTCCGCATGATTGCCTTGGCGAGGTCGGGCGTGACACCGCGCCGTGCCATGAGTTCGTGGTAGGTGCCCCAGTAGTCGCGGTAGCGCGGGTCGTTTTCCGGGTTCACCAGACGGAAATCCTTGCCCGGACGGATCTTGAGGCCCGCACGTTCGCAGCGCGCCTCGATCACCTCGGGACGCCCGATCAGGATCGGCGTGTCGGTGGTTTCCTCCATCACCGCCTGTGCCGCGCGCAGCACGCGTTCATCCTCGCCTTCGGCAAAGACGATATTGCGATGCGCCGAGCGCGCGGCGTCGAACACGCGCCGCATGATCATGGCGGATTTGAACACCGAGCCGTCGAGTTTTTCGCGGTAGGCCTTCATGTCGGTGATCGGGCGGGTGGCGACCCCGGTTTCCATCGCCGCACGTGCCACGGCAGAGGCGATGACACCGATAAGGCGCGGGTCGAAGGGTTTGGGGATCAGGTAATCGGGGCCAAAGGTCATCTGTTCGCCGCGGTAGGCCGCCGCAGCCTCGGCACTGGTGGTAGCGCGGGCGAGTTCGGCGATGCCTTCGATACAGGCGATCTTCATCGCTTCGTTGATCTCGGTGGCCCCCACGTCAAGGGCACCGCGAAAGATGAAGGGAAAGCACAGGACGTTGTTGACCTGATTGGGATAATCGCTGCGCCCGGTGGCGATGATCGCATCGGGGCTGGCCTCGCGGGCGAGGGCCGGTTCAATCTCGGGCGCGGGGTTGGCCAACGCAAATATGATCGGCTTCGGCGTCATCAGGCGGACCATGTCCTGTGTCAGCACACCGGGGCCTGAGAGGCCAAGGAACATGTCGGCGCCGCCGATTACATCCAGCAGCGTGGCGGGAGTGGTGCCTTGGGCATAGGCGGCCTTTTGCGACGGCATGTCGACGGTGCGCCCGTGATAGACCAGTCCATGCAGGTCACAGAGCCAGACATTCTCACGTTTCACACCGAGTTGCAGCAGCATGTTGAGGCAGGCGATGCCGGCCGCACCGCCGCCGGTCGAGACAATCTTGATCTGGTCGAAAGATTTGCCCGAGACGCGCATCGCATTGGTCGCGGCGGCGCCAACGACGATGGCGGTGCCGTGCTGATCATCGTGAAAGACCGGGATTTTCATCCGCGAGCGGCAGATGTCCTCGACGATGAAACAATCGGGGGCCTTGATATCCTCAAGATTGATCGCCCCAAAGGTCGGTTCGAGCGCGCAGATGATATCGGCCAGTTTGTAGGGGTCTGCCTCGTCGAGTTCGATGTCGAAACAGTCGATATTGGCGAATTTCTTGAACAGGACCGCCTTGCCCTCCATCACCGGTTTGGAGGCCAGCCCGCCGATATTGCCAAGGCCGAGCACGGCGGAACCGTTGGAGACGACCGCCACCAGATTGCCGCGCGAAGTATAATCGCGCGCGGTGTCGGGGTCGCGTTTGATTTCGAGACAGGCCTCTGCCACGCCGGGGGAATAGGCGCGCGACAGGTCGCGCCCGTTGGCGAGCGGTTTGGTGGCCCGCACTTCGAGTTTGCCGGGCTTGGGGTAGCGGTGGTAATCGAGTGCCGCCTGACGCAGCCTTTCGCGGTCCTGATCGCGGGAAGTTTCAGACATGCGGCGCCCTTCCTTAAAATATGGTTTAATATTAAACCATCTCCGGGGCCTGCTGTGACCCCGATGCTGGCGATTAATCACGAAACGCCGACCCTTGCAAATCCTACACCGCAGCGACAGGGTTTGCCCATGCAAGATGATCTGACCACGATCCGTGCCGAACTGCGCCTGCCGACAAGCGATCTGCGGGCCGATCTGGCGTTTTTTGGCCACGTGCTGCGCATGCGCCTCGATATGATCTATCCCGCCGACAATCCGGCGGTGGCGGTGCTGTCCGGGCATGGCATCCGGGTGCGCCTGATGCATGACCTGGACGAAGCGCCGGGGATGATCCGGATTCTGACCGACGATCCGGGGTTTGCCGATGGCGCGCGCAGCCTGACAGCGCCGGGCGGTTGCCGGGTCGAGGTGGATGCCCTTAATCCGCCACTGGTGCTGCCGCCGACGGAACATGCCTTTGTTGTCAGGCGGTTGGCGGATCAGGCGCCTTGGGTGATTGGCCGCGCGGGGATGCATTACCGCGATCTGGTGCCGTCGCGTCTGGGCGGTGCGATCATTGCCAGCCATATCCGCATTCCCGATGGCGGCCCGGTTCCTGATATGGTGCATTTTCACAAGGTCGGGTTTCAGCTGATATTCTGCATCCGGGGATGGGTCGATGTGGTCTATGAGGATCAGGGCGGCCCGATCCGTCTGACTGCTGGCGATTGTTTCATCCAGCCGCCCGAAATCCGCCACCGCGTGCTGGAGGCGAGCGATGGTATCGAGGTGATCGAGATCGGGGTGCCCGCCGAGCATGTGACCGAGATCGACCATGTGATGACCCTGCCCACGCCCGATCTGCGCCCGGAACGCGAATGGCAGGGCCAGCGGTTTGTGTTCAATCGCGCGGAAGGTGCCGCGTGGCAGCCTTTCCGACTGCCCGGATTTATCGCCCGTGACACCACCATTTCCACCAACACCAAAGGCGTGGCCGGCGTGCAGGTGGTTCGAAAAGGTCAAGAAGATCCGGGTTGGGCCAGCCATGAGGCCGATATTCTATTCGGTTTTGTCATGTCCGGCGCGATGACGCTGGAGGGTGAGGGCAAGCAACCATATGCGCTGAGTGCCGGGGATGCCTTTGTCATCCCGCCGCATCTGCAGACCCGCTGGTCCTATCCCAGCGATGATCTGGAATTGCTTGAGGTCACGCTGCCCGGTGTCTTTGCCAGCCACGCCTGAGCTTGCATCGCCTGCGCGCCGCAGTCACAGTCGGGTGAACCGCCGCAAGGAGCCGTCCATGTCCCATGATGCTACCCTGTTGATCGATGCTGCCCGCAGCGTGCGTCTGAATGCCTATGCGCCCTATTCCAATTTCAAGGTGGGGGCGGCGATCAAGGCGACCTCGGGTGCGGTCTATACCGGGGTCAATGTCGAGAATGTCGCCTATCCCGAGGGCACCTGTGCCGAAGCCGGGGCGATTGCCGCGATGATTGCCGCTGGCGACACCGGCATCGCAGAGGTGGCGGTGATTGCCGACAGTCCGATCCCGGTGAGCCCCTGTGGTGGCTGCCGTCAGAAACTGGCCGAGTTTGGCAAGGGCGATGTCGTGGTCACGCTGGCCACGACCGATGGGCTGACCCTGCAAACCACGCTGGCCGATCTGCTGCCCGGTGCCTTTACCCAAGAATACATGGAGCGGAGCTGACCATGGATGCCCGCGCGATCATCGCCAAATTGCGCAAAGGGCAGGTGCCGGACGCGGATGAATTGACGTGGTTCGCCAATGGTCTGGCGTCGGGTGCTGTCACGGATGCGCAGGCGGGCGCCTTTGCTATGGCGGTCTGTCTGCAGGGCTTGGGCGAGGTGGGCCGGGTGGCCCTGACCACCGCGATGCGCGATTCGGGGGCGGTGCTGAAATGGGACATGCCGGGCCCGGTGCTCGACAAGCATTCGACCGGGGGATTGGGCGATTGCGTGTCGCTGATCCTTGCCCCGGCACTGGCGGCCTGCGGCGTCTATGTGCCGATGATTTCCGGCCGGGGTCTGGGACATACCGGCGGCACGCTGGACAAGATGGAGGCGATACCGGGCCTGCGCACGCAGGTGACCGAGGAACGCCTGCGCGAGATCGTGGGCCGGGTCGGCTGTGCCATTGTCAGCGCGACGGGCACGATTGCCCCGGCGGACAAGCGCCTTTACGCGATCCGGGATGTGACGGGGACGGTGGAGAGTATCGACCTGATCACTGCTTCGATCCTGTCGAAAAAGCTGGCCGCCGGGCTGCAGGGGCTGGTGCTGGATGTGAAGCTGGGCACCGGCGCTTTCATGAAAACCGAGGAAGACGCCCGCGCGTTGGCGCAGGCGCTGGTCCGCACGGCCAAAGGTGCGGGCTGTCCTGCTGCCGCCTTTGTCACCGATATGGACGAGCCGCTCTGCCCCAGTCTGGGCAATGCGCTTGAAGTGGCGGTGAGCATGGAGATCCTGTCTGGCAACCGCATGGCCGCACCCCGTCTGCATGATCTGACCGTCGCGCTGGGCGGCAGGCTGATGGCGCTGGCGGGTGAGGCCGAGGGTGAGGCAGAGGAAATGATCGCGGCGGCGATAGCCTCGGGTCAGGCGATGGAGCGGTTTACCGATATGGTGGTGGCACTGGGCGGCCCGCCCGACATGTCGGAGGACTGGCGCACGCATCTGCCGCAGGCCCCGGTGGTGGGCGATGTGATGGCGCGCGAGGCCGGGTTTGTGGCCGCGATTGATGGCGAGGCGCTCGGTCTGGCTGTGGTTGCCATGGGCGGTGGTCGCCGGGTCGAGACAGACAAGATCGACCCGGCCGTCGGGTTCAGCGAGGTGGTGGCGCGCGGCGCATGGGTGGAGCGGGGTCAGCCGCTGGCCACGATCCATGCGCATGACGAGGCGAGTGCGGAGGCGGCAGCGCAGGCGGTGCTGGCCGCGATGACGATTGGCGAGGCACCACAGGCGCGCGCCCTGATCCGCGAGAGGATCGACGGGTGAGCCGTGCGTTTCTGGTGGTGATGGATTCGGTCGGCATCGGCGGCGCGCCGGATGCGGAGCAGTATTTCAACGGCGATCTGCCTGATACCGGGGCCAATACGCTGGGCCATATCGCGCAGGAATGTGCGGCGGGCCGGGCCGAGACCGGGCGCAGCGGGCCGTTGCATGTGCCGGTGCTGGAGACGCTGGGGCTGGGTGCGGCGCTGACCCTCGCCTCGGGCGCGCGGCTGTCGGATGTGGAGCCAAAGGGCGCATGGGGCGCCGCGACCGAACTGTCGCGCGGCAAGGATACGCCGTCGGGCCACTGGGAACTGGCCGGTGTGCCGGTGCCATGGGACTGGACAGTGTTTCCGGTTGCGGACCCGGTCTTCCCTGATGAACTGCTGCTGCAGGTTTGTCAGATTGCGGGTGCGGGCGGCACATTGGGCAATTGCCATGCTTCGGGCACCGAGATCATTGCGGCGCAGGGCGCGCGCCATGTCCTGACCGGCTGGCCGATCTGTTATACCTCTGCTGATTCCGTGTTCCAGATCGCGGCGCATGAGGAGAGCTTTGGCCTCGACCGGCTGTTGCACCTGTGCGAGACGCTGGCGCCGGTGCTGCATGCGATAAAGGTTGGCCGGGTGATTGCGCGGCCCTTTGTGGGCAGCGTCGAAGTCGGGTTTACCCGCACCGCCAACCGCCATGACTATGCGATTGATCCGCCCGCGCCGACCTTGTGTGACTGGGTGCATGGGGCGGGTCGCCGAGTCTATGCCATTGGCAAGATTGGCGATATCTTCTCGATGAAAGGCATCGACGAGGTGCGCAAGGGCCGCGATGCGGCGCTGATGGGGCATCTGGGCGATCTGGTGGACGGTGCGCAGGACGGGTCATTTACCTTTGCCAATTTCGTCGAGTTCGACAGCGAATATGGCCACAGGCGCGATGTGGCAGGCTATGCGCGGCATCTGGAATGGTTCGATGCCGGACTGGCGCAGATCCTGCCCCGGTTGCGCGCCGATGATCTGCTGATATTGACCGCCGATCATGGCAATGATCCGACATGGCCCGGCACCGATCACACGCGCGAGCGGGTGCCGGTGCTGGTGCAGGGGATGGGGGCCAAGCCATTGGGCCATCTGGCCTTTACCGACATCGCGGCGAGTATTGCCGCACATCTGGGCGTACCTGCACAGGGCCCCGGCAGGAGTTTTCTGTGAGCTACAAATCCTATCCCAAGGTCGAATTGCACCTGCATCTGGAGGGGGGCGCGCCACCCGCCTTTATCAAAGGGCTGGCTAAAGAGAAGAACATTGATATCGCAGGGATTTTTACCGAAAAAGGCGGCTATGCTTACCGCGACTTCGACCATTTCCTCAAGGTCTATGAGGCGGCCTGCACCACATTGCAGCGGCCGGAGGATTTCAAACGCCTGACGCTTGCCGTGCTGGAGCAGAGTGCAGCCAATGGCGTGGTCTATTCCGAGACTTTTCTCTCGCCCGATTTCTGCGGCGGTGGCGATGTGTTGGCCTGGCGCGAATATCTGGCGGCGATCACCGAGGCGGCGGATGAGGCAGAAAAGACCATGGGGATCACGCTGCGCGGGATTGCCACCTGTATCCGTCATTTTGGGCCGGAGCAGGCCAAGACCGCCGCGCGCTGTGCGGCCGAAACCAAGGGCCGGTTTTTGACTGGCTTTGGCATGGCGGGGGCTGAGATGGTGGGCCGTCCGGGCGATTATGCCTATTCATTCGACATGGCCCGTGAGGCGGGGCTGCGCCTGACCTGTCATGCGGGCGAGTGGGGCGGGCCGGATATGGTCGCCGATACGATCCGCGATCTCAAACCCGAACGCATCGGGCATGGCATCAACGCACACAGCGATCTGGCGCTGGTGGACCGGATTGCCGAGCAGGGCATCGTGCTCGAGGTTTGTCCAGGGTCGAATGTGTTTCTGGGTGCGGTGAAGTCGTGGAAAGACCACCCGATCAAGGACTTGCGGGACCGGGGGGTGCGGGTGACTGTATCCACCGATGATCCGCCGTTCTTTGACACGACCATGACGGCAGAGTTCGACATGCTTGCGCGCACTTTCCATTGGGAAGATGAGGATTTTCAGGCGTTGAACGCAGCCGCGCTTGACGCCGCCTTCTGTGAGCCCGAGACCAAGACCCGGATTGCCAAACTGCTGGAGGCCGCATGACCGCCCAACTGACCGCCCGACTGACCATCGTCGATCACCCGCTGGTGCAGCACAAGCTGACGCTGATGCGGGAAAAGGATACCTCCACCGCCTCGTTCCGCAAATTGCTGCGCGAGATCAGCCTGCTCATGGCCTATGAGGTGACGCGCGACTTGCCGATGACCACCAAACGGATCGAGACGCCGATCTGCGAGATGGATGCGCCGCTGATCGAAGGCAAAAAGCTGGCGCTGGTGTCGATTCTGCGGGCGGGCAATGGTCTGCTTGACGGGATATTGGAGTTGATACCGGCGGCGCGCGTGGGGTTTGTCGGGCTTTACCGCGACCCCGAGACGCTGCAGCCGGTGCAGTATTACTTCAAGGTGCCGACACAGTTGGAGGACCGGGTGGTGATCGTGGTGGACCCGATGCTGGCCACCGGCAACTCGTCCGTCGCGGCGGTCGATCTGCTAAAGAAGGCCGGGGCGCGGGATATCCGGTTCATGTGCCTTTTGGCGGCCCCCGAGGGCATAAAGCGGATGCAGGAGGCGCATCCCGATGTGCCGATTGTCACAGCGGCTGTGGATAGTCACCTGAATGACCACGGATATATTGTGCCGGGACTAGGGGATGCGGGTGACCGTATGTTCGGTACGAAATAGAGGCATAGTCCCTTTACAGTTTAGTCATTGTCAGGCAATCTTCCACAATATCTTGTGGGGGATTGTATGTCCAAGTCACGCATTATCGCGGCGGCGGCCGGTTTCATGATTTTCGCAAGTCGGGCGGTGTTGGCGCAGATTACCGACACGCTGCCTGCGGAGTTTCCGCCAGCTTCGTATTCCGGCAATCAATATGTGGACAGTGCTGGCTGTGCCTTTATCCGCGCGGGCGTGTCGGGCAATGTGACCTGGGTGCCAAGGGTAAACCGGGACCGCAGCCAGTTGTGCGGGTTTCAGCCGTCGCTGACTGCGGGGCAAGCGGCCTTGCCGGTGATCCCGGATGCGCCTGAGCAGGTCGCCGCCGTGCCAGTGGCCCCGGTCGTGCCGCCGGTTGCGCCCGTGCGTGCCGTGCCGGTGCGTGCGGCCCCGCCCGCTGCCGATCCGGGCGCGCCGATTGCGACCGTCGCTTCGATCACCACGCCGCCGCGCCTGAATGCGCAGCCGGTGACGCCGCAGGTGATTGCCGCCCCGGCAGCCCCGGCCGTGGCCGCCCCGCGCCAGATCACCCGTGCGGAAGCTTGTGCAGGGCGCACGGGTATCCAACCCGGCTATGTCAGCAGCGCTACCGGCAATCCGATTGATTGTGGCCCTGCCGCCCCGTTGGTGATGGCTGCTGCCCCTGCTGCGGTGATGGTTGCGCCGCAAGCGCCGGTGCGCGAGCGGTTCACGCTGGCCGAGGCTTGCGCCCGGATCGCGGGGACCAATGCGCGGTTGCGCGATGCCAATACCGGCGCGGAAGTGTCCTGTGGTGCGCTGGCCCCGACGCCGTTGCTGGTCGCGGCTCCTGCTGCGCCGAGGATGCCGATGGGCGGGGTTGTGCCCGGACGTGCCGGTGCGGCGGCCCCGGTCGTGATGGTGATGGCCTGCGAAACCGGGCAGATGAGCGGGTTTGACTATCTCAACGCCGCGCCGGGTGTGGCGTTCCGCTGTGGACCGCAGACGCAATCGCCCTCGGGGATTACCTCTGGCATCGTGGCGCAGGCTTCGGCGCGTGCGCCGGTCTCTGCCCGCGCCATGTTTGCCGCACCAGCGCCGGTCGTGGTCACGCCGCCGCCCGGTTATCAGACGGTCTGGGACGATGGCCGCCTGAATCCGCAGCGTGGATTGCCGCCGACGGCGGTGCAGGTTGCCACGGTGGCCGCTCCGGTGGTGACGGACCGCGTTTCGACCCGTGTAGCCCCGCAGCATGTGGCAGAAACGCCGGTGGCACAGGCCCCGGTTGCAAGTGGCCATCGCTTTGTGCAGGTCGGCACCTTTGCCGATCCGGCCAATGCTGAACGGACCGCTGCCCGGTTGCAGGCGCTGGGTCTGCCGGTCGGTTTTGCCAATCTGACACACAATGGCACGCAGATGCGGGTTGTGGCGGCGGGGCCGTTTGCAACGGAGGCTGAACTGCAGGCGGCGTTGCGGGCCGCGCGTGGTGCCGGATTTTCGGATGCGTTCACGCGCAGCTGAACAGTGTTTCTCCCGGCAAGGGGCCTTGGGACCGAGAGGTTTCGGGGCCCTTTGTTTGCCCGCTATTGGGCGCAGATGCCTTGCAGGCTGATCCAGTCGCTATCCGACAGGATCAGCGGTGGCGACTGCCCGGTCAGGGGGTCAGCCTCGATCAGGTCAAGGACAGTTTCACCTGTAATATCAAGAGAATAGGCCCAAGCGTCATCGGCACCCCGGCGGCAGCGAATAAGGCTATCACGCTGTCGGCATCGGGCCGGGGCGCGGGGCTGGCCAGCAGCAGCGCCGCGTGGGACTGCAGCACATCGGCGGGCAGGTCGCCGGTGGTCAGCATCCGCATGGTGGTGATCAATCCGGCTTCGGTCAGGATCGCCTCCAGCGGATCATCGCGCCTGGCGATGCTGGCGGCGGCGAGGATATGGCCCGCAACGACGGCCGGATCTTCGGTCTGTTCGATCAGGTCGCGGTCCAGCACGATAATGCCGCCGGGCAGGGCGAGCGTGGAGTCGAGCCCTTCGGGCAGCACGACGAGTTGCCCGGTCCATGCCGTCCCCAGCACCCGGTCCTTGAGTTGCGCAAGCGCTTGCGTGCCCTGTGCCTGCCGGCAGGTCGGCCCGGTCAGCCGCTGGATATGGCCCAGAAGCGTAGCGCCGATTTCGGACCTTTTGCCGGGAGCCACCACCGACAGTGTCTGCCGGGTCAGCGCACCGGGCAGCCAGAAGATCGCAAGGCCCAGCAGCAGCGACATCCCCAGCGCCACGCCCGAATTGCGCAGCCGTCCGGGACGCGGCTGCCCTTTGCTGATGCTGCGCCGGACCTTTTCGATCGCGTCGATCATCAGGTCATCGGCGATTTCGAGGTCCTCACCGGCGCCGGTATCGGGCGCAAAAAGCGCGGGCCGCGTGCCGGGGTTAAGCCGTTCGACCGCCGCCAGTGACCAATGCGTCAGCGGCCGCCCAGCTTGATCGATGATCACCAGCGTGGCATCGCCAAAGGCCACGCCAACATCGCGCCGCTGCCCTTCGGGGTCGGGGCGCCAGATTCCGCTGCTTTCCAGCCGGACATATTGGGTGAGTGCGGTCATTGATAAGGGGCCTGCTCCGCCTCCGTCTTTGGTGGCCATGATACCGCAGCAATTCTGGCTTGGGTAGGTGGCAGAATCAGTGACTTGCACCGGCGGCGCGATGTCCCGGTCTGGCGGTGCTGCGTCGTTTGTGGGCGCGTGACAGGGCAGGCGACATGCCATAAAGCCGGGCAATGATCTGATAGAACGCCGGATAAAGGGGCAGATGATGGATGCAGGGGCGAACAGGCCGGTGCTGGCGGCGATGCTGGTGCTGGGTGCCATGGCCCTTTTTGGCCTGATCGACAATTTCATGCGTCTGGCGGCCGAAAATGGCGGGCTGTGGCAGTTTCACCTTCTGCGCGGGACGCTGGCCGTGGCGGTGCTGGTGCCGCTGGCCTGGCTGCTGAAGATCCGCCTGCGTCCGCGCAATGCAAGGCTGGTGCTGGGCCGTTCCGCCCTCAACACCACCGCGATGGTGATCTATTTCGGCTGTCTGGGGCTGATGCCGATCGCGCAGGCGGTGGCGGGTCTGTTCACCGCGCCGATCTTTGTGGTGATCTTTTCGGTGCTGTTCTTTGGCGAGCGGATCGGGCCGCGCCGGATCTTTGCGGTGGCGCTGGGCTTTGTCGGGATCATTCTGGTGCTGCGCCCTGAGACCGGGGATTTTTCGTGGCTCACGGTCCTGCCGGTGATTGCGGGCGCGTTTTATGGGCTGGGCAATCTCATTACCCGCAGGCTTTGCATGCAGGAGGGGACGTTGACCTTGCTGGGCGGGTTCTTTGGGCTGATGACGCTGGCGGGGGCGCTGGGCTGTCTGGTGTTGTGGTTCTATCCGCTGCCGGTGGCGGCGGGGGCGGATGGATTTCTGACCCGTGGCTGGGTGCCGCCGACGGGTGTGTTCGGGATCATGATCGTGGTGCAGGCGATAGGCTCGCTGTTGGGCGTCGGTCTGTCGATCCGGGCGTATCAGATGGCCGATGCGACCATGGTGGCGGTGTTCGAGAATACGCTGCTGGTCTTTGCCACGATCTGGGCGGTGATCCTCTGGGCCGAGTTGCCCGATGCGCTGGGCCTGCTCGGGCTGGCGCTGATTACCGCCGCCGGGATCATCATCGCGATCAGGTCTGACCCGGCGCCGGTGCCTGCATGATCATTTCGCCCGGTCGCGGCTATGTCTTTGTCCATATCCCAAAGACGGGTGGCACGGCGATGGCGCTGGCGCTGGAGGCGCGCGCGATGAAGGATGATATCCTGATCGGTGATACCCCAAAGGCCCGCGCCCGCAGGGGTAGGCTCAATGGGCTGACATCGCGGGGCCGGTTGTGGAAGCATAGCACGCTGGCGGATATCGACGGGGTCTTGAGCCCGGATGATCTGGCCCGGATGTTTGTCTTTACGCTGGTCCGCAATCCGTGGGACCGGCTGGTCAGTTATTACCACTGGCTGCGGGTGCAGGGGTTTGACCATCCCGCTGTCACACGGGCCAAGGCCTTGGATTTCAGCGGGTTTCTGGCGCATCCGGGCACGCAGCAGAGCATCCGCGATAATCCTTATGGCAGTTATATGTGCGATGTGGCTGGGGTGGAACAGGCGGGTCTGTTTATCCGGCTGGAGCATGTGGCGGCGGATATGGCGCCTTTGGCGGCGCATCTGGGATTTGCCCCTGACCTGCTGCGGGCCAATGCCTCTGACCGGCAGCGCGACTGGCGCGGGTATTATTCCGATGCAGATGCGGCGCTGGTGGCGCGGATCTGTGCGAAGGATATTGCGCGGTTCGGGTATGGGTTTGATCCGGGGGTGTGACAGCGGCACCGATCAGCCCTCTCTCCAGTGGAGAGAGGGCCGGTGCATTGCCCAAAGGCGCAAGCCTGCAGGCAACGACTTCGTGATGGCTTCGGGACGATTGCAATTGGGGCGCGCCTGACTGGGGAGGCACGGAAACGCGCCTGACTGGGTAGGCGCGTCCCGATTTGTCTGGTGACAAATCGGGATAAGAGAGGTTGCTACGCCGCCGCCTTTGCCCCGAACCGCCCGTAAAAGCTCTGGCCTTTGTCCGCCATCTCGCGCAGCAGGTCCGGCGGGGCAAAGCGCGGGCCGAGCGCGCGAGCCAATGCGTCGCAGCGGTCCACGGCATAGGGCGCGCCCAGCATGTCGAGCCATGAGAACGGACCGCCCGACCATGGCGCAAAGCCCCAGCCGAGGATCGCACCGACATCGCCTTCGCGGATATCGGTGAGCACGCCGTCGTCCAGCGCCCGCACCGCCTCGAGCACTTGGGCAAAGAGCAGGCGATGCTGTACGGTCACGAGTTCCGGTTGCACCACAGCGAGGGGGAACTGTGCGGCAAGCCCCTCCCACAACCCGGTGCGCGCGCCCTTGTCGTCATAGGCGTAGAACCCGGCATTGGCCTTGCGACCCAAGCGGCCCTGATCCGCCATCCAGAAGATCACCGCATCGGCGGCACCATCGGGATAGGCGTCGCCCATCGCGGCACGGGTGGCCTTGGCGATCTTTACGCCGAGATCGATGGAGGTTTCGTCCATCAGCTGCAGCGGACCCAGTGGCATGCCCACCAGCTTTGCCGCATTCTCGATCAGCGCCGGGCTGACACCTTCGGCCAGCATGCGCACACCTTCGTTAAGATAGGGAATGATGCAGCGATTGGCGTAAAAGAACCGCGCGTCATTGACCACGATCGGGGTCTTGCGGATCTGGCGGACATAGTCGAGCGCCTTTGCCACGGCGACATCGCCGGTCGCCTTGCCCCGGATGATCTCGACCAGCGCCATCTTGTCCACGGGTGAAAAGAAGTGGATGCCGATGAACTGCGCTGCGCGTTTGGAGGCTTTGGCCAGATCGGTGATCGGCAGGGTGGAGGTATTGGTGGCAAAGACACAATCCTTGCCCACCACCGCCTCGACCTTTTTCGTCACCTCGGCCTTGACCGCCATATCCTCGAACACGGCTTCGATAATCAGGTCACAGCCCTTGAGCGCGGCGTAATCGGTCGTGGGCGTGATCAGCGCCAGCACTTGATCCTTTTTCTCCGCCGTGGCGGATTTGCGCGCGATGCCCTTGTCCATATAGGTGGTGCTATAGGATTTGCCCTTGTCTGCCGCCTCTTGGGTCGCGTCGATCAGCACAACCTCGATCCCGGCCAGCGCCGAGACGAGCGAGATGCCAGCCCCCATCATGCCAGCACCGATCACGCCAAGTTTCTTGACCTTCTGATCCGGCGCTTGCGGCCGGTTCGCGCCTTTTTCCAGCGCTTCCTTGTTGATGAAGAGGCTGCGGATCATGTTGGACGAAGAGGGGTTGAGCAGCACATTGGTAAACCAGCGCGCCTCGATCCTGAGTGCGGTGTCAAAAGGCACCAGAGCGCCCTCGTAGACCGCCGAAAGCAGCGCCTTGGCGGCGGGATAGACCCCCATCGTCTTGCCATTGACCATGGCGGACGCGCCGACAAAGGTCATGAAACCAGCGGGATGATAGGGGGTGCCGCCCGGCATTTTATATCCCTTCTGGTCCCAGGGCTTGACGATATCGGGATTGGACAGAACCCAGGCCTTTGCGGCCTTGAGCAGATCCTCGGGTGCCACGACCTCATCGACGACCCCGGCCATCCTGGCCTTTTTCGGATCGTTCATCTTGCCTTCGAGCAGCAGGGGCGAGGCCGCCATCGCGCCGAGTTTGCGCACAAGGCGGGTGGTGCCGCCCGCACCGGGGAAAATGCCGACCATGATCTCGGGCAGGCCGATCTTGGCCTTGGGATTGTCGGCGGCAAAGATCCGGTGACAGGCGAGCGGGATTTCGAGTCCGATGCCCAGTGCAGTGCCGGGCAGGGCGGCGGCAATCGGCTTGCCCCCTTTCAGCGTTTTGGGGTCCATCCCGGCGCGCTCGATCCGGCGCAGCACAGCATGCATCGCCATCACCCCGTCAAAGAGGCCGCGTGCCGGATCATCGCCAACGCTGTCGCGCATCGCGGCGATGATGTTCAGGTCCATGCCACCGGCAAAACTGTCCTTGGCCGAGGTGATGACGATGCCCTTGACCGCGTCATCGGACAGAGCCTGCCCGACCAGTGCATCCAGATCGGTAAAGCCTTGGGTATTCATCACATTCATCGACTTGGCCGGCACATCCCAGATGATGGTGGCCACGCCATCGGCGTCTGTGGTCATGGTGAAATCGGTCATGTCAGCGTCCTTCTGATGGGAGGGGGAGGCGTGCTGCCTCAGACCCGCTCGATGATGGTGGCGACACCCATGCCGGAGGCGATGCAGAGCGTGGCAAGGCCGGTGCCTTTGCCGCTGCGCTCCAATTCGTCGAGAAGGGTGCCGATGATGATGGCGCCAGTGGCACCCAGCGGGTGGCCCATGGCAATGGCGCCGCCGTTGACGTTGACCAGCGCGGGATCAACGTCAAAGGCCTGCATGAAGCGCAGCACGACCGAGGCAAAGGCCTCGTTCACCTCAAAAAGGTCAAGATCGGCGATGGACATGCCACTATCGCGCAGGATCTTTTCAGTGACCGGCACCGGGCCGGTCAGCATGATCGTCGGATCAGTGCCGATCTTGGCGGTGGCACGGATCACGGCGCGGGGTTTGAGGCCATGCTTCTTGCCGAACTCCTTGGAACCGATCAGCAGACCGGCGGCCCCATCGACGATGCCGCTGGAATTGCCGGCATGGTGGACATGGTTGATCCGCTCCAGATGCGGGTATTTCATCAGAGCGACCTTGTCGAAACCGGGCATCACCTCGCCCATGTCCTTGAAGCTAGCTTTGAGCGCGCCGAGGCTTTGCATATCGGTGGCGGGACGCATGAATTCGTCATGGTCCAGAATCGGCAGGCCATTGATATCGCGCACGGTAATGACCGAACCGGCAAAACGCTTGTCATCCCAGGCGGCTTTGGCGCGGCGCTGGCTCTCGACGGCGAGTGCATCAACCTGATCACGGGAGAAGCCATATTCGGTGGCGATGATATCGGCGCTGATACCTTGCGGGACAAAATAGGTGTCCATGGCGATAGAGGGATCGACGGCAATGGCGGCGCCGTCGCTGCCCATGGGGACGCGGCCCATCATCTCGACCCCACCCGCGATATAGGCATCTCCGGCACCACCGCGGATCTGGTTGGCGGCAAGGTTGACGGCTTCCATGCCGCTGGCGCAAAAGCGGTTGATGGCAAGGCCGGGAATGGACTGGTCAAGCTCGGAGGCCAGAACGGCGGTCCGGGCAAGGCAACCGCCCTGTTCGCCCACTTGCGTGACATTGCCCCAGATCACATCCTCGACCGCGTGACCGGACAGATCATTGCGCGATTTCAGGGCATTGAGGATCTGCGCCGAGAGGCGGGCCGCGGTGACTTCGTGCAGGGCACCATCGGGGCGGCCCTTGCCGCGCGGGGTGCGGATCGCATCATAGATATAGGCTTTGGTCATGGTCGTCTCCTTTACGCCCGGTCGGTGAGCGCAATGCGTTACGCCCGATCAGCGGGCCGATCAGCGGGCTCGTCTGGTGACGCCCGGTCTGCGGGCGACCCGGGCATCAGGTCATAGGGGTGCTTCCAGCCGGGCAGGGCGGCGATGCGGTCGAGCCAGCCGTCGATCTGCGGATAGGCGGCGCGATCAAAGGTGAAGGGCTCGGGGTAAAAGAGATAACCGCAGCAGGCCAGATCGGCGATGGTGACATCGGCCCCGGTGAGCCATGAACGACCAGTCAGGGCGGACTCCATCACCTTCAGTGCAGAATGCAGGCGCATGGACAGAAATTCGTTCACATCCGGCTTGCGGCGCTCTGGCGGGGCAAAGTTCATGTTGAAACGCAGCGCGCCCGCGACGCCCGAAACCTTGTGGTTGTCAAAGAACATCCAGCGCAGAATATCACGGCGCTCGGCGGCAGAGCGACCGCCCAGCTTGCCGGTCTTGGAACTGACATAGTCCTGAATGACACCCGACTGGGTCAACACCAGATCGCCATCGACCAGCACCGGCACCTCGCCCATGATATTGAGCGCGCGAAACTCGGGCGTCCGGGTGGCACCGTTGAAGAAGTCGACCCAGACCGGCTCCCATTCGGCACCCGAAAGGGCCAGGGTCAGCGCCGCCTTGTAGGAGTTTCCGCTTTCGCCAAAACAGTGAAGTTGCATGGTCATAAGGCACCTTTCCAATGGGGCGCCCACAGGATGCGGCGCAAGATGAGTATTTTTGCCAGAATGAATGCACAAGACAGGGTCAGGTAACAGCCCGTTAAGGTTAATGCGCGATGTTCAACACTGCGGAACAGGCTGGAGAGCCGATGGCCGCCCAGGGTGAAACCCCGTCCTTCCCCGCTGCCGGGTCCTGTTGGAACCCAAGGCCGGGAAGGGCGGGAACTTGCTTTGGTTTCAATCTGGCACAAATACTCCCGCCGGAGGCGCTCTGCCGCTGGTCTGCCCGCAGCCTTCACGATTTGCGCGCCTCCAACTCGGCGTTGAACAGACACAACCTGTGGCCAAACTTGTCCGCATCCAGCACGGAATCGAAATTCTCGAACAGGAATGACAGCGCCTCGCCTTCGTCCAGCCCAGACTCGACGGCGAAGCGTTTGAGGCGGCGATAGCCGTCTTCGGACATGGCGACCGGAAAGCGGCGGGTCAGTCGCAGGCGTTTGGGCATCGTCTCCTCCGAAGTTGAAAGGCGTAAGGTGGGTTTCAACCCACCCTCTGTCTCAGAAATCGCCGGCATCCAGTGCCATGATCGTGGCAGCGCCGGTGTTGATCCGGGCCAGATGCAGCGCTGTCGCGGGAAGCTGGCGGGCC
>Ga0105050_10003966_pt1 | contig 20055 bp, 8 predicted proteins | sample FRY01_FD_78088 | JGI IMG/M metagenome (GOLD analysis project Ga0105050, IMG submission 78088) | Freshwater microbial communities from Lake Fryxell liftoff mats and glacier meltwater in Antarctica - FRY-01 | ecosystem: Environmental > Aquatic > Freshwater > Ice > Glacier meltwater ...
CAAGAGCGCCGTGGTCATCTTGGCGTCCACAAACACGGCTGACCATTCCGAGAAGCTCAGGTTGGTGGTGATCACCACGCTGGTGTGCTCGTAGAGCTTGGACAGCAGGTGAAACAGCAAGGCACCACCGGCTTGGCTGAAGGGCAAATAACCCAGCTCGTCCAGGATGACCAGGTCCATACGCATCAGCGCCAGCGCGATGCGACCCGCCTTGCCTTCGCGTTTTTCTTTCTCCAGTTCATTGACCAGATCCACCGTGGAATAGAAGCGCACCCGCTTGCCATTGGCAACAATGCCCGCCACCCCAATGGCCGTGGCCAGGTGCGTTTTTCCCGTTCCCGGCCCGCCAATGAGGACCGCGTTTTGGGCGGTCTCGGTGATGTCCAGTGTGGCCAGTTGCTTGACCAGCTTTTGATCCACCTGAGCACCCTCAAAGTCAAAGCCCGCGAGGTCACGGTGCAGTGGGAACTTGGCCGCTTTCAATTGGTGACGCCTTGAGGCGCTCGCCCGCTGTGCATGCTCGGCTTGCAGCAGATGCTCGATCAACCAGCGCGAAGTTTGTATGCCCACATCCGTTGACTTCCCCTCGTGCGTGGTCAATTCGTCCCATGCCGCACCCATGCCGTGCAGACGCAGCTCTTTGAGTTCGACACCGATATCACGCCGCATGGCGGACCTCCACCATCGCGCCGTTACGCAGGCTGTCGTAGCGCCCGGTATTGGCCACAGGCACCTCCCTCAAGTGCAAGCTGCTTTGGACCGATGCAGGCTCTGGTGGAGCGTCGAGCCGGGCCAACACGTTCTGGATGTGTTCGGTGCTGAGCAGATTGGACTCGATGACCAACTCCACCGCCACCAGCACCGCCTCCAAGCCGTGGCTCATGACGCAGCTGAGCACCTGCGCCATGGTCTTGTCACCGCCATCGTGGCGCATCAATCCTTGGCGCAACCGCAGCAGGGCGCGGGCATGTCGGCAAAGGGCGCGCCGTTTCTCAAGGCACCAGGCTTGCGCTGCACCAGCGCCACGTAGTGCCAGTCGTAGCAGATGTGGCCCTCGTTGGCCAAGCGCGCGTGGCTGGCGACAATGGCCTCGTTCGTGGCGACCTCGACCCGGTTGGGGTACAGCCGGGTACTCACCCGCTGGCCCGCCAGCTCGCACGGCACCGAATAACGGTTACGTGCCACCGCCAACAGGCAAGTGCTCGATACCTTGGCTGAACGTTCGACATAGCCGTCAAATGCGGTTGGCATCGGCATCAACTCCGCGCGCTCTTGCTCGAGCATCTCGGCCACGCTGAACTGCCGGTACTCGGGGTGACGAATGTCTTGCCACAAAGCCCGGCAACGCTCACCGAGCCAGGCGTTGAGTTCCTCAAAGTTGTGCTATTTGCGGCTCTGCGCATCCAGCCAGATGCGCGTCCTGCTGTCTTGCACATTCTTCTCAACGACCCCCTTCTCCCAGCCACTGGCGACGTTGCAGAAATCAGCGTCAAACAAGTAGTGCGCGCACCTGACGGCAAAGCGGGCGTTGACCAGTCGGCCCTTGCCCTTCTTATCCTTGTCCACGGCCGTCTTCATGTTGTCATAGATGCCCCGTCGGGCCACCCCGCCCAGTGCGGCAAACGACTTGGTATGCGCATCGAACAGCTTGTGCACGCTGCGCCCGCGAAACCCGCACAGGCAGGCCACGAGTGTTGTCAGGGGCAGCAAGCGCCGAGCGTGCGCCGGCGCGGGGATGCTCTGGGTGGCGAGCCTGGTCGGCAAAAGCCGGGCTATGGAGGTGTGTTCTGTCAGATTCGTCAGAACGCACTGGATGGGGTCAGGACGTGGGCACAGCATGCCTGCCTACATTGAGGCGGTCGTCCAGCATATCCACAGCTCTCGTCTCTTGTCAGCTTAAGTTCGGTGGATTGCACCAGGGGCTCCGCCCGTTTCCAGAACTCGTCTGTCACTTCCCATGAATGGGCATGCGCTTTGGCCGTACACATCTCTTGCGTCGCAGCACCGGCGACTTGGAGCTTGATTTTAATTTAAGGATAAATCCTAAGTCGATCTCGTTCCGCGGACCGGCGCCAGTCCGATCTCGTTCGAAGCAGCTCGAATTCATCGAATGGAACGATTGCTCCGCCCGTAAAGTTCTGCTATTCTGCGCAGCACCCCGTCGAAACCAGCGCTCATGGTCCAATCAAATTTGCACCGCCTCATGCAGGATCGGCACTTGAAAGTTGCGGAACTGGCACGCCTCGCTGTCATCAACCGAAGCACTGTTTCGGCACTGATGGCTCAACGCGCCTCCCGGGTCGATCTCGACGCGCTGGAAAGGATTTGCATCGTGCTCGGCTGCGGCATAGGGGACCTACTCCAAATCGTCCCCGATGAACCGATAGACCAGCGCGGTGGCTCTATCGCAGGAGCGATCTAGATGCCCATGAGCCTCACCCGCTGGCAAGCCGTTTCCCAGTCCCAATTCGCCTGGGAGCGCGAAGCCCTGGACTGGCTCCGCCATCAACTCCCAGACCGCGAGCCATGGCACGCCTGGACCAACTTCGAGTTCATCGACGAAGAAGGCAAGGTCAACGAGGTCGACGCCTTGATCCTCACCCCGGCCGGCCTGTTTCTCGTCGAGATCAAGAGCCGCCCCGGCACAGTGACCGGAGACGCACACACCTGGACATGGATGACGGATGGCCGTGAGCGGGCCTATGACAACCCGCTGATCTTGGCCAACCGCAAGTCCAAGCGGCTGGCTAGCTTGCTGCGGCGCCAGTCCTCGGTGTTCAAGGCCAAGGTGCGGTTGCCCTTTGTCGAGCCGGTGATCTTTCTGTCAGCCACCAGCATGAACTGCAAGCTCACCGGCACAGCCCGGTCAGGCACCTATCTGCGCGGCCAACCCGGCGCTGAGACCGACCCCGGCATCATTGGCGCGCTCCAAAACGGCACCGGCAGCGTCCGCGCCATCGAGCCCAGCCGTGTCGACCAACAACACGCCCGCGTGCTAGCCCGCGCCATGGCCGAAGCCGGCATCCGCCCGTCGAACAAACACCGCAAGGTAGGCGACTACCAGCTTGGCGCACTGCTGTCTGAAGGCGCGTCGTACCAAGACTGGGAAGGCACGCACACGGCGATGGACACCGTGCGCCGGCGCGTCCGCATTTACACCGTGTCCACTGCCGCGACCGCTGAGGCCCGCAAGTCACTCGTCCGCCAGGCGCAACGCGAGTTTCAAATCCTGGAAGGTATCGAGCACCCCGGCATCGTCAAGGTCAAGGAATACCACGACAGCGAGCTCGGCCCGGCCCTTACCTTTGATCACGAGCCCAAGTCCATCCGCCTCGACTTCCTGCTGCGCGAGAAGGGCCAGCTTCTAAGCGTCGACCAGCGCCTGCAGATCGTGCGCGACCTGGCCGAGACGCTGAAGTACGCCCACCAGAAAAAGCTGTACCACCGCGCCCTGTGCCCGCAGAGTGTGCTGGTGCAAGACGTCGCGGGCGCCACGCCCCGTCCGCGCATCATGAACTGGCAGACCGGCACGCGCGAGGGTACGCAAAGCAGCGACACCATCGATCCGGCGCGCCGCACCGTCGGCGGCACCATGCATGTCGAGGAATATGTCGAGGACCCGGGCCTGGTCTATCTGGCCCCGGAAACCTCGCAAGCCGAGGCCCAGCACGGCCCCAGCCTGGATGTGTTCAGCCTCGGTGCCATCACGCACCACGTCTTCTCTGGCCGCCCGCCCGCCGGTTCGGTGCTGGAACTGGCCGAGAAGCTGCGCATCGGCCAGGGCCTGCGCTTGTCGGATGTGTTGGACGGCTGCGGCAAACAGCTGCAAGACCTGATCCAGTACAGCACCAACCCTGACGTGATGGGCCGCTACGGCAACGTCGACGAATTCCTGCAAGACCTCGACAAGGTCGTCGATGAACTGACGACCCCCGAGCCCGAGGCTACGGTCGACCCCGCCGAAGCCAAGCCCGAAGAGCGCATCGAGGGTGGCTTCACCGTCATACGCAAGATGGGCCGCGGTTCGTCGGCCGACGTGCTGCTGGTGCGCCTGGACGGCAGCGGCGAAGAAATGGTGCTGAAGGTGGCGCTCGACACCAGCCTCAACGACCGGATCGCCGCCGAAGGTGAAGCGCTCTCGAAGCTGCGCCACCCGAACATCGTCGAGTGGCAGCGCACGCTTAGCGTCAACGGCCGCACCGCACTGCTGATGCGCAAGGCGGGTGACACCACCCTGTCCCACCGCATCCGCGAAGAAGCCCGCCTGTCGCTCGACCTTCTTCAGCGTTTCGGCGAAGAGTTGATCCAGGCGGTCGACTATCTGGAGCAGCGGGGCGTCGCGCACCGCGACATCAAACCCGACAACATCGGCATGTCGCAAGCCGGCACCAAGGGCAAGCTGCAACTGGTGCTGTTCGACTTCTCGCTCACCCGAACCTCAGCCGAGAACATCGCCGCCGGCACGCATCCCTACCTCGACCCCTTCCTATCGCTGCGCAAGCCGCCGAGGTGGGACCTGCAGGCCGAGCGCTTTGCCCTCGGCGTCACGCTGCATGAGATGGTGACTGGCGTGCTGCCGCGCTGGGGCGACGGCAAGACGCAGGCGTCCATGCTCGACTGCGAAGCCACGCTGGCCACCGAGCGCTTCGACCCCCTGCTGCGCGGCGGTTTCACCGCCTTCTTCGCCAAGACGTTGAACCGCAACCCGCTCAAACGCTTCGACAACGCCGAAGACCTGCTGCGCGACTGGCGCCGGGTGTTCGAGGCCGGCGCAGCGACGGCACAGCAGGCGTCAGACCCGTTCGAAGCCGTGGCACGCCTGGCCACGGCCACGACCAACATGGCTGAACTGGGCTACAGCGTGGAGGCGCAGAACGTGCTGGAGTCGATGCTCATCCACAACGCGCAAGAACTGCTGGCCGTGGATCGGTACCGGTTCCGGATGCTGCGGAACGTGGGCGACCGCGTCCGCAAGGAGATCCGCCTCAAGGCCAAGGCCCTGGCAGCCATCCGGCCCGACCTGGTTCATGGCCGCCCGACGCTGCACGAGGCTGATGACGATTCAGCGTCCGCTGGCGCGACCAGCGTCAACGAACTGGCCGCGCAGTTGCTGCCGCGCCGGCCGGCAGGGGACGACCGCCCCGAGGAAGCCGCACTGGCCATCTACCTCGGTCTGGAAGAGGCTGAAGGCTCGACGTTGTGGACCCCGTTGGGCGTGGCGGCGACGGCACTCTCCATTGATCGCAACGACGTCTCCAGCGCGCTGCTGAAGGCCCGCGAACGCTGGCTCAAAACGCCGCAACTCACCGAACTGCGCAACCACTTCGAAAGCCTGCTCGCCACCCAGGGCGGCATGATGACCGTGCCTGAACTGGCATCGGCACTGCTGGCCATGCGCGGCTGTGCTTCCCAAGAAGAAGCCGAGCGCATGCGCCTGGCCACCGCCGTCGTGCGCGCCTGCTGCGAGGCCGAAGCCCACCTGGAGCGCCTGCGCTTCCAGGAATTCGACCATCGCCCCTTGCCGCTGATCGCCGTGTCCGCCGAACTGGCCGAATACGCCCGACGTTTGGGCAGTTCAGCCGACGCCTGCGCGCAGGCCGAGCCGCTGCTCACCCCGCAACGCGCGCTCGAAACGCTGGACTCGGTGCCCGCCCCGGCGGCCAACCCGGCGCTGTCGGCACAGCGTCTGCTGCGGCTGGCCACGGCATCGTCACAGCGCGCGGCACTGTCTAGCCGGCAGGAAATCTACCCACGCGGCATGGCGGCGTCCCTGGCCCTGAGGCAATCACTCGGTGCGCTGATGGGCGTGCGCTTTCTCAAGCTAAAGGACGTGCAAGACCGCGTGGCCGGCCGCTACCCAGAGGCGCAGCCGCTACCGCCAAGGCCGCTTCTCGACACGCTGCTTGGCGACGTCGGCGCGCTGCTGGTCTGGCGTGACGATGAGCCTGCGGGGCCGGGCTACGTGCCCTCGACCCAAGCACTCGGCCCCTCCGCCGGCACCACCACCCAATACTCCCGCGCCAACACGGTCATGGACCGTGGCGAGAAGGTTCCCGAGGCCGGTGCCGAGGAAGCGACGGCGCCAGCCATCGAGGCGCAGAAGCTGGAAGACCGCCTGGCCTACGCCCACAAGGCTGGCGGCTTTCTGGTGCTGACGGTTGAGCCCCGCATGGCACACCACGTCGAAGCCGAGTTGCTGCGCCGATTCGGCCGCCAGCGCATGAGCTTCGACACGCTGATGCTGAAGGCGCTGCGCCAGCAGGCCGATGCACTGAAGGTCAACTGGAACGTGGTGCTGATGGCCGATGGTGCTGCGCCCACCAGCGCCGACTGGGGCCGCTTGATGCGCCTGGTGCACAAAGCCTTGCCGCAAGTAAAGCAGGCCCTGCTCGAAGCCACGGCGCCGGTGCTGTTGGTCAACGCCGGGCTGATCGCGCGTTACGGCCTGATGCCACTCATCGACGACCTGCGCGACGAAGTGGGGCGGCCCGGCAAGCTCGGCAGCCTCTGGATGCTGCTGCCGATGACTGAAACCGGTCTGCCCACCATCGACAACGTCCCCGTTCCCGTTCTCACCTCCACGCAGTGGGCCAGCGTGCCTGTGGCTTGGGCCAAGAACCTGCACCGCGCAACAGCTTGAATCAGAACTGCGCCTGAACCGCACGAATTGAAGCCCACCGATGATCAATGCCAAAGTCCTGCTCGCTGACCTGACACGCCTGCTCAAGCGGCTGGAAGACGATCTGCGCGAGCGCGCCCTGAGCCCTGGCAGTGAGGTGCCCGAACTTCGCGGCCAACTGCAGGCCGAGTGGCAGGCGGCCCGTGATGCGGACCGCACGGCAGAGACCTTCGAGTCCTGGGCCGAACAGGTCATCACGCAGGCCGGCGTGCATTGGTTGCTGAGCTGCGTGTTCCTGCGCTTCATTGAAGACAACGGGCTGGTGGACCGGCCCTGGATCAGCGGCACACCGCAGTCGGGCCGCCTAGCCTTGGCGCGCGACGGGCACGACGCGTACTTTCGCGCGCACCCGCACCAGAACGATCGCGACTTCCTGATTGCCAGTTTTCGAGAGGCCGGCGCGCTGCCCGGCCTGCACACCTTCTTCGATGAAGCCCACAACCCGGTCTTCCGGCTGGGCATCAGCGGTGACGCGGCGATGGCGGTGATGCAGTTCTGGCAAGAGGTCGCCGCCGACTCCGGCTTGCTGGTGCGTGACTTCACCGACCCCGTCTGGAACACCCGCTTCCTGGGCGACCTGTACCAGGACCTGTCCGAGGCTACGCGCAAGCGCTACGCCCTGCTGCAAACGCCCGAATTCGTCGAGGAGTTCATCCTCGACCGCACGTTGACGCCAGCCATCCAGGAGTTCGGTTATCGCGAAGTGCGGCTGATCGACCCGACCTGCGGCTCGGGCCACTTCCTGCTCGGAGCCTTCTACCGCCTGGTCGACGAATGGGCGCGCAACGAACCCGGCCGCAACCCGGCCGAAGTGGCGCAGAAGGCACTCGACGCGGTGACGGGCATCGACCTAAACCCATTTGCGGTGGCCATTGCACGCTTTCGGCTATTGCTAGCTGCGCTGCAAGTTAGCCATGTGCAACTCCTGACCGCCGCCCGCGACTTCAGGATTCTCGTCGCCATCGGTGACAGCCTATTACACGGCACCCGCTTCGGATTGACGGCTACCGAAGACATGTTCCAGCGAGCCGAATATTATAAGGCTACAGGACTGTGTCACGCCTACGCAACCGAGGACTTGGAGGCCGCCCAGCGAATTCTCGGTCGGCAGTATCACGCGGTAGTTGGCAATCCTCCATACATTACCGCCAGTGACGCAGCCCTCAACTCGGCTTATCGAGAGAAATATGCCAGCTGTCACATGAAGTTTTCTTTGGGCGTTCCGTTTACGGAAAGATTCTTTGAACTTGCCATCACAGGTAGCGGCAGGGGACTCGCTGGCTTTGTTGGTTTGATAACAGCGAACTCCTTTATGAAGCGTGAGTTCGGAGGAAAACTAATTGAAGAAGTCCTACCGCTGTTGGATTTAACTCATATCATTGACACCTCAGGCGTCAAGATTCCCGGGCATGGGACACCAACAGTAATACTATTTGGCCGACACCGTCCGCCGGTGAGCCAGGTGGTTCGCACGATCATGGGAATTAAGGGCGAACCAGGAACACCGGAGGATCCGTCTCGCGGTTTGGTTTGGCTGGCAATTATCGATCAAATTGATCGAGGGGGCACTGAAAGTTTATATGTAAGCAGTGTCGATACAGAGCGCGAGTTGCTGTCTCGGCATCCATGGAGTATCGGCGGTGGCGGTGCGGCGGAGTTAAAGGAAAAGCTATCGCGAGAACGCCAACAGCTAAGTACCTTTGCAGAATCAGTTGGAATCACGGCATTCACTCTTGAAGATGAGATATTTGCAAATCCGCCTGAAATGTATCGGCGACTAAGGATCGAGCCGGAGCTGTTGCGTTGGATGGTTTCTGGTGATGAGCTTCGAGACTGGGGTTGGAGGCCAGCAAATGTTGCCATATTCCCTTACGACAAGAGTTACCGTGCAGTTGATTTATTGCAGTACAAGAATACCCACATATATATGTGGAATTATCGTACGTCGCTTGGCGGCAACATTATGTTCGGGAAGCAAACGAAAGTAGATGCGGGATTAAATTGGTGGGAGTTTGGAAGATTGACGGCACATAAACTACGACTTCCGCTGGCGATAGCGTTCCCTTTGGTTGCGACGCACAATCATTTCAAGGTATTCCGAAGAGCTGCGATCTTTAACCAAGGCGCCTTGGTCATTAAGCTAAAGGCTGCAAACGACGATTTGCTGCACGTCGGACTGACCGGGTTATTAAACTCGTCTGTCGCATGTTTTTGGGGGCGCCAAACTTTGTTTCCCAAGGGGGGGTTTCCAGACGGCAAGTGGCAGGAGCGACTTGAGTGGGACGCGACAAAAGTCCGCACCTTTCCGGTTGCCAATTTGCTGCCAACGGAAATCGCGAGGCATCTAGACCGAAAGGCTTGCGAGCTCAGCGAGTTGTTAGGGCAAGAGGAATCGGAGGGGGCACTTAACATTAAAAATAATCAGGAAATTGCCTTTTCTAATGAGCGAGTAGGCGAGAAAATTCGTGAAATTCGACATTGGGTGATTTCCCTCCAAGAGGAGTTGGACTGGGAGTGCTATTACTTATATGGAATTATTGATACGCCACTCACTTCCGATGCGCCGCCGCCTATTGAGTTCGGCCATCGCGCATTTGAAATTTCATTGGCCCGCAAAGAGGCAAGCAGCGCGGACAACGCATGGTTTAAGCATCACCTATCAATTCCAACAACAGACCTACCAAAAAATTGGCCGAATGAATATCAGGAACTTGTGCGGCGTCGCATTAAAGCGATGGAGTCAAACCGCGAACTGAATCTTATAGAAAGACCGGAGAATAAACGCCGCTGGCACTCCGAACCCATTGGGACTCTCCAACAGGAAAAACTTCGGAACTGGCTTTTGGATCGGCTGGAACAACCACAGTATTGGGCCACTGACGTGGATTTACCACCACAACTGATATCAGTTAGCAAATTGGCGGATGCAGCGCGAATCGATTCTGATTTTATGCAGATTGCTGGATTATTTGCTGGACGCGTGGATTTCGACGTCAAACTGCTTGTTGCTGATCTCGTCGGCCGTGATGCTGTGCCATTCCTAGCATCGTTGCGCTACACCGATTCGGGTGCGCGAAAGCGGGCTCAGTGGGAGGAAACTTGGGTTCTACAGCGGCGCGCGGATAGGGGCGAACAGGTTGGGAAAATCCCGCTCCCTCCGAAGTATCAGAGTCCAGACTTCCAAAAAATCAACGTCTGGCGTTTGCGAGGAAGTCTCGACGTTCCTAGGGAACGGTGGATAAGTTACCCGTGCTGCGAACGCGGCGCCGACGGCAGCCTGCCCATCGCCTGGGCTGGCTGGAACCAGCTTCAGCAAGCCATGGCCCTGGCCTCGTACTTCATCGACATGAAGGAACGCGAAGGCTGGGGCCCCGAGCGTCTGCAGCCCTTGCTGGCCGGCCTGCTCGAATTGGTGCCGTGGCTCAAGCAATGGCACAACGAGATGAACCCCGACTTCGGCGCACGCATGGGCGACTACTACGAGAGCTTCGTCAACGACGAGGCGCGGGCGTTGCAGTTCACGCTGGACGACTTGCGCGCGTGGAAGCCGCCCGTGACCGCCACCAAACGTGGACGCAAGAAGGCGGCATGACCCGCACCATGCACATGCCGTAGCCGCGACACAGGGAGAACGAGAAACATGACACTGATTAGAGAACTGATAGCCATCCCGGAGCAGGTGCACCAGGGCGACTTCGTCATGAAGCTGGCCGACGGCGTGACGCACGCCGAAGCGACGCTGCGCGACTACGTGGTGACGCCCGAGCTCGGGGTCTGCTTCAACGACGCACTGACCTTCATCAAGCAGTCGGTTCAGGGTGGCACCAGCAAGGCGGCCTATCTGCATGGCAGCTTCGGTGCCGGCAAGAGCCATTTCATGGCGGTTCTGAACCTGCTGCTGGACAGCAACGTCACGGCACGCTCGATCCCCGAACTGGCCAGCGTGGTGGCCCAGCACAACGGGTGGACACAGGGCCGTAAATTCCTGCTGGTGCCATACCACATGATCGGCGCGCGCAGCATGGAGTCGGCCATCCTGGGCGGCTATGCAGAGTTCATGCGCAAGCGGCATCCTGGCGCGCCGGTGCCGGGCTTCTACCTGTCGGAGCGGATGTTCGAAGACGCCGTCCGCATGCGCAAGCGCAGCGGCGACGAGGCTTTCTTCCGGGACCTGAACGCAGGCTCGGAAGCCGGCGGTGGCGACAGCGGCTGGGGTGAGCTGAGCGGTGGCTGGGATGCCACCAGCTTCGAGGCAGCGATGTTGGAGCCCCCCAGCGGCGACGACCGTGTGCGCCTGGTCGGCGACCTGATCAGCCACTTCTTCACGGCCATAGCCGACGTGGCCGAAAGCCGCGGTGAGGCCTTCGTGCCGCTGGACGATGGCCTGAGCATCATGAGCCGCCATGCCAAGGCGCTGGGCTATGACGCGGTCATTCTGTTCCTGGACGAACTGATCTTGTGGCTGGCCAGCCGTGCGGCTGATGCCAGCTTTGTTAGCAGCGAGGGCACCAAGCTCGTCAAGCTGGTGGAAGCCAGCAACGCAGACCGGCCCATTCCACTGGTGAGCTTTGTGGCGCGCCAGCGCGACCTGCGGGAGCTGGTGGGCGAGAACCTGGCCGGTTCGCTGCAACTGCAGTTCAGCGATTCGCTGCGGCACTGGGAAGCCCGGTTCCACACCATCAAGCTGGAGGACCGCAACCTGCCGGCCATCGTCGAAAAGCGTGTGCTCAAGCCAGTGTCTGAGGCCGCGCGTCAGACGCTGGGCAACGCGTTCGATAAGTTCCAGAAGATCAGGCCCGAGGTCTGGAACACGCTGATGACCGAGACCGCGGACAAGGAGATGTTCCGCAAGGTCTACCCCTTCAGCCCGGCGCTGGTGCAGACCTTGATTGCCGTGTCGGCCGCGCTGCAGCGCGAGCGCACGGCCTTGAAGCTGATGCTGCAATTGCTGGTGGACCGGCGCGACGACCTGGAGCTGGGCCAGATCATCCCGGTGGGCGACCTGTTCGACGTGATCGCCGACGGCGACGAGCCGTTCTCGGAGGCCATGCGTATCCACTTCGATAACGCGAAGCGGCTCTACAAGCAGAAGCTGCTGCCCCACCTGGAGCGGCAGCATGGCGTGACTTGGGAGAACATCCGCATCGGCAATGCCGATCCGGCCAAAGCCAAGCTGTTGCGCAACGATGCGCGGCTGATCAAGACGCTGCTGCTGAGCGCGCTGGTGCCTGAAGTCGAGTCCTTGAAGGGCTTGACGGCACAGCGCCTGGCCGCGCTGAACCACGGCACGATCCGCTCACCCATCCCCGGCCGCGAGACGCAGGACGTGTTGCGCAAATGCAAGGAGTGGGCGGCCGACCTCGGCGAGATCAAGGTCACGGACGACACCAACTCGTTGATCTCGATCCAGGTCACCGGCGTCGACATCGAGCCCATCGTGCGCGGGCCCGCGGCTTCCAGCGACAACCCAGGTAACCGGCGGCGCCGCATCCGCGAGATGTTGTTCGAGCAGCTGGGCGTGACCGACACCAACGACATGTTCGCCACTTACCCGGTGCTGTGGCGCGGCACCCGGCGCGAGGTGGAGGTGCTGTATGAAAACGTCCGCGAGATGTCGGACGAGAAGCTGCGCGGGCGCGCAGGCACCTGGACGGTGGTGATCGACTTCCCGTTCGACGACCAGAGGTTCACGCCGGCCGATGACCTCGCGCGGCTGGCGGCGTACCGTGGCGACGACACGCAAACGCTGGTGTGGATGCCTTCTTTCTTCAGCGCCAAGGCACAGCATGACTTGGGCCGACTGGTGGTGCTGGACTACATCCTGACTGGCGAGCGCTTCAACGAACTGGCCGCGCACTTGGCGATGGTCGACCGTGGCCCGGCACAGGCGCTGCTGCGCAACCAGCGTGACCAGCTGGTGCAGCGGGTTCGGCAGTACCTGGAGGTGGCCTACGGCATTGCCGGCGACTCGCGCGACGCGGTGGTGAACCCGCTGTCACCCGAAGACCAGTTCCGGTCGCTGGACCAGACGCTGACGCCGCTGCCGCCGGTGGGGGCGAACCTGAAGTCAGCCTTCGAAGCGCTGCTGGACCAGTTGTTCAGGCATCAGTACCCGGCACACCCGGTGTTCGATGCCGAGGTGAAACCGGCAGCGGTAAAGAAGGTGTGGCCCGAACTGGAGCGGGCGGTCGGGACCCCCGATGGGCGGGCGCCGGTTGGCGACCGTGTGTTGAGGCAGCTGATCCGATCGATCGCCGACCCGGTGCAACTGGGCAAGACCGGCGAAACACACTTTGTGCTGGGCGACCACTGGCGCTCGCACTTCCTGCGCGAGCAGGCGAAGAAGAGCGAGCCGTTCACGGTGGGCAACCTGCGCCGATGGATGAACGAACCGCTGGCGATGGGGCTGCCCTTGGAGGCGCAGAACCTGATCATCCTGACGTTCGCGGGGCAGACCAATCGAAGCTTCGTGAAGGGCAACGTGCCCTACCCGGCCAGCATCGACCAGATGACCGACGACCTGGAACTGCGCGAGCAGACCCTGCCTGAGGCGGTTGATTGGGAGACGGCCTGCAAGCGCGCCGCGGCGTTGTTCGGACTGACGATCCCGACATCGCGCAACGCGAGCAATGTGGCCAAGCTGGTGGAAGACGTTCAGACCAAGGCGCGTGAAACGCGGGAGGTGATGGGCAGCCTGGTCAAGACGCTGAGTGAGAAGTCAGCGCTGTTCCCCTCTGGCGGCGACAACCATCGGCTGCAGACGGCGCGCTCAGCGCTGGCCCTGGTGGCTGGCTTGCTGAGCGCAGAAGGCGCTGCGGTGGTGACGACCCTCGCTCGTGCGACGGTCGAAACGTCCGAAGTCGCCATGCGCCAGACGCTGGCCAAAGCGCGCGAGTTGGATGAAGCAGTCCGCACGGGAGCCTGGGAAATCTTCGATGCGATGAAGGCGTTGACCGACGCACGGCAATCGGCGGCCAGGGCCATCGTTGCCAAGGTCAGTGAGACCCTGGCGGCGGACGAGCATGCCATCGGGCTGAAGGCCGCACTGGACGATCAGCGCAGCAAGGCGGTGCGGTTGCTGACCGTGGCGCCGCCACCGCCACCGCCACCTCCGCTGCCTCCGGGTCCGCGGCCTCCGGTACCTCCTGCCCCGCCACTGCCCCCCGCAGAACCCGGCGACACGGGTAGGAAGCCGGCAGTCGTTGTGCAAGAGTCCACCGCAGCTGACCTGGCAAGTGCGCAGGCGCTGGCCTTGCTGGACGAACTGCACGCCAAGCTGGATGGCGACGCGGACCTCCGGCTCTCGATCTCTTGGCGGCTGGAGAAGCCGGGGACAGCCAAGTGACCGCAGCGACAGTGCCCTTGTCGTTGCCGCAGATCGAGGCCCAGGCGCTCGCGGTGCTGGACCGCGCGAGCGACGCCAAAGTCATCGCGATCCAGGCCAAGACCAAGGCACTGTGGCCCGATGCGATCACGCTGTCAGGCAGGCCCTTTCAGTTGCGCTGGTGCGAAAGCCCCTTGATGGCTCGGGAGGCGCTGTCCATGCTCGACGACGCGCCTGACACACAGGGCACGCCAGGGCTCATCCTCTTGACGCCGCTGGCCGCACGCGAGCTGGGTGGCGATGTACTGGCCAGGCTGGCGCGTGCTCAGGTGTTCCAGCCCGACGCCTGGGGCATGGTGCAGCAGCTCTTCAAGGCGCACGAGGTCGACGCCCGTTTGAGCCGTTACCGGTGGATGGCGCAACTGCTGGTGGAACGTTTCAGCATGGGGGCCTACCCACCCGTGCCCAACGGCTTCCTGGACATGGACACGGCGTGGCGCCACGTTCTGGGCAGGTGCCTGAAGCTGGATGCATCGAAGCCAGACGCAGCGACGCTGTTGAACTGGTCACTCGGTGCGGACTCGGCAGCGCTGTTTGCTGACCTGCCTGACACCGCCAAACCGCAAATTGCGGCCTGGCTGGGCGACTCTGCCGGGTCCGTGGGCACGCTGGTGATGCAATGCGTACTGGCCGGCAACACGCAGGATGCCGTACCGCTGGGTCTGGTGTGTGGCGTGGTGTTGTCGTCGCAAGGTGAAGGTGTTCATGAACTCGCGGCGGCAGCGATTCGCCTTGAGCGCTTCATGTGCGACAAGCGGATCGGCATCGCCGACGGCCGGGCCTGGGCCAGCGATGCAGCGAAGCTGTTGGGCCCAGGTGCATTGCCCCCGTTGGCGCCAGCCATGCGCCACGCGGTGAACGAACGTGCCGAGGCGCTGCTGCGCGAGTTGCATGTTGAGACTTACGCGCACCTGAGCGACGTGCTGCCGATGGGCCTGGAACAGCGGCTCGGCTTGCTGGCTGAGGCGTTGAAGGGCTTCATCGCTGAGCCGTCGACGGTGCTGCTGCAAGCCGCCGAACGCGCTGCAGATTCGGCAGCGCGCCACGCCCATGCCGACGCAGCCAGCACGCGAATGCTGCGGGTGAAGATGGCGGTGCGCCTGTGTCGGTGGATGGTGGCGGACCAGCCCGAAGGCAAGGGCCGCGGCGGGCGGGCGGCGCCTGGATTTCAGGATCTCTCTCAGCTGTACGCCCGTGAAGGCGCATTCGTCGATTGGGCGCGCTTCAAGCTGATCGGCGGCGACGACCTGCCTGGCCTGTCGTCGGCCTATGTGGTCCTTCGCGATGCGGCGCGCAAGAAGGCCGAGGCGTTCAATCGGTCCTTCGCGCAGGCACTGCAGGTTTGGAACCGCGAGCCAAGGGCCGAAGCCGCCTGCATGCCCGTGGAGGCGATCTTGGAGCGGCTGGTGGCCCCGCTGGCGCAACAAGCCCCAGTGCTCTTGCTGGTGGCCGATGGCCTGAGCTACAGCATCTTCCGCGAGCTTTGTGAGGACCTGGAGGCGCTGGGTTGGGACGAGCAGGTGGCCGGGCCGCCGCCAACATTGGCAGTCGGCGTCGCAGCGCTGCCGACGATCACCGAGGTGAGCCGCACCAGCCTGCTGTCGGGTCGCCTGGTCGTGGGGGCGGCATCGCAGGAAAAGTCTGCTTTCGCCACCCACGCGGCCTTGGTGGCGGCGTCTCGCGCAGGCACCGCCCCCGTGGTGTTCCACAAGGGGGATCTCGCTGACTCGGAGGGCTTGTCGTCCAAGGTCCGCGATGCCATTGCCTCGGCGCAACAACAGGTGGTGGCCGTGGTCTACAACGCTGTGGACGACCACCTGAGCGGCTCGAACCAGATCCATGTGCGTTGGACGATCGACGATCTGCGCTTGCTTGGGCCGTTGCTCAGTGAGGCGCGGCGGGCGCGGCGCGTGGTGATCGTCACCGCCGACCATGGCCATGTCATCGACGACGGCACGGTGCAGCGCGGTCAAGGTGATGGGGACCGGTGGCGGCTTCCTTCAGGGGCGCCAGACGACAGCGAACTGGTCTATGAGGGTGGTCGGGTGAAGACCGCCTCGGGCAACAAGGTGGTTTGCGCGTGGTCTGAAGGCGTGCGGCACGGAGCCAAAAAAAACGGGTACCACGGTGGCGTCTCGGCGCAGGAGGTGGTGGTGCCGTTGAGCGTTTTCACGCCGAGAAATATGGCACTGAAGGGCTGGCAGGTAGCGGCAGCACCGCAACCGGACTGGTGGGCGCCGCTGGAGTCCGTTGCGCTGGCACTCGCACCCGAGGCACCGGTATTGGCTCGCAAGCCGACGAAGCCCAAGCCCGTGCCGTTGTCAGAGCTGGACCTGTTCGGTGGCGCAGCCACCGTGGTGGCGCCAGCACCCGGTGTGCACTGGATCGACACGCTGCAGGCTTCGCCAGCCTACTTGGCGCAGAAGGCGCTGGCGGCGCGCGTGGCACCTGCGGATGCCGATGTGCGATCGCTGCTGGACGCTCTGGCAGCCCGTGGCGGAAAACTCTCGAAGGCGGCACTCGCGCAACGACTGGGCATGCCAGCCATGCGCATCAGCGGTTTCGTCAACGCCGCGAAGCGCGTGCTCAACGTCGACCAGGCTGCAGTGCTGGTGCTCGACGAGACGGCCGGCACGGTGGAACTGAGCCGGGAACTGCTGTCCCGCCAGTTTCGGGTGACAGTGCGATGAGGACCGCTCGATGATCAGCCCACAACGCAGAGCCGAGGTCATCGAGGCCTTGAGGCGTGGCACGGTGCCCAAGGCAGGACTGGATGCGCTGGCCGTCGGCTACGGGCGGCTGCAAGGCACGCTCGACGAGGAACTGGACGCAGTCGCCGCGGGTCGTGGCGCCTTCAAAGCCATCCGCGGGGAGTACGGTTCAGGCAAGACGTTTTTCGGCCGCTGGTTGCAGGAGCGGGCACGGGCGCGCGGTCTGGCCACCAGCGAAGTGCAGATCTCCGAAACTGAAACGCCCCTGCATCGCCTGGAAACGGTTTACCGCCGCTTGGTTGAGCGCATCGCCACGGCCGACAGCGGCGAAGGCGCTTTCCGCGGCATCGTGGACGGCTGGTTCTACGCCCTGGAACGCGACGTGCTGGAAGACACCAGCCTGGACCCGACAGACGAGGCAACGCTGCTCGGCAAGACCGAGGCGTTGATGGAGGCCCGGCTGGCCAGCGTGACCAAGGTCGCGCCGGCCTTCTCCGCCACGCTTCGGGCCTACCGTCGCGCGCTCCAAGCCGATGACAACGCGACCGCCGACGGCTTGATGGCTTGGTTAAGCGGCCAGCCCAACGTATCGGCTTCAATCAAGCGTGCTGCTGGCGTAAAGGGTGACATCGACCACTTTGGTGCGACCAACTTCCTGTCCGGGCTTCTGACCATGCTGCGCGATTCCGGTTATGGCGGCCTGCTGTTGGTGCTGGACGAAGTCGAAACCTTGCAGCGCATGCGTGCGGACACCCGCGAAAAGGGCTTGAACGCGCTCCGTCAATGGATCGATGAGATCGACGCCGGCCACTTCCCCGGCCTGTACCTCTTGATCACCGGCACCCAGGCGTTCTATGAGGGCGCGCAGGGTGTGCAGCGCCTTGCACCATTGGCCCAGCGGCTCCACGTTGACTTCGGCACGGACTCTCGATTCGACAATCCGCGCGCGGTGCAGGTTCGCCTGCCGGCGTTCGGGCAGGAGTCCTTGCTTGAAGTCGGCCGCAAGGTGCGGGACATCTACTCCGAAGGTGCCACAGATGGGGAAAGGGTCAGCGCCCTTGTCGACGATGCGTACGTTGAGTCGCTGGCCAAGGCCGTCACAGGCAACTTGGGCGGCAAGGTGGGCGTGTCGCCCAGGCTGTTCTTGAAGAAGCTGGTGGCGGACGTGTTGGACCGCGTCGATCAGTTCGAGGACTTCGATCCTCGCAAGCACTATGCGTTGACCATCTCGGAGACTGAGATGACCGCGCAGGAGCGCGCATCGGTCGGCGTGGGATCGGTCGATGACATCGAGTTGTAGCCCCGCAAAAGCTGCCGAGGCTGGACCATGAGCCAGGAGGCCTTCGACCGACTGCACGGCGCGCTGCAGTACCACATCGTCAACTCGATGGGCTGGACGGGCCTGCGACCGACACAGGCCGATGCGGTTGATCCGATCCTCTCAGGCAAGCACTGCCTGATCCTGGCGCCGACCGCTGGCGGCAAGACCGAGGCAGCTACTATTCCCGTGCTGTCGCGCATGGCGACCGAGGAATGGCCAGGGCCGAGCGTGCTCTATGTGTGCCCGATCAAGGCGCTGCTGAACAACCTGGAATCCCGCCTGTCGCGCTATGCCGGCTTCGTCGGCAGGACCGTGCAGATTTGGCACGGCGATGTCGGGCAAGGCGCGAAAACACGCGCGAAGCGAACCCCGCCGGACATCCTGCTGACCACGCCCGAGTCGCTGGAAGGGATGCTGATTTCTACCAAGGTGGACCGGGCGTCTTGGTTCGGCAACGTGCGCGTGGTCATCGTTGACGAGTTGCATGCGTTTGCCGGTGACGACCGGGGATGGCACCTGCGCGCCGTCATCAAGCGCATTGAGGCCTATGCTAGGCAGCCGATCCAGCGAATCGGACTGTCGGCGACCGTGGGCAACCCGGGCGAGTTGCTGGACTGGTTCGCAGGATCTGGTGATCGACAAATCGTCGGGTCATCGTCCGTGACTACAGATGCAGACGTCACCATCGATCACGTCGGGTCGATGGCCAACGCGGCGACGGTGATCTCGCGCTTGCACCGAGGAGCCAAGCGCCTGGTCTTCTGTGACAGCCGATCGAAGGTGGAAGAGCTGGCGGTGTCGCTGCGCGCGATGAACACGCGGACCTTCGTGTCGCACTCATCGCTGAGCGCCTCCGAGCGCAAGCTGGCCGAGACCGCCTTCGCCGAAGAACGCGACTGTGTGATCGTGGCGACCAGCACGCTGGAGCTGGGCATCGACGTGGGTGACCTGGACTACGTGATCCAGATCGACGCGCCCAGCACAGTGTCGTCGTTCCTGCAGCGCATGGGGCGGACCGGCCGGCGCAGCGGCAGCCGCCGAAGCTTCCTGTTCTTGACCACGAGTGACGAAGCCTTTCTTCTGGCTTGCGCGATCACGACTCTGTGGCGTGAGAAGTTTGTCGAGCACATCAAGCCGCCACCGCTGCCTTGGCACATGGTGGCGCAGCAGATGATGGCGCTGGTGCTGGAGCGGCCCGGCCTGCCGGCTCACGAGGTTGTCGGCGTGGCGAAGGCGCAGTTCCCGGAACTCGACCCGGCCACGGTCTCGACGGTCTTCGACTACATGGTCGACAAGGGCATCCTCTTCGTCAGCAGCGGCCTGGCGTCGATAGGGCCTGAGGGCGAGAAGCTTTTCGGCCGCGGCCACTTTCTCGACCTGTTGTCGGCATTCGCCAGCCCGATGGTGCTGGCAGCGCGACACGGTGCCACCGAGCTCGGTTACGTCGACCCCATGGCGGTTCAACCGCAGAAGGACGGACCAACCGTGTTGCTGCTCGGTGGACGCAGCTGGAAGGTGACCTCCGTCGACTGGTCGAAGCGCACGGTGGCGGTGGAACCGACGGATGACAAGGGAAAGTCGCGCTGGCTTGGCACCTCACGATGGCTGGGTTTCGAGGTTTGTCGAGCAATACGGCGCGTGTTGCTGCGAGAGGGTGATGCGGAACTGGGTCTGTCAAGACGCGGCACCTTGCAACTTGAAGAGGTCTGCGAGCTGATCACCGCGCCCGAGCGGCAGGGCTCGCTGCTGATTGAGCATTTGCCCTCGGGCCGGGTTCGCTGGTGGACCTTTGCCGGTGGCGCCGTCAACAGCGCGTTGGCGCTTCGGCTGGGCGACATCTGCAGCACTCGGGTGGATGATTTGTGGGTGGAGACCGGCGCCTGCATCTCGATGCCGATAAAGCAACTTCTTTTCTGTAATTTTTCGAAATTTGGTTTTGGGTGTCTGTTGTTGAGGGTGC
>Ga0105050_10003973_pt1 | contig 20031 bp, 18 predicted proteins | sample FRY01_FD_78088 | JGI IMG/M metagenome (GOLD analysis project Ga0105050, IMG submission 78088) | Freshwater microbial communities from Lake Fryxell liftoff mats and glacier meltwater in Antarctica - FRY-01 | ecosystem: Environmental > Aquatic > Freshwater > Ice > Glacier meltwater ...
AGTCTGAGCGTGTTGCCCGCTGCTAACCAATCCACCCCGGCACGATTAACTGCCAATGCGTCTGTCAAATTGCCCCGCCTCGTTCTGCTGGTGTTGGCGATCGCCTACGTGTCTGCAGGCCTCTTTGGCCGTGACCCCTGGAAGACAGATGACGTTCTCAGTCTGGCCACCATGCTGTCCGCCCTGCAATCTCAAGGCACCGAATGGCTCATCCCGCATCTCGGCGAATTAAAAATCACTGAAGATGGCCCGCTCGTCATGTGGCTCGGGGCTCTACTTATTTATGTATTTGGCCCTTGGATCGGTGATATTGAGGCATCCCGCCTTGTGAATGTCCTTTGGTTTGGTATGACCCTTGGCTCGGTCTGGTACGGCACCTACCTCCTTGGCCGCAGGACTGAAGCACAACCGCTCGCCCTGCCCTTTGGTGGTGAGCCTTCAGTCAAAGATTATGGCCGGCTCTTGGCCGACGTCGCGACACTCCTGTTTCTAGCGACCGGTGGCGTACTACTCCGATTTCACGAAACTTCAGTCATCCCTGCCAACATCGCTTTTCACGCACTCGGGTTTTACGCACTCGCGCGCATGATCGACAAGCCTAAGATGGGTATGATCATGCTGGCATTGGCGCTTGCAGGTGCGTTTTTTACGCGCGCGTTACCGGGACTCCTGCCCCTAGTCATCGCCCTACCGATTGCATTTCAGCCGCGTTCAGTTCTCTGGCCTTCTCGCTACTATGCGTTGGGCGCCAGCCTGATCGCAGCGGCCCTGATCGCATGCTGGTGGATTCCAACACAAATTGCCTACCCTGACTGGATGACAGCCTGGTTGCATTGGAATCAACTCAGTTTCGGTTTGCCCGAGTACGAAAGCGCCATCCGTCCTCTTCGCGATTTACCCTGGTTTCTCTGGCCGACTTGGCCTCTGGCTCTGCTTGCCATCTGGCAATGGCGACGTTGGATCTCTGCGCCGCATATCTGTCTGCCAATGGCCGTCGCTCTGGGGGCCCTGCTCACGCTCTTCGCTTCACCGCAATCAGGCGAGGCAGATTACGTCTTACTGATTAGCCCACTCGCGGTGTTATCCGCCTTTGCTATTCCAACCATGCGCCGTGGTGTGATCAACACACTCGACTGGTTCGCGCTGATGTGTTTTTCTGTGACCGTAGCATGCGTCTGGATAGGCTGGTTTGCCCTGCACTTCGAAATCCCCAAACAAATCTCACTCAACATTGCACGGCAAACTGCGGGCTTTGAGCCACAAATCGCCTGGGAGGCTGTAGCACTTGCGGTCTTCTGCACGCTTTGCTGGATCGCAATGATTGTCTGGCGTGTGCGGTTGAATCCTAACGCGCTATGGCGTGGCTCTTTATTGGCGGCAGGTGGTCTCACCATTACGTGGTTGTTGCTTGTCCTGCTCTGGATGCCAGCGGTGGATTACGTGCGAAGCTATCGTCCCATGTCTGCCGACATTCGAAAAACCCTTGAGCAGCTCTCAGAAACCCCTGGTGAACTCGCCTGCCTAAGATCAAAGGCCTTGGCCCTTGGACCCCGCGCCTCGCTATATGTGTTTGATCACATCGAGATAGTCTACGACCAGAGTTGCCCATATTTACTGCAACAAACAACACAGAAAAAACTTCAAAATGGCGAAGCAGGCTTTAGCGATCATGCTGAGGTGGTGTGGCAAGGGTCACGTGGTGCTGATCGTTTTGATCGCTACAGAATATTACGCTTACCCGAGAGATGAGCATCGTTGATACTTCCGCGCGCTCTTTTCCTGCAACACTCCGGGCGATTTTTAAACAAGCTTGGCCGATTCTGATCAGTCAGTGGGCCAGCATGGCGTTTGGCGTATTAGATACCGCAATGACCGGTCATGCGGGTCCCATTGAGCTGGCGACCATGGCATTGTCCATTTCCATCTACATCACCGTATTTGTAGGCTTGATGGGCGTGATGCACGCGTTGATTCCCATTCAGGCGCAGTACGTTGGTGCGGGCAAGCTTGAACAGGTCGGTAGAGCGTGGGGACAAGGTATTTGGGTTTCTCTACTGCTTTCTGTCGTAGGCGGTGCGGTCATGCTCTTTCCAGATGTCTGGCTGAGCTTCTCAGGTGACATCGATCCACTGGTCCGCGCCAACGTCAAAAGCTATCTACTTGCGCTGACATTCGCCTTGCCTGCGGCGCTCATGTTTCGCACGGTCTATGCGCTGGCCAATGCGGTCTCGCGCCCCAAGCTGGTCATGATGATCAACTTAGTCGGCATCGCACTCAAAATATTTTTTAATTGGTTGCTGATTTTTGGTAACTGGGGATTGCCTGAGCTTGGAGCAACCGGTGCGGGCATTTCATCCGCCATCGTTTTTTGGATCAACCTCACAGTCGGTTTATGGATCGTGACTCGCACGCCGTTTTTCAAACAGTTTCACTTAAAGCTTGGGCGACCCCGACTTGGCGAGCTTTGGAGCATCCTGAGGCTCGGCATCCCGATGGGGGGTTCCTACTTAGTTGAAGTGAGTGCCTTTACCTTTATGGCGTTGCTCGTAGCCCAGGAAGGTACAGCAGTCATTGGCGGCCATCAGATCACGTCTAACCTCGCAGCCCTCGCCTACATGATGCCCATGGCCATCGGTGTGGCCACCGCCGCCCTCGCGGCACAATCCATCGGTGCGGGTCACATGAAGCAAGCACACCGCACCTGCATGATGGGCTTGGTAATTGGATTGTGCGGGGCACTCATCACTGCTTGCGGCCTCTATTTTGGTCGCGACTTGATTGTGGCGACCTACACAAGCGATCCTGCCGTTGCCGCGATTGCGCTGTCACTGCTCGTGCTCTTACCTTTCTTTCATATTGTCGATGCCATGCAATGCATCAACAGCTATCTGCTGCGCGCACACAAAATCGCGGTCGTACCGCTGCTTTTACAGTTTTTCGCCTTGATGGTGGTGGGCCTGCTTGGCGGATGGTGGTTGGGCTTCGGTCCTGGCAAAGGGCTGATCGAACCTCTGCGCAATCAGCTTCTCGCGGGTTCCCCTGTGGGCGCTGGCAGCATGTGGCTGATGGCCACGATCGGGCTCGCAATATCCGCCATGCTGCTACATGGCTGGTACCGTCACATTGTCAAAATCCGCTAGTTGACCGATCAGATTTGTACAAGCATCACATCAATCTAATTTGATGAAGTGTTCGCGGTAATACTTCAACTCATCAATCGATTCATAAATATCAGCCAAGGCTTGGTGCTGACTACGCTTTTCAAAACCCTTTAGTAACGCAGGCTTCCAGCGACGGGCAAGCTCTTTGAGGGTGCTGACGTCAATCGTTCTGTAGTGAAAAAACTGTTCGAGCTTTGGCATGTACTTGAACATGAACCGACGGTCCTGACTGACAGTATTGCCACACAGTGGTGACTTGCCGGCCTGCACATACTGAGAGAGAAAGGCAACCAGCTCATCCTCTGCGTTCGACTCCGTGCGTGTTGAAGCCTTGACCTTTTCGGTTAGACCACTTTTGCCATGTGTAGACCGATTCCAGCTATCCATCGCATCAAGCAGGCTATCTGCCTGATGAATGACCAAAACCGGACCCTCAGCGACAACCGTCAAATCCGGCTCCGTCACCACAACAGCCACCTCAATGATGCGTTCTTTTTCTGGGTCCAGCCCCGTCATCTCCATATCTAGCCAGACCAGACGAAATTCATTGGGAACTATTTTTCCAGCAGGGACACTCACTGCCTGGGAGGGGTTGTTAGCCATATAATCAATCCAATTAAACCTCGATTTTCTCATAAGCTGTCATAAGGCCTTTTGTACCCATGCTCACAATTCTGTTTATTGCCTTTCTCCTTGCGACGATCGGTGTCAGACTTTGGCTGGCTAGCCGTCAATTGCGGCACGTCGTGCGCAATCGCACAACGGTGCCTCCTGAATTTGCCTCCCGCATCGGGTTGGTGAGCCACCAGCGGGCCGCCGACTATACGGCCGCCAAAGTCCGCTTAGGGATGTTTGAGCTCGTATTCGACGCCTTTGTACTCATCGGTTTGACCCTTCTGGGTGGATTGCAACAGATTGATTTGTGGGTCAGCACCCTCACGACGCATGACTTGCTGCGACAAGTGCTTCTAATCGTCGCTGTGATTTCTTTGCTTGGTGCGCTCGGACTCCCCTTTTCAATCTACCGTCAATTCAAACTTGAGGCGCAGTTCGGCTTTAACAGAATGACACCCACACTGTTTTTCAGCGACACAATCAAGGGCATTTTGATTGGTGCCGTAATGGGTCTGCCTCTAATCGCGGCTGTTTTGTGGCTCATGGCCGAAGCCGGCTCGTTCTGGTGGCTGTGGGCTTGGGGCTTGTGGTCTGTCTTTAACCTCTTGGTGCTGTTTATTTTTCCGACGTGGATTGCGCCTCTTTTCAACAAATTTACACCTCTCGAAGACCAAGCGCTCGCCCAACAGATTCAAGATCTCGCCCAGCGCTGCGGCTTTTCGCTGAATGGTTTATTTGTGATGGACGGTTCAAAGCGTTCAGCCCACGGCAATGCTTACTTCACTGGCTTTGGACGCGCCCGTCGGATTGTGTTTTTTGACACGCTATTAGCGCGACTGAGTGCCGACGAAATTATTGCTGTGTTGGCCCATGAGCTTGGCCACTTTAAACACAACCATATTTTCAAACGCTTAGCGATGAGCTTCGCGGGCGCCCTCATCTTTTTCGCGATTATTGGCTGGCTCGCTCAACAAACCTGGTTTTACACAGATTTGGGGGTGATTCCTCAGCTAGGAGGTCGTAACGACGCCATGGCGCTGATTTTGTTCTTCATGGTGGTACCCGTCTTTACTTTTGGCCTCACACCATTGTTTAGTTGGTTTTCACGCAAAGATGAGTTTGAAGCCGATCGCTTCGCGCGCAATCAAAGCTCTGCCGATCAACTGGTCTCAGCGCTGGTCAAGCTTGTCGATGACAATGCCTCAACCTTGACACCCGATCCGATTCACTCAGCGTTCTATGACAGCCACCCACCTGTCGCGGTCCGGATTCGCCAATTGCTAGCGTCATGACCGAACGCCTGCAAGGACGGGTCATCGCAGCACATGGACGGCACTACAGCGTCGAGATAGAAGGAGGCGTGCTGATCAAGTGTTTTCCGAGAGGGAAAAAAAATGATGCAGCCGTCGGAGACTATGTCAGCATCTCCCCTCAAGGGCAGGACGAAGGTGCTTTAGAGTCCATTTTGGAACGTAAAAATCTACTTTTCCGTTCCGATGAGTCACGCAGTAAGCAGTTTGCCGCAAACGTCGATCAGCTCCTCATTGTGATTGCAGTTGAACCGCCCTTTTCTGATGATTTGTTGGGGCGTTCCCTCGCTGGAGCTTGGTCTGCAGGCATCGATCCAGTCATCTTACTGAACAAAGTTGACTTGACTGCAGGCATGCCGGCGGCTCAAGCGAGGCTGGCCCCTTTTCGTTCTTTGGGTGTCCCTATTATTGAGATTTGCGCACGTGATCCGACCAATGTGCGCGAGAAAGTCTTGCCGCTGCTAAAAGATAAAACCTCGCTCCTGTTAGGCCAAAGCGCCATGGGCAAGTCGACGTTGCTCAACACGCTCGCCCCACTCGCGCAGGCCGCGACGAGAGAGCACTCCGTCGCCTTGGGTGCGGGCCGCCACACGACCACCAGCACACGGCTTTATCATTTGCCTGAAGGTGGAGGCGATCTGATCGACTCCCCTGGCTTTCAAGGCTTTGGCTTACTGCATCTGAGCCGAGAAGAAATCGAACGTGGTTTTCCGGAGTTTAATGCGCACAGGGAACACTGCCGCTTTTACAACTGTACCCATCAACACGAACCTGGATGCGGCATCTTGGCCGCGTTGGCACGCCAAGAGATTCATCCCGCCAGACATGCTTTATACGTCAGACTCGTTCAGGCAAAAGACGATCACGAGAGTTTTTAGCGTTTAAGGCCGCACAGCAGCGGCTTCCGAAAGAATTTGACACATGCCTAAGAGCATGGCGGCGGTTGCCCCCCAGATGAAATATTGTTTCCATGGGATGGAGTAATACTGGCGCACGCTGCCGTCAGCGAGCTCGGCACGATGCAGACGATAGTTTGAGGGATCCGTCAAAAATGACAATGGCACCTCAAAGACCTCGGCAACCTCGAAGGCATCAGGACTAAGGTCGAAACCAGGCTGTACGAGCGCGGTAATGGGGCTCACAGCAAAGCCAGTGCCTGTCACGTACCGTGGCAAGCCACCCAAACACTCGATGAATGCACGAGGTAATCCTGTCTCCTCCTCGGTTTCACGCAAGGCGGTTTCTTGGACATCAGCATCCGTGGACTCAACACGACCACCTGGAAAACTGATTTGCCCAGCATGATCGTTCAGATGCGCCGTGCGCTGCGTCAACAAGACAGTCAGTCCATCAGGCCTCACCACGATCGGTACAAGGACAGCGGCCTCTACTGGCGTGCCATCTCGTCCTGGCATTCTAATCAGAGACTCGTTAGGAATATTGAGTGGGCGTTGTATGTTGCCAGTCAAGACTGTTCGTAAAGCTTGTGGTGTCAGGCAATGAGGCGGGACTGGGCCGAAGGGCAGCACCGAAGGGCTCCAAGGCTGAGTCATTGGATCGAACGATGGGCGAACAGGGGGACGACGAGGGCGAAGAGCTTCGGGAGAGTCTGAAGACATAGTCAAGGGGTCACGCGCTGCAGAGGTAAAGTCAATATTATGACGTTTTAACACCTCTAAGCCCGATATGTGTCCATCGCACTCAGCTTCAAACTCATTCACATAAAAATCACCAAATAAAAAACCCCAAACGTCTGAACAAGCATTCAGTTGTTTGGGGTTATCAGTACTTTGGTGCTGTATTTCGATACTGTATTTCGATACGGTATTAAAACTTTTAAGCTGCAGGTGTTGCAACAACAGCCTTACGGACCAATTTTTCTTTGATACGCGCAGACTTGCCGGAGCGATCACGCAGGTAGTAAAGCTTGGCACGGCGAACATCGCCACGACGCTTGACTTCGATACCGGCGATCTGAGTTGAATAAAGCTGGAATGTACGCTCGACGGCTTCGCCAGAAGAAATCTTGCGAACGATAAAAGCCGAGTTCAGGCCACGGTTGCGACGCGCAATCACGACACCCTCAAAAGCCTGGGTACGCTTGCGGGTGCCTTCAACCACGTTGACGCTGACGACAACGGTGTCACCAGGTGCAAAATCAGTCACAGGCTTGCCACCTGTCAGACGAGCAATTTCTTCTTGCTCAATAATAGCGATCAAATTCATAAGTACTCCAAGTCATCATGCTCTCGGTCAATATTATTGGCTGGGACGTCCGACCTATTCGGATATCTGCTACCGGGCAGAGGATGCGATAAAAAGCCATTGATTCTACTACATTTTTTAACTATTAGTGTTTCAATGGCAAAGTTTCAACTCAACATTTTCGTCACACTCCATGTCAGGCTCTGCCCTTCTTTTGGTGTTTCTCGCGGCGATTTGTCTTGCAACCTGGAATTTGCTGGCAAAAAGAGGTGCCAAGGCTAGGCTTGAACAGGTCATACCAATATAAAAGTGCAGCGCAGGTGTTGCCTTGGTGCTGCCTTGGTGCTGCATTCATACAGCACGGGTCGGTCATAAACAGAGATTTAGAACCCAGCTGCGCTGCCAACCCACATCAATACGGGCACCATGGCACCCCAAAAGGTGAGTAGCAATACATCGGATATGATGCTTTTGGCACTGGGAGAATGGCTGTCAACGTGATGGGCTGCAAACACGGGCGGATAGTTGTGACGGACTTCGCGGGTCATAATGTTGCTCCTGATACAGGTCATTAATCAAATTTTTGACATTGCACTTTTAACGCCGCACTTTTGGCGGCATTACACCAAATACTGACTGCATTAACAGTACTGTATATTAAATCAGTACTGATTGCAACAACAGTATTTGTTCGACAATCACAACCCATGGCTTTTTCGCAACAAGACTCTCTGACCTGTGCTAATTTCCTGTTCCAACAGCTCCCTCACCGATCAACACGAACACCTTCTTGATGACGCACCTCATGAACTCATTCACTTCTAGCCATGCACTTTTTCAGGTATTTTCAGATCACGGCCTGGATCGCATTTTCCTTGTGCCCGGGGAAAGTTATTTAGGCCTACTGGACGCAGTCATAGACTTTCCAGAGATTGATGTGGTGACCTGTCGACATGAAGGCGGTGCAGGCTACATGGCTGTTGCCGATGGTCGACTGACGCGCAGGCCTGGCGTAGCACTTGTCAGTCGGGGTCCAGGGGCCTCTAACGCTGCCATTGCCGTGCATACCGCCCAACAGGATGCTGTCCCGATGATTTTGATCGTTGGCCAGATTGCGGCACGTGATCTACGTCGCGAAGCATTCCAAGAAATCGATTATCAAAAAATGTTTGGCTCAATCGCCAAGTGGGTCTTTGAGTGCCAGACACCTGAGCAGCTTGGCGAGGCTGCATTCAAGGCGATCCGTATGGCGACCTCGGGCGTTCCAGGGCCTGTCGTTCTTGTGGTCCCTGAAGATATCCAGCAACAAACAGTCGCCAAACCAGTATTCAAAAATCATCCGCAAATCTTTGGCCTCCCCGAACAAGCCACGCTAGATGCCATCGGCAAGCGTCTATCCGATGCTCAGCGCCCCGTCGTGATTGCCGGCGGCGTCTTTGACTGCCCAGGTGGTCGCGAGGCGCTACGCGCCTTTGTCCAGCACTGGCAACTCCCGACAATGGTGTCGTTTCGTCGACATGACATTTTCCCAAATGATGACCCACTCTTTGTCGGTGACTTAGGCTTGTCTAATCCCGCTGCCCAGATGGCGACGCTCCAGCAAAGCGACTTCATTCTCGCTCTAGGCACACGGCTCGGTGACATCACGACGCAAAACTTTCAGTTTCCGCGCTATGGCCAAGCATCCCAGACGCTGCTCCACTGCTACCCTGACTCACGTATCGTCAATTGGGATACGGTGGCAGACTACCCGCTTGTCTGCGATCCAATCAGCCTTGTGCGCGCGTTAACGCAAGCAAATGCCACTCAGCCTAGCAACGCACGACAGGAATGGCTCAAAGAATTGCGTGGTCACTCACAGCCCTATGCAGCATGGCCTAGCCGTGCAGCAAAAAAAGGCGTGAACTTTACAGATATCGTGCGAGCGATCGCTGAGCACGCTTCTCTCTCCACGACAGTTTGTCTGGACGCGGGGACCTTCGCCGCACCGGTTTACCGTCACTTCAACTTCAAAGCCGGTCAACGTCTGATGGCACCCCTAGCCGGTGCGATGGGCTACGGCACGCCCGCTGCGCTCGCGTGTGCGTTGCGTGAGCCTGAGCGCACGACTGTTTGCATCGTCGGTGACGGCGGTTTTCTAATGACCGGCAATGAAATGATCCTCGCGGTGGAGCGCAAGCTGCCGATCGTATTCATTGTGTCCAACAATAGCAGCTATGGATCGATACGCTTGCACCAAGAACGAGGCTATCCAGCGCGTGTCAGTGGCACAACACTTTTTAATCCCGACTTCTACACACTTGCCGCAAGCTTTGGCATGAAAGCCGCCCGCATTCAGGATCAATCAGAGATTCAGGCTGTCATCAGTGCCGCTCTCGACTTGCGCGAACCGATTCTCATCGAGGTCAACACAAGCCTTGATGCGATTCTGCCCTAGCGCAGACATCCTCAAGGCTCAAGACATCAAGTTGGCGCGCTCAACGACCTGCGTGAGCGTGACTCCTTGGTGAATGGTGCGACTCAAGGCCTCAACCCGAGGTAGGATCGCACCACAATAAAAGACCGCTGTTGCAAATTTGTTCTGCGCAAAAGATGGTGACAGCGCATCGAGCGTCCCGAACGCCTGTACCGTTGCTTGAGACGATGATGAGGGGTGTCCAGAGATCGCATGCGCACACACCTTGGCAGCGCGCGCCATGTGCCAGCCTCCAAGCACGTAACCTGTCAGCATGAGATAGGGCACACTGCCAGCGTAGACGGCACGGATGTCCGCACTTGCATGTTCGAGCACGTAATGCACCACCGACTCGTACTCTCCAACCGCTCGACTCAAATTATCCGCGACCACGGCCAAACCGGCAGCCACTGCCGGTGGTGCAGACTGCGAGATCGTCAAAATCTCAGCGGCTGATTGACGTATTTGCTGAATCAAGCGCTGTGCTGTCGCACCGCCATCCCGCAACGTCTTGCGCCCAATCAGATCATTGGCCTGAATCGCTGTCGTGCCTTCGTAAATGGTGAGAATACGCGCATCGCGATAAAACTGAGCTGCACCTGTTTCCTCGACAAACCCCATCCCGCCATGCACCTGAACGCCCAGTGAAGAGACCTCTAAGGAGCACTCGGTTGAAAACCCTTTTACAACTGGCACGAGATAATCGTACAAGGCCTGATTGACGCGACGCACTTCCGCATCCGGGCTTTCTATACTGAGATCATCCGCTGCTGCTGCGGTGCAGGCGATCGCGCGTGCGGCCTCCGTCAATGCGCGCATTGTCATGAGCATGCGCTGCACATCAGGGTGTTGGACAATCGGAACGGGTCCTGCCGAGCCCTCAATCGCACGACTCTGTATCCGGTCACGGGCGTAAGAAAACGCTTTTTGAGTCGCCGCTTCGCTCACGCCGATGCCTTGAACGCCGACCGCGAAACGCGCCGCATTCATCATAATGAACATGTATTCGAGCCCACGATTCTCCTGACCGACGAGCGTTCCGATAGCACCCTCACCGACTTCGCCTTTATCGTCACCAAACAACAGCACCGCGGTCGGACTGCCGTGAATACCCAGCTTATGCTCAATGGATGCGCACCAAACATCGTTACGCTTGCCAAGCGTGCCATCGGGATTCACCAAAAACTTTGGCACAACAAATAAAGAAAGTCCCTTTACCCCAGGTGGCGCCTCTGCAGTGCGCGCGAGTACCAAATGCACAATATTTTCGGCCAGATCATGCTCTCCGAAAGTAATGTAAATTTTCTGACCGAAGAGCCGATAGTTCCCGTCCGCCTGTGCAACAGCCCGGGTGGCGACCAGAGACAAATCAGAGCCAGACTGGGATTCGGTCAAATTCATCGTACCGGTCCACTTACCACTCACAAGCGCCTCAATATAGGTCTGCTTTTGCGCGTCAGAACCTGTCAGCAAAAGGGCCTCAATGACACCATCCGTCAACATCGAACAAAGCGAAAATGCGACGTTCGCTGCATAGAGGTTTTCCGTGGTCGCAGTCGCGAGGAGTTTTGGCAAACCCTGTCCGCCCCATTGTTCAGGATGACGCAGACCTTGCCAACCGCCTTCTACAAAAGCCTTAAAAGCACCATGGATCTCGGCGGGCATTCTGACCTGCCCCGCCTGACATATGGGTGGCTGCTGATCACTGATTCGGTTTGTGGGTGCAACAACCTCGGCGGTAAACTTGGCATTTTCCTCTAAGACTGCACCCACTAAGTCTGACTCGATCCCTGCGAACGCAGGCAGACGCAAGAGCTCTGGCAAATCCGCAAGGTAATTGAACACAAACTTAAAATCTGCAACAGGGGCTTGATAGGTCATAAGTCACCAAATGAAAACCCCCAGACATTAGATATGAAATCTAACGAAAGGGGGCAGCTCGGATAAGTCGGCGAGTCATCGCCATTCCGAATTAAAGTGTTGTTACCAACTCTGGCACCGCAGTAAACAAATCAGCCACTAGGCCGTAATCTGCCACGCCAAAAATAGGTGCTTCCGCATCTTTATTCACGGCAACGATCACTTTGGAGTCCTTCATGCCAGCCAAATGCTGGATTGCCCCAGAGATACCAATGGCAACATAAAGTTGCGGCGCCACGATTTTGCCAGTCTGACCGACCTGCCAGTCGTTCGGCGCATACCCTGCGTCGACCGCGGCACGCGATGCACCCAACGCAGCACCGAGTTTGTCTGCAAGTGGATCAAGAATTTTGAAGTTCTCGGCGCTACCCATGCCGCGACCACCAGAAACAACCACCTTGGCGCCTGCAAGCTCAGGACGATCGCTCTTGGCGACTTCGCGTCCGATAAATGTCGACAAACCCACTGCAGCAGCAGGCGTCACCGACTCAACCGCTGCGCTTGCGCCCTCTGGTGCCGCATCAAAACCAGTCGTGCGAACAGTAATGACTTTGACAGGGTCGGTTGACTGAACGGTGGCAACAGCGTTACCCGCATAAATGGCGCGCTCGAAAGTATCGGCCGACAAGACTGCCTGAATTTCAGAAATCTGCGCGACATCCAGACGCGCCGCGACACGTGGCGAAACGTTTTTTCCAGAGGCCGTCGCAGCGAACAGAATGTGGCTGTAGCCTGGTGCAAGCGCCAACACTTGCTCAGCCACGTTTTCTGCCAAACCGTCGGCGAGAGCGGGAGATTCAGCGAGCAACACTTTGGAGACGCCAACGATCTTGGCGGCATGCTGTGCGACAGCAGCAGCATTCGCGCCCGCCACCAGCACATGGATGTCGCCACCAATTTCGGAGGCAGCAGCCACGACATTGTGCGTCGCAGCCTTCAGTTGAACGTTATCGTGTTCAGCGATGACAAGTATTGACATGATCAAACCACCTTGGCTTCGTTCTTAAGTTTGTCGACGAGTGCGGCGACATCGGGGACCTTCACGCCCGCGGAACGGGCTTGGGGCTCAGCGACTTTCAGTATTTTCAAGCGTGGAACCACGTCCACGCCAAGCTCATCAGGCGTCACGATGTCCAACTGCTTTTTCTTGGCCTTCATGATGTTGGGCAACGTCACGTAGCGAGGCTCGTTCAAACGCAAGTCTGTGGTCACGATCGTGGGCAGTTTGAGCTCAAGCGTCTCGAGTCCACCGTCCACTTCGCGTGTCACGCGGACGACACCATCACCGAGCTCGACCTTGCTGGCAAATGTCGCCTGCGACCAACCCAACAATGCCGCTAACATCTGACCCGTCTGGTTGGCATCGTCATCAATCGCCTGTTTACCCAAAATCACAAGCTGTGGCTGCTCTTTTTCGACCAACACTTTCAACAGCTTTGCGACCGCTAGAGGCTGGAGTTCGACGTCCGTCTGGACCAAAATACCGCGGTCTGCGCCAATCGCCATTGCGGTACGCAATGTTTCCTGACACTGCGCCACGCCACAAGAAACAGCGATGACTTCAGTCGCAGCCCCTTTTTCTTTGAGACGCGTGGCTTCTTCTACGGCGATCTCATCAAAGGGGTTCATAGACATCTTAACGTTCGCGATATCGACACCCGACTGATCCGATTTGACGCGTACTTTGACGTTGTAATCAACGACACGTTTTACAGGTACAAGCACCTTCATCCAACGATCTCCAGATATAAAACAAGCATTTAAAGTTCATATTTACAGTCGATTTTACCGGATAAGGCAGCGGTGACGCGGGTTGCCCCCTATGCCATTCTGAAACAAGCCCTATTCCATAATGGAAGAAACCCGAAAGTCTGGAACAAACAAGCCGCCGCTCGGTATCATATTGGTTACATCTATAAGGAAAAGCGATGCCTGTGTGCCGCCGGGTTTTACAAATAAGCTGTTTAGCCGCGCTCTTGAGCGCCTGTTCGGGCACCGGGGTCACCTCGACCTCTGATGCCAAAAGTGCGAACTCAGGATCCGCGAGTCATCAAACGACCTCATTGCGTCCAAATGCGAACAGCAACGCGGTCTACGCGATACCAGCGGGTGGTCACACCCAGGCAACGCGACAAGCGACCTTGCGTCAATTTGGGTCAGAATTAGCAGCGACTCGTCAACTGTCCGAACCCGCTGTCCTGAAACTCGTCGAGGAAGCACGCTACAACCCGACGGTGATCAGAATCGTCACACCCCCTGCCGTCGGACAGCCTCGCGTCCCCCGAAGTTGGGCGACCTACCGAGGACGCTTTGTCGAACCCATTCGCATCAATCAAGGTCGTGCATTCATGGCGCGGTACGCGACAGAGCTCGACCGTGCCGCGCAGCGATATGGCGTGCCGCAATCCATTATCGCCGCCATCATTGGTGTCGAGACACTGTATGGCAAAAGCCAAGGAAATTTTCGTGTGCTTGACGCTTTGGCGTCGCTGGGCTTTGACTACCCGGATCCAAAACGTCCCGATCGTGCCGCAATGTTTCGCGGACAATTTGCCGATTTGATCGAGCTTGACCTGACGGGGCGACTTGACGCACGCAGCATTAAAGGCTCATATGCCGGTGCGATTGGTATCCCACAGTTCATGCCTGGCAGTATTAAACGCTATGCCGTCAGTGCTGATGGCAACACAGGTATTGATCTCTCCAACAGCATGCCGGATGCCATCTCGTCTGTTGCAAATTTTCTGGTTGAACACGGCTGGCAACGAGGCCTACCGGTGTTCGCACCCGTTGTGCTCCCAAGCTCTGCCGACAAACTTGTTGAAGGTGGACTCATTCCAAATCTGGATTGGCCGCAACTCCGTGCGGCTGGTGCCAAGCTGGCTCCGGGCGCGCGAGAGACGGCCTGGTCACGCAGCCCCCTTGGTGTGATTGACCTGCCGGAAGAAAGTACAGGTAGCGTTGAATTACGGACGGCTACACAAAACTTTTTTGCGATCACGCAATACAACCGCAGCTATTTTTATGCAGCGTCTGTTGCAGACTTGGCCAAAGCCCTCGAAACGCGTTAAATCACGCTTCAGTCTCGGTCTGCTCGTTAAATAGACCTGTCGAGAGGTAACGATCACCACGATCGCACACAATAAAAGCGATCGTGGCATTGCGGGCAGTCTGGGCCACACGCAAGGCCGCCACTAGCGCGCCAGCTGCGGAAACACCCGCGCAGATGCCTTCTTCGGCTGCGAGGCGACGCGCCATATTTTCAGCATCTTTTTGCTCAATCAACTCAAACTGATCCACGAGCGATGGATCATAAATAGAAGGCAAATAGGCCTCAGGCCACTTGCGGATACCGGCAATCTGAGACCCCTCTGCAGGTTGTGCGCCTACGATCTGAATCTCTGGATTGCGACTTTTCAAATAGCGGGAAACGCCCATGATGGTGCCCGTCGTACCCATGGCACTCACAAAATGTGTGATGCGACCTTCTGTCTGCTCCCACAACTCCGGACCAGTAGTTTTGAAATGTGCCAGAGGATTGTCGGGATTGGAAAACTGATCAAGCACCTTGCCTTGGCCCTCAGACTGCATGCGCGCCGCGAGGTCGCGAGCGTGCTCCATTCCGCCCTGATTGGCAGGGGTCAAGATCAGCTTGGCACCATAAGCTGCCATCGACGCACGACGCTCGTGTGACAGATTGTCAGGCATGATGAGAATCATGTTGTACCCGCGCATGGCAGCAGTCATCGCCAGCGCTATACCCGTATTACCACTGGTGGCTTCGATCAGCGTATCGCCAGGTTTGATTTCACCGCGCGCCTCGGCGCCAAGAATCATGGATAAGGCAGGACGATCCTTGACAGAGCCTGCAGGATTATTCCCCTCAAGCTTGCCAAGTACGATATTGCCGCGCTCGCGAGCGATTGAGCCCGGCAATCTCTGCAACTGGACGAGTGGAGTATTGCCAACGGTATTTTCAACAGTAGGATATGTTTTCATAGTCCGTTGATCATACTCAAAAGTTCAGCAAACTGCCTGAAAACCATGCGATCAACGTTAGAACGCTTGAGGCGAAATAATCTCAGGTTTGGCCATTGGTAAGGGCGAACTGCCTTTGGATTTTTTATGAGATGGCAGCGAAAGGGAGGGTGATAAAACCTCGGAGGACTGTCCATGCGACGAGGCGCTGACCTCAAGTCCCGCCGCCTGAAGGGCACGAACACGTCGTTCTCCTAGACCGCGAACACGATCCGACAAGTCTTCCATCGAGGCAAAAGCCCCTGCACGCGATCGCTCATGCACAATCATTTTTGCTGTGCGGGGACCGACACCTCGCAAGCTTTCAAGCTGGGTCACCGAGGCAACATTCACATCGATCGCCTGCGCCGGAAGCCCGACCGCCAACCCAGCCATCACCGCCACTGTACCCGCGCGCCTAGAGAGCTGAGCCACCCGCCCAACTCTAGACGGAGCGCTCCAGCGTCCAAGTTGCTTTGCCTCCAATGGCGTTGCAACGGGATCTTTAAGAAAGGGATTCATCATGGCATTTGCTCCGATAGTCTGACTCGTTAAAACAGACCCAAAATGGGTCTGTTGATCGAGCGCTATCTTGACGGTCAAACGTTGCTGGCGAGTACCGAATACCCGCCCACATCCATGCGGACTTTACACAGCGTGGCGTTGATGTACGTATTCTGAGACGCCTGTTTCTACATCGCGCATTGGCTGATCGAAGCCTGCATGACGCAAAGCAGATACATCGGCTTGGGTATAGCTCTGGTAGCGCCCTTTTAAATCATCCGGAAAACTGTCGTAGCGCAATAAACCCTGTTTCACCAGGTCTTCTAGAGGAAGGGGCGCTTTGCCTTGCAAATGACGCATGGCATTGACGACTGCCATTGCAACGTCGTTAAACGGTTGAGCGCGACCTGTACCGCAATTAAAAATCCCAGATGTTTCAGGATGATCCAGAAAGTGAAGATTGACATCTACAACGTCATGTACAGAAATAAAGTCACGCATCTGCCCGCCATCGGCATACCCATCCCAACCGCCAAACAAACGAACATAGCCCTCGGCAAGGAACTGATTCATGTTGTGGAACGCAACCGAGGCCATACGTCCTTTGTGCTGCTCATGCGGACCGTAAACATTGAAATATCGTAAGCCCACCACCTGTGCAGTCAGTGTATTGAAACGCGCGCGCACAACCTGATCAAACAGAAATTTGGAATAGCCGTAAACATTCAAAGGCCGTTCGTTCTCAAGACCCTCTGCATAGTCAGGACCCGCACCATAGACCGCAGCCGAGGAGGCATAAATGAAAGGCACTTTATGCGCTTGGCAATATTCGAAAAGCTCAAGCGTGACTCTGTAGTTATTGTCCATCATGAAGTGGCCATCGCGCTCGGTCGTATCAGAGCACGCACCTTGATGAAAGACTGCACGGACACCGGGCAAAAATCCATCTTTGACGCCACGACGAAAATCATCCTTGTGCATGTAATCCGCAATGTGTGCACCAACAAGATTGACGAACTTATCTCCATCCGTCAGATCATCGACAGCCAAAATATTGGTCACCCCCCGCCGATTGAGTCCGCGCACAATATTGCAACCAATAAAACCTGCAGCACCTGTAACGATAATCATGAGAGCTCTCCTGCTGTAACGATAGACGTACCTAACTTACCTACAACGATACCACCCGCGCGATTGGCCCACCGCATCGCATCTGGCCAAGCCATTCCTGCAGCACGCATGACAGCCAGAGTGGCCAAAACGGTATCGCCAGCACCGGAAACATCAAATACCTCATGTGCTTGTGCCTCAACATGCTCGCGGCCTTTTGCAGTGAAAAGTGTCATCCCCTGCTCAGAGCGCGTGACAAGTAAAGCCTCAAGTTCGAGGTGGTCTCGTAGGTCCTGTGCGCGATCAGACAATTCTTGCTCAGTTGTCCAAGCGCCTACGGCTTGCTGCATCTCGCTGCGATTCGGTGTCACCAGCGTTGCACCACGGTAACGTTGATAATTGCTGCCTTTTGGATCCACCAAGATCGGCAAACCCTTTGCACGTGCCAACTCGATGAGTCGCTCCACCTGTGCAAGCGCACCCTTTGCATAATCAGAAAGCACGACGACATCATGGCCAGACAGTGCCGCCTCAACCTGAGCCCCTAGCGCGTCAAGCAGTGCGGGCGTAGGCTTTTCTTCAAAATCAATACGTAAAAGCTGCTGTTGACGACCGAGCACTCGCATCTTGAGCGTGGTGGGATGGAATGCGTCTGCGACCAAATGTGCCTCAATCCCTGCTTCGGATAATAAATTGCGGGCACTTTGTGCAGCCTCATCCTCGCCGACAAAACCAATCAGTGTCGCTTTTGCACCGAGTGCCACGATATTTCGCGCAACGTTGGCCGCGCCACCTAAGCGATCTTCACGTTTGACCACGCGCACGACAGGGACAGGCGCCTCCGGAGAGATGCGCTCAACCTCCCCAAACCAATATCGGTCAAGCATGACGTCCCCCACCACTAAGATACGGGTTCGGGCAACGGCTTCTTTGGGAAAAATACTCATTCCAACTCTTCCAATCTGCGAGGTTTATACGTTTCCCATGCGTTACAACCAGGACACTGCCAGTAATAGCGACGCGCCTGAAATCCGCAAGCACTACAGATATAGCGATCCATGCGCTGAGTGTGTCGATTAATCAAGCGTCGCAACAAAGTCAGATCAGCACCTGGAATAGGACTCTCCTCAAGCGCATATCCTTGGGGATGTTGCGCTAGCTCAGCCTCTAACAAGCGATCGAGTCCTAGCAGAGAAGGATGAGACTGCAGTGCTTGACGCGCGAATGTCCAAGCCTGCTCAACGCCTTGCTGGCTCCGTAACGCTCGAAATACGACGTTGAATAAATCCAGCGATGGATGCTGTAAATAGTGCTCCTGGAGTCGCGCCAAGCCCGCGCTCGCCTGCCCCTGAGCGGTATAGTTGCTAAAGAGCTCCGCTGCAACCAATCCTGCAAACTCTGGTGCTTGTAACAACACGGACTCAAGGTAGCGCTGTTGACCCTCTAAATCCTGCGCAGATGCCGCAATACCCGCATTGATCATTGAGACTCGGACAAAGGCATGCGACCCACCAATAGATTGAGCTTGAGCCAACGCTCGCTCGGCTAACTTGAGGGCAGCCCGAGCCTGGTCCACATTAGCAGGCTTTTCTGCAAGCGCTGCTTGAGCCTGTTCGCAGTAATAATGCACTAACTGAGGGACAGGCTCGCTGACAAGTTTGCGCAAAGTCTCGACAGCCGTAATCGCCCGAGGCCAGTCATGCTCAGACTCATAAATACGGATCAAGGCACGCAATGCCGGTAAGGCGAAAGCTGTATCTTTTAATACAGCAAATGCCTCCTCGGCCCGATCCAGCATTCCGGCTTTTAAAAAGTCTTGGGCCAGTTCATGTTGTGCATGATCACGCTGCGCAACGGGCAAGTCCTCGCGAAACAGCAAGCTCTGATGCACACGAATAGCGCGCTCCATTTCACCGCGCCTGCGAAATAGGCTGCCAAGTGCAAAGTGCAGCTCTGTCGTCTCGGGATCTAGTTTTGCCACCTCGACAAAGGCATCAATCGCACGATCGGGCTCTTCGTTGAGGAGAAAATTCAATCCACGAAAATAAGAATCCGGCAGATTCCGTGTTTCAGACAGCATCTGCTTGATGTCAAAGCGAGCCGCCATCCACCCTAAAGCAAATAGCAACGGCAAGAAAATCAGCCACCAGGCTTCAAAATCCACGTTTTTTTTCCAGAAAATAAGCGCATCAGCCTCTGGCAAACGCGCGGTAAAGGCTTACATCGGTGACAGCGGCACCAAGGCATCCGGAGACAATCCCGCCTGATTTTGCGGACTATTCGAGGTCTGCAAGCGTTCGAGATCTTTGCGTAGTCGTGCGATCTCACGTCGACGACGCAGCGCAGGTGGTACCGTCAGCAATAGACCGAACACCGTGCCCAGCACAAAGGTGGACAACATCACCACAATCAACGGGACGTTAGGAATCGACAAGCCATCAAAGAATGTCACTGCGACAGGGTTGGTGTTTTTAAGGGCGAATAAAAGCACTGCAAGAAATACGATCAGGCGCAAGGCCCAGACGAAGTAGCGCATGGCTGATCCTCCTCGATTCAAAAGTTGATTGTAAGCGGGCTGACTATTCGGTGCATAAAAAAACCGCCTCGAGGGCGGTAGTTGTCAACAAAGATGTCCGTTCTTTCATGCGGCCTGCTTTAAATTTATTGATTCATTAATGTGCTCTTTTGGTGGGTTTAACCAAACTTCATTAATGGGTTGCCAGTTACGGGTGGC
>Ga0105050_10003977_pt1 | contig 20027 bp, 17 predicted proteins | sample FRY01_FD_78088 | JGI IMG/M metagenome (GOLD analysis project Ga0105050, IMG submission 78088) | Freshwater microbial communities from Lake Fryxell liftoff mats and glacier meltwater in Antarctica - FRY-01 | ecosystem: Environmental > Aquatic > Freshwater > Ice > Glacier meltwater ...
GCTAATAAGCTTGAGCGCCTAGCTACCCTCAAGAATCTTCGTATCCTGGATACGGATGCTGAGATTACTTTTGATACGCTTACTGAAATTGCCACCATTCATTTTTCCAGTCCGATTGTTACGATCTCTCTAGTGGATGAAGAAAGGCAATGGTTTAAGAGTCATCCAGGGCTTGGCGCATGTCAAACTGATCGAGATTTGGCTTTTTGTAATTATACGATCCTCTCAAGTGATATTTATGAAGTGACCGATGCTTCTAAGCATCCTACGTTCAAAGAAAATATCTTAGTTACTTCTGAACCAAATATTCGATATTATTGTGGCGCACCTATTATTGTGGATGGGGTTGTAGTTGGCGCTTTTTGTATAATTGACAGCGTCCCACGTCAGGCTATGACATCCGAAGATAGGAAGCTTCTGACAGGACTAGCATATTTAACTGCTCACCTCATGGTGTCTCATCGAATATTAAGTGATAGTAAAGTTTCTTTGGAAATGCAGGAAAATCAACGCTTAAAGTCCTTGGGGGTGATGGTGGCTGGTCTTGCGCATGAAATTAATAACCCACTAGGTATTGCCCTTGCTGCAATTACTCATATGAGCCAAATTGCGGCTAATTTACGAAAAAATGTTGTAAATTTAAAGCCTACTGACCTAGCAGATTTTCTTGAAGATGAAGAAATTGCATTTCAACTTATTTTTGATAATTTGAGACGTGCAAGTAATCTTGTTGAGGGCTTTAAAGATATTGCTGCAGATCGAGTCCTGGATGAAAGAAAAGAAATTAATCTACAAGATTATATTCATTCAATTGAGCAGTCCCTCAAACCAGCATTGAAAAATGCAAATTGCAAATTAAATTACGATATTGATCCAACTATTTCTATGCAAGTCAATACAGGCTCGCTAAGCCAACTGATTACAAATGTCGTGCTAAATGCATTGATTCATGCATTTGATGGCCAGAAAGACTGTCGAATCCAAATTGTAGGTAAGCAAGAGTCCCAAAACATCATCTTGAAAATTAGCGATAACGGCAAGGGTATTCCTGCCGATGTACTACCGAACCTTTTTACACCCTTTTACACAACAAGACGCGCTGATGGAGGAACCGGATTGGGTCTTTATGTGAGCCGACAAATAGCAACGGATATTTTGAAGGGTAGTTTGAGTGTTCAGAATCTACCAGATAAAGGTTGTGAATTTACATTACAGGTGCCACGACATTAGTGCTTTAAGGTACATAACTTCGTGATCTTGCGGCGTGGCCTGAAATGTCAGCGCTTTCGCAACATGACTTTGGCTTGCCATTGATTAATATAATGCTGCTGTTGATTTCGAGAGTGGATGGTTGGTTGATTTAAATATCTATTTTTATGTTCGTTGGTACACATCGCCTCGGACGATCAGGTCATCGATTTGGTTTTGATCCCAGCCAAATTCACGCAAAACATTGACGCTATGTTCGCCAAACGAAGGCGCCGGCGCATAGATGGTTTGGCCTTTGGGTACCGATGCCATTTCGAGTGGCAAACCAACGTGCTTAACATCTCCTAGCTCTGGATAATGGACGGACTCTATCATTTGCATGCTTTGAACTTGCGGATCGTTCATGGCATCTGCCACAGAGTTGATAGGACCGGCTGGGATACCATTCAGCAAGAGTAATTCAGTCCATTCGACACGCCCTTTTGTTTGGAGGGCTCGGTCAAACTCTTCTTGCAGGATGCCTCTGTTGGACACTCTATCTTCGTTTGTTAAGAACTTTTCATCAGTGACTAGATGAGAAAGAGAAAGTAACTCGCAGACGTTTTGCCACATCGCCGTCGTTGCAGGCGCTATGTTTATTGGGCCATCCGCAGTCATGAAACTACCGTAGGGGAAGATGACCGGATGGGCATTACCCATGGGGGTAGGGACTTCGCCGATGCTTAGGTATCGTTGGCCCTGTACACTCAAAACACTCAATAAACTTGAAAGCAATGACGTTTGGACGTGCTGGCCCTTGCCGGTCTTTTCTCGTTCAACGACTGCTGACAGAATGCCAACTGTCAACCACAAACCCGCAGTCATGTCGCCAATAGGCACGCCGACACGGGTTGGACCTGTTTGCGGGTCTCCAGTCACGCTCATCAAACCCGAATAGCCCTGTGCAATTTGATCAAAACCAGGCCAGTTTTTTGCTGGCCCGTCACTACCGAACCCAGATATCGAGGCCATAATCAGGCGAGGGTTTTGCGCACTGAACGACTCAAAGGAAAGACCCATTGCATCCATGGTGCCGACTTTGAAATTCTCCACCACGATGTCTGCTTGCAGCATCATCTGCCTGATAACAGAGATTCCCTGTTCAGAGCGAAAATTCAATCCTACGCACCGTTTGTTACGGTTAGCGCTCAGGTAGTAAACACTCGTATCTCGATCGAAGGGTCCCCACTGGCGGATCATGTCGCCTTTTGGCGTTGGCTCAATCTTGATGACGTCAGCACCGAGATCAGCGAGTGCCATGGTCCCGAAAGGTCCAGAAAGTGCTCGGGTCAAATCAATGACTCGTAAGCCTTTAAGGGGGCGATCCATGTTGTCTCTCCTGTTTTTTAGTCAGTGTGACGAGACTAAGCAATAAAAAATAATATTATTTTCTGATCATGAAATAAGATAAATGTATAATCAAAAAAACAAAATCGTTGTTTCTTTGAAACGGTAAGACATCATGAAAATTCGACAGCTTCAGTGTTTTTTGCGTGTGGTTGAAATGCAAAATATCACGCGTGCCGCTGAAAGCCTCCATGTTGCGCAGCCAGCACTCAGCCAGCAAATCAACCTACTCGAGGACGAGCTTGGCGTGAAGTTGCTTGTTCGTGGCTCCAAAGGCGTTATTGCGACGCCAGAGGGGCAATTGCTGTACCGCCACGCACAGACTATATTGCGTCAGGTCGAGAACACCAAAAGCCTACTGACGAAGTTCACCAGCCAAGTATCAGGAACTGTGTCTATTGGTTTGGCATCAAGTACAGCGCGTCTGCTCTGTTATCCCTTGCTAACAACTGCCAAGGCAATCTTTCCCTCGGTCGTCATTGAAATTGTGGATACTCCAAGTGTTGATCTCACTAAGCTGGTGATGCAAGGGCGCGTTGACTTTGCTATTTCACCGGATCAGCAAATCATCAAGGGATTGATGCGTCAGCCGCTGTTTACCGAAGAGCTGTATCTGTTGACGCACCACTCTATTTCCTTCAAACGCACTCGCGTAAGCGTCGAGGAAATGTCGAGCATGCCGTTCGTGCTACCTAGTCCACCTAATCAGTTGCGCGCTTTATTTGATCAGTTGTTTCATGCTGAACGCCGTACTTACAATCTGCTTGCCGAAGCCAGCACCTCCGCGATTTTAGTGCCGCTTGTCTCTGCCGGCTTTGCTGCAACGGTCTTGCCTTACTCTGCAGTCAAACCCGAAATTCAGTCTGGACATATCAAAAACCACCGTATCGTGAACAATCCTAAGCGCGACATGATGCTGTGCATGAGCGAAACGGACACCACTAGTCATGCGGTGGAGCAAGTGATTGATTTGGTGCGCAAGGTCATCAAAGACCTTGTGATCAACAAAGAATGGGTCGGATGCGAACTGCATTATTGAGTGATGCAGAGGGGCGTGTCAGGTTAACCCCGCTTGGTCACGAATGGTTTTAACGATTTGGGTCATGTCCTGTTGACCTAAGCCCGCCTGATTGGCAGCAGACCAGATCTGAGCGTTTGTTTTGCAAAGCGGAGCATCCACGCCTGCGCTGTCGATTATCGACATGCCGATCCCCACGTCTTTGGTCATGAGCGCAAGAGAAAAGCCAAAGTCCCATGTTTTGCCCAGCACGGCTTTTGGCCAAGCGACGCTTGTCATGAAGCTGCCGCCACTGGATGCGCTGATCACTTTTTGCATCACGGCAGGATCAAGTCCAAACTTTTCGCCAGCAGCAAATATTTCGCCAGAGGCCTGCAAAATAGTTGCTGCCAGTAAATTATTCAGCGCCTTGACTGCATGGCCGGAACCCACCTCGCCGGTACGAACGACATTAGCACCCATGCGGTTGAGTAAAGGCTCGATCGAGTCGAAATGCTCGGGCTCGCACCCAGCCATAATGGCAAGCTTGCCAGACTCAGCACCGGCAGGGCCGCCAGAGACAGGGGCATCGATGTAGGCAATGCCTTTTTTAGCGGCCTCTTGGGCATTGGCAATTGAGTTAGCGGGTGTGGCCGAACTCATATCAAGAATCAGTGAACCCTCTTGCAGCATATCGAGTAGCCCAGGCTGTTGGCTATGACCTTTGACAAGTTCGTCAATGATTGAGCTGTTCGGTAGCATCAAGATGACGACATCCGCGGACTTGAAGTCTTGCAGCGATGTTGCAGCAGTTGCACCAGAGGTTTTGGCGATCTCGGTGGTTCGCTTGGTGTCGGCATCAAGAACGATGAGACGTGCGTAGTCTTTAAGGTGGTGAACCATTCGGCTGCCCATCATGCCTAAGCCGATAAAGCCAATGGTCTTATGTTGGCGTAATTTGATTGCAGACATTTTGCTTCCTAAGTTTGATTAGTAACCGTGGTCACCGAGGTTGTATGAAATTTGCTTTACATCGGTATAGCTTGCCAAAATGCCTTCGAGCGAAAATTCGCGACCTAGGCCGCTTTGCTTCATGCCGCCATAAGAATGGCCGATTTGTTGACCCGTTCCTTGGTTAATCATGACCCAGCCCGCGCGAATTGCGTGCGCCATGCGGATCGCCGGCGCACCAGCGCGTGACCAGATAAAGGCCGCTAAGCCGTACTCGGAGTCGTTAGCGAGATCAAGGACCTCAGCCTCATGGGTCCAGGTGACCACTGAAAGTACTGGGCCAAATACCTCTTCGCGCGTCAAGCGTACGTCTGGAGGCAAATTAAAAAATACCGTGGGCTGAAAGAAATACCCCTTAGACAAGGGGCCGCTGTCCGGTGGCAAACCACCAAGCACCAACGACTCTGGGCTTTTCTCGATGGCCTCTTGAATAAATGCGCAAACCCGGTCGAACTGCTTTTTATTGACAACAGTGCCTGCATCAGTAGACTCATCCGCGGGATCGCCGACCTTAAGGTTTTTCAGTTGCTTGACGAGTGCATCAACAAACTCCTTAGCAATCGATGCGTGTACAAAAAGACGTGAACCTGCTGTGCAAGACTGACCCTGACGTGAGAAGCGCATGGCACTGATCACACCTGTGACCGTATGTTCCACATTAACGTCTGGCATCACGATCTGAGCGCTTTTGCCACCAAGCTCAAGTGTCACCGCTGCAACGCGATTGCCCGCTGCCGACAAAATGGAACGGCCAACGGCCGTTGACCCAGTGAACGAAACCTTAGGCACCATGGGATGCTCGACCAAAGGCGCTCCGCACTCAAGGCCATTTCCAGTCACGAGGTTAACCACACCAGCGGGTAGGCAATCGTTGAAGGTTTGCATCAAGATATGGACGGCTAAGGGCGCCTCCTCTGAAGACTTCAGCACAATGGTATTACCCGTCATCACTGCGGGTGCAACTTTGAGGGCGGCCAAGAGCAGTGGTGCATTCCACGGCACGATGGCGCCCACAACACCAAATGGTTCGCGACGGGTGTAGTCGAGGTTTTCTGATGACAGGTAGACGGAACTACCCTTGATCTCTCGGCAAAGGCCCGCGACGTAGCGCACAAAATCAACCGTTAAACGCGCTTCACCTCGGCTCTGTGTACGCAAGGCGTTGCCATTTTCTTGGCTAATGGTCTTGGCCATCAGATCGATTTTGCTTTCAAGCGCATCTGCGACTTGGTGCAACAAGCGTCCTCGCTCGGCAGCGGCGACCAGGCACCATTTTTTAAAAGCTGCCTGCGCAGCATTCACAGCAAGGTCTACGTCCTCTTTATTTGCGCGTGGCACTCGAGCAAATACTGTTTTGTTGGCGGGGTTCTCGACATCAATCCATCGCCCACTGACGCTATCAACGAACTGGCCATTTATGATCATCTGGTAGGTCTGGATCGTGCTGTTCATCAAAAGTCTCCGTTAGAATTTAATTGATTGGTTTGTTCTTTGAACAAGGATAGTGGGCATGGAGCGATCAGAAAAATAAAAATTTAATCTCATGACATAACCAATTACTATTTCAAGGGGGTCGTCAGGTCGTCATCATCATGCTACGAACTCCCCTTGGAGGCGTGACGTAAGCGCACGATAAAAATAAGTCCTCCAACCGTGACCATGAGAATGCCAATGCCGGACCATAAGTCGGGTACGTGTTTAAACACCAGAAAGCCAACAAGGGCTGAGAAAACAATTTGAAAGTAGGTAAAGGGCGCCAAGACGGCTGCACTGGCAAAACGATAGGCATTCGCCATCATCAGATGGCCAATCAATGCAAAAATCGCCTGCACAAATACAATCACCCACACCGCTAATGGTAGTGATGTCCAGAAAAAGGGCAGGGGAATCGTCATAATCAGAAATGATCCCAAGCTTGCCAAAAACATGCTCGATGCAGCATTGTCGGTTGCCATGACCTTGCGAGTGAGCATCTGATAACCCGCAATAAAGATGGCACTGAGAAAGGGCAAAAGTGCTGCTGGAGTAAACATTTCAGCGCCTGGGCGCACAATCAGCATGACACCGGCGAGGCTGATGACAATCGATAAGAGCTGAATGACCTTGATTCGCTCAGATAAAAGCGCACGCGAGAGCAGTACGACAAAAATCGGCGAAAGAAAAAAAATGGCTGTTGCCTCGCCAAGGGGGATATAACGTAAGCCGATCAGAAAGCTCAGATTTGCACCCACCATGCAGATCATTCGAAGAAACTGCCAACCCGGTGCTCGCGTACGAACTAGATCTAACTTTAGCGTGGGTCCATAGATCGCAGCAAGCATGACAAGCTGCGCAAAGAACCGCATCCAGGCAATCACCATGGGTGCATAAAGCATGGAAAGATACTTGGCGATGCCATCTTGAACAGAGAACAGCAACACCGCCGAAACGATCAGGGTTACACCGACTGTCGCACGTTCAACGTATGCGGTATCGTGGTTCTTGGTTGGACTCATTGCATCCTGAAGTGAGCGCTTTACGCATTCAATACTAACGCAACCTCTAAGGCTCCATCACGAAAGGTGTTGAAACATATGAAAGGGGTATATGAGTTTTTAGCCCAAGATCGCGTGATATTTGGGGAGCCCGCCGCGGAGGCCGCGCTCCAAACTGCGCAGCACTACGAAGCCAGTCGCGTTTATTTGGTGACGAGCAAAACCCTCAATCGGTCGACAGACGAAATCAATAAAATTCGACAAGCATTGGGCGATCGATATTTAGAAACCTTTGATGAATGCGTTGAACACACGCCGCGTGCGAGTGTGATCGAGTTGGCAAGACGATTTCGGTCGGCAAAGCCTGATCTTGTTATTACTGTAGGTGGTGGTACGCCAATCGATACGGTCAAACTTGCCTTACTTTGCTTGGCCGAGAATGTCGAGGACGAACAAACCTTGGGTGATTTTAGGATTCAAGTCGATGCGCAAGGCAAAAGACACACACCCATTGTGCGTCAGCCACCTATGCGACAAGTGGTGATTCCAACGACGTTGTCAGCAGCCGAGTTCACCAACTTAGGTGGGAGTACGGATCCAGTCCGCCAAGTGAAAGATCTTTATACGGGCCGTGAAATCGGGGCCATGGTGGTGATCTTGGACCCTGCGATTACACTTCACACGCCGCAATGGCTTTGGATTGCAACGGGAGTTCGCGCAATCGACCATGCTGTGGAAACAATTTGCTCAACCAGTCACCAGCCGTTTACTGATGCCACTTGTCTGCGTGGCCTGCAACTGCTTAGCCACGGTCTGCGTCAAGTCAAACGTGATCCATCAAACCTACAAGCTCGACTCGACTGTCAGCTCGGTGTCTGGCTAAGTTCCACAGGAATTATGCGCGTCCCAATGGGGGCGAGTCATGGCATCGGTCATCAACTCGGGGCTGTAGCCGGCGTCGCACACGGTCATACCTCCTGCATTTTGTTGCCTGCTGTCATGCGCTATAACGTGTCGGTCAATGCCGATCGGCAGAAGCTCATTGCACAAGCACTTGGCTCGCCTGATCAACCTGCTCACGCGCTATTAACTTCATTCATTCAGGATCTTGGCATGCCTACCACTCTGCAAGAAGTCGGCGTGAAGCGATCACAGTTTCAAGCGATCGCAAATGGTGCTGTGCACAATATTTTTGTTAGGGCAAATCCTAGGTCGATCGACTCGGCCTCGCAGGTTTTAGAGATTCTTGACAGCTGTTGGGGAGAAAGCGTTTGAGCATAAAGTTTGGTTTATTTATGGCATAGTAATTTCTTATGATGCTATCGTTATATGGTATTTTTGTTTATGATGCCATCAGGACAGAATCTAGAAAGATAAAAATCTACCGAGTTAATTAGATCAAAAAAAATTTTGATAACTTGGAATAAAAGTGTTGGGAGACAAAATGACAAAGGTAGCTTTTATCGGCCTGGGAAATATGGGCGCACCGATGGCTAACAACCTGCTTAAGGCGGGTCATCAGCTTTGCGTATACGACCTCATGCCGGAGTGCATGAAAGCGTTGCCAGCAGCAAAGGCTGCTGCTTCAGCGATTGAGACGCTGGATGGTGCGGATTTTGTGATTTCCATGTTGCCTGAAAGCCGCCATGTTGAGGCGCTCTTTCTGCATGATCAGAAACTCATCGATCACATCCCCAAAACAGCACTCGTCATTGACTGCAGCACCATCTCTCCGGCAAGTAGTCGTAAGGTCGCCAGCGCTGCGGCTCAGCGAGGCATTGCCATGATCGATGCGCCGGTTTCAGGCGGAACGGGTGGCGCTGCGAATGGGACCTTGACCTTCATCGTCGGCGGGAGTGAAGCTGATTTCAAGCGCGCCCAGCCCTTGCTAGAAGCCATGGGTAAAAACATTTTTCACGCAGGCGAATCAGGTGCCGGTCAAGTAGCGAAAATTGCCAACAATATGATGCTTGGGATCCAGATGGCTGGTGTTTGCGAGGCTCTTGCACTGGGCGAAGCCAATGGTATGGATCCTAAGGTGCTCAGCAACATCATGCGTGTGAGCAGTGGCAGCAATTGGGTGCTTGAAAAATATAATCCGTGGCCTGGTGTCATGGCCAACGTTCCTGCCGCTAATGACTATGCGGGGGGGTTTGGCGTGGATCTCATGCTCAAGGATTTGGGCCTCGCTGCTGGTGCGGCGATTGACAGCAAGTCACCTATTGCTTTGGGTGAGCTTGCGCGCAACCTTTTTGCTTTGCATAGCAAAAATGGAAATGGTCGACTTGATTTTTCGAGCATCATAAACATGATTAAGGCCGATTGAGAAGCACTGTCGGTCAAGTAAATGAAAGCTCTTAATAGATGAAAGCACTTAATAGCTGAAAGCAGTAAATAGCACGTCAAAGTCAGTCCGGTGAGTCACTCCTATAAGAGGAGGGGGCGGCAGTGTCACCGTAGCATTTTTAACAAACAAGTTATCACTTATAAAAAAGTTAGGAGACAAAACATGATCAAGCAATTTAGTATGGATTTTGGTCGTCGTGCCGCCAAGTTTTCGGCTGTTGCTGCCGTTGCAGTTGCATGTGTATTCGGAACAAGCCAGGCGTCTGCTGAAAAGTTCAAGCTCATTTCCGGCTGGCCTCAAAATTTTCCCTTTTATGAGCAAGTGGGGCCGCGCTTTATTGAGCTCGTGAAGAAAGAGGCTGGTACGGACATCACGATTACTGTCAGTGGTCCTGACACGGTACCTTCTTTCGAGCAGCTTCAACCTGTGCAAGCTGGTGTTTTTGACATGCTGTATACGCATGGTGCTTATCACTCCGGCACTTCGGGTATTGGCTTGGCAGTTGATGCGGTCATCAATGACCCCGTTCGTCGTCGTACTGAAGGTATTTTTGATTTTATGGACAAGCACTATCAGACCAAGGGCCTGAAGCTGATTGCTTTGCCTTCAATCGGCACAAAGGGTTTCGGCTTTTACTTGCGTGAGCCGATCACTGGGGTGCCCGGATTGAAGGGCCGTAAGCTCCGGGGTACTGTGAGCTATCACCCACTGATCAAAGCGCTGGGTGGAGCACCTGTTAACCTGCCACCTGGCGAGATTTACTCGGGCTTGCAGCGTGGCACTGTCGATGGTGCCGCTTGGGCGCTCGTGGGTGCTGAAGCTTATAAATGGGATGAGGTCATCAAGTACATTGCCAAGCCGACCTTTGGTCAGTTAAGTCTGATGATCCTGATGAACTTGGACCGCTGGAATTCACTGTCCCCAAAGATGAAGGCCGCCATTACAGAGGCCGGTCGTTTGATCGAGATCGAGTCGATCGGCGTGTTTGACAAGATGCAAGTGGAGGAAGAGCTCAGCCTCCAGAAGAAAGGCATGTTAATCACCCAGTTCAAGCCTGAAGAAGCGTCACGTTTTGAGCAGATGTTTAGCGATGGTGTCTGGACAGTCGCGGCTCAGGCTTCTAAGGTGGATGCAGAGAAGATGCGTGCACTTGCCAAGTCTAAAGGCATGATTGATTAGGTTTGGTACTAACCAAGTAAATCTAGAGGCGTACATGAATCAACCGAGCGATGCACTAATACTAACGCGTTACGAACCTCGGTTGGTTCGCCTTCTTGATTGGATCACGCATGTCTGTTACGCCCTCAGTGGCTTATTGCTTCTTGTAATCGTGGTCGTTTATTTATCAGAAATTTTCTTGCGCTATGTTTTGAACTCGCCAACTGTTTGGTCGATCGACTTGATTTCCTACACACTCGCCGCGATGGTGTCCATGGCGGCCCCAGAGTTAGCCCGCAATAATATGCACATCAGCATTACGCTAATACCCGATGCGATACAAAACGTTCGTAAACGCGAGAATTTCATGCGTGTACTCACGTTTTTGAGTGCACTTGTCATTGCCTATGTCGTATATGTGACGGCAGGAGAGACCTACAAATTATTTCAGCGAGGGATCCTCACTGTGGGTACCTTTGTGGTGCCAAAGTGGTGGGTGTCTATTTTTATTCCGGTGGGTTTATTTCTGACTGCCGCGCAGTATCTGCGTCTGACAGTCTTTGGTTTTGGCAGTATCGACAAGCCTCTAAGCCCAGAGGAGGGTCGCTAATCATGGAATGGTACGCAATTTTAGTAGTGTCGTTTTCCATCATTCTGCTGTTGATGGGAAGTGGCTTGCCGGTTTTTGTAGCATTTTTTTTCGCCAACCTCGCAGGGGTAATGCTAGTCATTGGACCCCGCGGCTTTGGTATGTTCAGCAATAGTGTCTATGACACGCTGAGCGCAGAGAGCTTTGCCACAGTGCCCTTGTTTATTTTGATGGGCGAAATTTTGTTCCGGTCAGGATCCGTCGAGGTACTTTCTAAAGCTGTGGATGTGGTCGTGGGTAAAGTACGCGGGCGCATGTATCTTCTTGTGATCGTACTCTCAACTATTTTTGGTGCGCTATCGGGCTCTGCTGTGGCCGTTGCTGCCATGCTTGGGCGATCTTTGTTGCCACAGATGAAAAAAATGGGCTACGACACGACACTGTCAAGCTCGACTATTCTGGCAGGTGCTTCTTTGGCACCTGTCATCCCTCCAAGCATCTTGGTAGTGGTGATTGGTTCATTGGTGACCAATGTTTCGATTGCCGGGCTCTTGATTGCGGGCATTATTCCTGGTTTGATTATTGCGTTGATTTTTTCTATCTACATTGGCATTCGAGTCGTGTTGAATCCAGGCTTGGCCCCTAAACAGGAAGAACGTCCTCCTATTAGTTCCATGGCTATCATCAAAGCAATCATTAGTACATTGCCTTTTGGTTTGGTGATTTTTTCTGTGATGGGTCTTATTTTGCTCGGCATCGCTACGCCGTCTGAGGCCTCAGCAGCAGGAGTGTTTGGTGCAGTCCTCACTGCGATCATCTACAAACGTTTCAGATTTGACATGATATGGTCGGCGCTCAAGTCTGCGGCCACTATAAGCGCCATGATTCTGTTGATCGTGGCCAGTTCTAAATTGTTCGGCCAGTTGCTTTCTTTCTCAGGTGCGACCCCCGGTCTGATCAAGTTTGTGGGGGGACTTCAGATAGAGCCGATGGTGATGTTGCTGATATTGATGTTGGTGCCGTTGATTCTTTGTATGTTCATGGACCAGTTTGCTTTTATGCTTTTAGCAATCCCGCTCTACGAACCCATCCTGAAGGCATACGCATTTGATCCGCTGTGGTTTTGGACATTATTTTTGATCAATCTGACGATTGGCAGTATCACACCGCCGTTTGGTTACACGCTATTTGCTTTAAAAGGCGTCGCACCAGATCTCACCATTCGTATGGTGTACCAAAGCGCATGGGCGCCCGTGGTGATATTTTTGAGCGGGTTAGTGCTTTTTGCTTATGTACCATCACTGGTCACATTTCTACCTGGGTTATTTAATTGAGTGCTTGACTCATGACCGCTTTGACAACTTGTAAACTGGTGAGTCAAGACCATTTCATCGCCTCAAGCCTTGTAGAGGGCTTAAAGATCAGAGTTCGCGAACGTTTTGCAGAGCCATTGGATCGGTCAGCAAACCACAACACGCCTATCTTGATGGTCCATGGCGCAACGGTCTCAAGTCTGTTGTGGGATCACCCATTACCCGACTGGTCGTGGATGAACCGGTTTGCGATGGATGGCTTTCATGTTTATGCGCTAGATATCCGTGGCTATGGGGGCTCGACGCGTCCCATTGAAATGGAGGCGGCAAACCCAGAGGTTTTCCCCCCCTACGCATGTGCTGAAGATGTGCAGCAAGACATCGAAGATGTGATTTCCTTTATCACTCGACGTCACCAGACTGATCGTGTTGATCTTTTGGGCGGGTCATGGGGCTCGATGACGTGTGGATTATTTGCCAGCACTCAGCGCGCCAGCATGGTTAGACGATTAGTGTTGTATGCGCCAATCTATGACGAAGGTCATACAAAAACCTCATGGTGGCACGGTGCCGTTGATCCCAATAATCAAGATTCTGTTAATCCTAAACTCGGTGCTTACCGTTGGGTCACACGCGAGGGTTTGATCAGCCGATGGGATGAGGAGATCCCTTTTGAAGACAAGAGCGCTTGGAGATCCAACGAAGTATTCGACGCGTTGTTCAGCGCTTGTGTGCAAGAGGATGCTGCGGCAGGATCTCAAAAGTCCAAGGCCTTTAGAGCACCAAACGGCACGTTGGTTGATTTGTTCGGTGCCTACACTGGGCACCCAGTCTTTAAGGCTAAGAACATCACTGTACCCACGTTGTTAATTCGTGGCGATCATGACGAGACCTCTTCTCGCATAGGTGCGCTAAAACTGTTCGATGAATTGGCCTCTCAACAAAAGGTCTACGTCGAAGTGGGTAATGGAGCCCACTTTGTGATTTTGGAAAATCAGGCACCGAAGGTGCACCAAGCTGTAGTCAGCTTTCTTGCCGAGAATGATTAAGCGATGCGCAATCAACGCGGTGATGAGACAGGGTTGACCGACAGGCTTGACCGACAATAAGACGGAGCTATTAACATGAGTGCAGATATCAGAACGAATGAATTTGACGTGATAGTCATTGGGGCTGGATTTGGAGGGATGTACGCATTGCACCGCTTGCGTGCGCAAGGTTATCGCGTTCAGGTGCTAGAGGCTGCCGATGGTGTGGGTGGCACTTAGTATTGGAATCGATACCCAGGCGCGCGTTGCGATGTCGAAAGCATGGAGTACTCCTATTCGTTTGACAATAGCCTGCAACAGGATTGGGATTGGCCAGAACGATTTTCAGCCCAACCAGACATTGAAAAATACGCCAATCATGTCGCGGATCGACTGGATCTCAGGAAAGATATTCAGTTCAATACGCGAATAGAATCAGCTGAGTTTGATAATGAGCAATCACGTTGGACGATTCGTTCAAAAGACGGGGAGACCTTCACCGCGCAGTATCTCGTGCTGGCTGTTGGGAACTTGTCGTTGCCACGCGTCCCAAATTTCAAAGGACTTGATCAGTTTAAGGGACGTTGGTTTCACACGGGCCAATGGCCCAAAGATCATGTCGATTTCACTGGTCGAACCGTTGGCGTAATCGGTACTGGATCTTCAGGCATTCAGCTGATTCCAATTGTGGCCAAGCAAGCCAAGCATTTATATGTTTTTCAGCGCACCGCAAACTATAGCGTGCCGGCAATTAACCGCCCACTGACTCCAGAGGTTGCCACTGTTCACAAGCAACACTATCCACACTGGCGGGAGGAAGCAAGGCAGACTCCTTTTGGCATCGCGGGTCACGCACCACCAGTGAAGTTCGCTGCAGAGGATTCGCTTGAAGAAAGACGACGCTTGTTTGAACAGAAGTGGCACACCGGTGGCAACATCAGCTTTTTGTATGCGTACAAGGATCTACTGACAAACGAAAAGGCGAATGCGATGGCCTGTGACTTCGTCCACGATAAGATTCTCGCAACGGTCAAGGATCCTAAGGTGGCCGAGATATTGACGCCTAATGACCACCCAATCGGGACCAAACGTTTATGTTTGGATACTGAGTATTACGAGACGTATAACCGTGACAATGTCACGTTGGTCAACGTACGCAAGTCACCGATTGAAGAAATCACCACGCATGGATTGCGTACCGCCGAGCTCGCATACCCTGTTGATGATTTAATATTTGCGACCGGTTATGACGCGATGACTGGCGCGATCCTGGACATCAACATTTCTGTCAAAGGGGGCGCTGCGCTACGTGACACATGGAAAGATGGTCCTAAGACCTATCTCGGTGTGATGGTGAATGGTTTTCCAAATATGGCCATTATTACGGGGCCAGGCAGCCCAAGTGTAAAAACCAACATGATTGCTGCGATCGAGCAGCACGTTGATTGGATCACCGACTTGGTTAAGCACTTGAGCACTCAAGGCAAGGCAACATTTCAGGCAAATCCGGATGCGCAGGAAAAATGGGTGCAGCATGTCAATGAGGTGGCAGATGCTACCCTTTATCCCAAAGCGAATTCTTGGTATGTCGGTGCAAATATTCCAGGCAAGCCTCGGGTATTCATGCCCTATGTCGCAGGTTTGGACAAGTATCGTAAGATTTGCGATGAAGTCGCGGGTGAAGGCTATCGGGGTATTTCAATTATTTAAGTGCGTATCGTGAAACCTAAGATGCTCACCGATAAAGCTGGCGATGAAATAGTAGCTGTGGTCGTAACCGGAGCGAAGGTTTAGCTCCAATGAACAGCCAGCATCGCTGCATGCCGCTCGTAGCAGATCCGGTTTAAGTTGTGTCTCCAGAAACTCATCGGCCTCTCCTTGATCGACGAGTAATGGAGGTGGTTGATGGCCCGCTTGGATCAATGCAACGGTATCGTATTGTTTCCATGTTTCGCGATCTTCACCTAGGTAAGTCGTGAACGCCTTGATGCCCCAGGGGACTTGGCTGGGGGCCACGATGGGGGAAAAGGCCGACGCGCTGCGATAGCGACCCGGGTTGCGCAATGCGATCGTTAATGCGCCATGTCCGCCCATTGAGTGGCCACTGATTGAGCGCGCAGTATTAGCTTGAAAATGTGTCTCAATCAGTGCAGGCAACTCGTCGGCGATGTAGTCGTGCATCCGATAGTGCTTGGCCCAGGGTTGCTGTGTGGCATTCAGATAAAATCCTGCGCCTTGGCCGAGATCGTACGCGGAATCATTGGCCACGTCATCGCCGCGTGGACTGGTGTCCGGCGTGACGATGATGATGCTGTGCGCCTCCGCGTAGCGTTGAGCCCCAGCTTTGATGATGAAATTTTGCTCGTTGCAGGTTAGGCCTGAAAGCCAGTACAGCACGGGGCATGGTTGACCTTTCAGGGCTGCTTTGGGTAAGTAAATCCCGAATTTCATTTCGCAGTTTAAAGTTGAGGAGGTGTGTTTCCACACCTCTTGTGCGCCACCGAAGCAAGCGTGTTTCTCTATTCTTTCCATGTGGATGTGGGTTCCTTTAATAATGCACGACACTGCGAATCGACTTGCCTTCGTGCATGAGGTCAAAGGCTTCGTTGATCTCGTTCAAAGGCATCGTGTGCGTCACAAATGGCTCAAGCTGGATCTTGCCTGCCATGGCGTCTTGGACCATGCCTGGTAGCTCTGAGCGACCTTTGACTCCGCCAAAGGCAGTGCCGAGCCAGCGTCGACCGGTGACGAGCTGAAAGGGACGGGTCGAGATTTCCTGACCTGATCCTGCAACACCGATGATAATTGACTGCCCCCAGCCGCGATGTGCCGACTCTAATGCGGCTCGCATGACGTTGACGTTACCGATACATTCGAAGCTGTGGTCGACACCCCATCCTGTCATGTCGACGATGACTTGTTGAATCGGCTTGTCGTGGTCTTTGGGATTGACGCAATCGGTTGCACCAAATGTGCGTGCGAGATCGAACTTGTTGGGATTGGTATCAATCACGATGATACGGCCCGCTTTAGCCAATGCTGCGCCATGCACCACTGCGAGGCCGATACCGCCCAGGCCGAATACAGCGACGGTGTCACCCGGCTGGACGTTGGCGGTATTTTTTACTGCACCCAAGCCCGTCGTGACACCACAGCCGAGTAGGCACACCTGTTCTGGATTGGCTTCAGGCGCGATTTTGGCCAGTGAGACCTCGGCCACAACGGTGTATTCGCTGAAGGTCGAGCAGCCCATGTAGTGATACAGAGGCTGACCGTTGTAGCTAAAGCGGCTGGTGCCGTCCGGCATGACGCCTTTGCCTTGGGTGGCGCGGACTGCGATACAGAGGTTGGTTTTGCCGCTCTTGCAGAAAAGGCACTCTCCGCATTCGGCGGTATAGAGGGGGATCACATGGTCACCTGGTTTGACGCTGGTCACGCCTTCACCGATTTCGACGACGATGCCTGCACCCTCGTGTCCCAGCACGACTGGAAACAGACCTTCTGGATCGTCTCCAGATAACGTGAACGCATCCGTGTGACAAACGCCAGTGTGCGTGATTTTGACTAATACCTCACCTTTGCGGGGTGGAGCGACGTCAATTTCGACGATTTCGAGTGGTTGTCCAGCGGCAAATGCGACAGCGGCGCGTGATTTCATGGTGATCCTTGATGGTGAAAATATAGGTGAACTATTCGCGCTGGTGGCTTTGAAGTGTGTCTGTGCAGTATACAAAGTTACATTTTTTTGCAAAAAACGTTGTCAAGATTTTTCATCTTTGGAATCTAATACCTACATCTGAAACGAGTGAATTTCATATTGAAATATGGAAATTAACGATGGGCGCTGTCAGCATAAACGTAAAGCAATGGGGCAACAGTCTTGGTATTCGCTTGCCTGCCGCAATTGCAAAGGCCAGTGGTCTCAAGGCGGATCAGTGCGTCGAGGTAGCTGTTAAAGGGCAAACGATCATCATTACACCCTGCAAAGAAAAGCCCATGACACTCGAAGAGCGTTTAGCGCTTTTTGATCCGGAAAAACATGGCGCAGAAGCAATGGTTTTTAGATGAAACCTGAGGTGTTAATTGTTTTGAATCAAATTGTGAAACTTGTCTGAATTTTCAGGGCTGCCATAATTACGTTGGCATGGTCGGCATTCAGATCGTCACACCTCTAAATGACATACCGCTTACCCACAGCCGTCGGTGCCAACACCTGATCTCCAAAAGCATTGGACATAGCTGCGATCGCACGCCAGCCTGTGCAATGTCCAGCACCGATAAGCTTAAGTCCAAATTGTTTCAGGCCTTCAACGGTTTCGGGGATGATTGCTTCGTTAGCACCCGATAAATGAAAACCTCCAAACACCGCATGGATTGGCGTGTTGGGAAAGCGCTCTCGCGCATCTAGAAGCACATTAATCACGCCAGCGTGAGAGCAGGCGGTAAAAATGACAAGCCCTTTATTTTTAACGTTCACACCTAGCCAGCGCTCATCAAGTAATAACTCGTCCTTTTCCCATTGACCTTTTGCGTTTTTACGTACTTGACCGGGGAGGCCACGTTCGTAGGGCGTACGCCGCGGAATCTCACCACTTACTGCAAACATGTTGTCAAGAAAGGATACGTTTTCGCGGTGCAAGGAGACCTCTGCGCCTGCTGCCGTGAGTTGCTCAACGCTTGGAATGTCGATCATTTCACGATACTTGCCGTTGGGTAGAGTCCCCGCACGTTTATAAAACATGTCTGGATGTCCATAAAACGGGATGGACTTGCCACCATTACGTTGTCGGATGGTATTGAATGCCAACAACAGGGCGCCTGCATGGTCCCAGTGGCCATGGGAAAGAACGACTGACTCGACTTTACCGAGGTCGACGCCTAAGCGGCTGACGTTTCGCTCAAACGCGTAATCTTCTGGGCCGGTATCAAACAGAACGGTGTGGTTTTGATTGTCTTTGCGAGCAGTGATTAAACATGACAGGCCGTGTGCCGCGCAGCAAAGGCAGAGGCCCGCCATCATTTGCCCGCCCCGACTAAACAAGCCCATGGCTTCGCTGGTCACGCCCTCTGGGGTTGATGAAAGCATGTCCGTCGTGTTGTCGACCAGGATATGAACGTCTAACGCATCAACAGTATCCAACAACATGTCTCAACTCCTTAAGATCTTAGCAATAGAGACCAGTTTAAAGAAAATCGTCAAATCTTTGCTGTGATCTTTTCCAAAATGGTTCGCATCGATTCGCAATACGCTAGAAGTTGTACTCTTTGTTATGCAGTCTAGCAACACCTTCGCAGATGCCTGCAAGAGAGATCACATGACTAACTTTAGCGTATCCAACCTGAACAATAGTGGCGCGGGTTCTTTGCGCGCCGCGATCGAATCGGCAAATGCCAGTCCTGAGGCGAATGTCTCGATTACGTTTGAAGTGGCTGGGACGATTAGCTTGACGTCCGCTTTGCCTGGGTTGAGTCAGTCTGTCTCCATTGATGCCACCACTGCGCCAGGTTATAGCGCGGACGGTGCTCCAGTTGTCACGATCGACTTTGGCGGGCATGCGGGCTTGAGCATTGGCTTGGCTGCAACCGGTTCTAGCCTGCTGGGCTTGGCATTGGGTAACGCCAGTAGTCATGGCCTAACTTTATCTGCAGGTGCAGTGACGGTTGACAAATGTTATGTCGGTCTTGCCGCAGATGGTACGGCGCTCGGCAATGGCGGGGACGGGATCCGCATCGAGGCCACATCCTCTAATAATAAAATTGGTTTGAACGAATCTCAAGCGGCCGGCGTCACGGGTAATGTGATCGCAGCGAACGCACTCAATGGCATTACGATCGTAGGTGGCTCGGGTCATGTGTTAGTGGCCAACCGAATCGGTACTGATCCGACGGGCACGAAAGATCTAGGGAACGGTGAAAACGGGATCCATCTCACCGGCGGCACGACGGGCAATACGATTGGCGGCACGGTCTACGTGGACAGCACGACGGGAGCTGTGAATAATCCCACGGGCGACAAAGGTACCCAGACACCGATATTTGTCGTACCACCACTGGGCAACCAAATCTCAGGCAACGGTCAACACGGTGTACTGATCGATAGTCGTTCAGAAAATAATGTGCTGAATGGCAATTTCATCGGTACAACAGCAAATGGTAATGCCGATCTAGGCAATGCAGGCGATGGCGTTCTGATCCTCAATTCGGACAATAATTCTCTGATAGGTTGTACGTTTGTAGACCAACCGTTTGTGTACTACAACGTGGTGAGCGGCAATGGTGGTAATGGACTGCACATTACCAATTCCGACAATGTGATTGTGCAAGCCAACTTTTTTGGTGTCGGCGCGAACAACGCCTCAATCGTCTCCAACGATGCCAACGGGATATTGATTGATGGTAACTCTGAGAGTACTCAGGTCGGTGGAGTGATTCCGCTCGGTAACGTGTCGGGCGGTAATGGGCTCAATGGCATTTTTGTGACTGATACCGCCAGTGACTTTATTTCGTTTAATACC